>Ga0207421_10008729_pt1 | contig 10423 bp, 11 predicted proteins | sample SodLakKL_010_SED_4_FD_187542 | JGI IMG/M metagenome (GOLD analysis project Ga0207421, IMG submission 187542) | Alkaline sediment microbial communities from Lake Tanatar, Kulunda Steppe, Russia - 8KL_010_SED (SPAdes) (version 2) | ecosystem: Environmental > Aquatic > Non-marine Saline and...
CGCCGCCGAGGACGTTTTCGAAAACGCCTCGCGCGGCGACCGACCGGCCGAAACCGACCTGGAGACGGTGTTCGAGACAACCGATCCACTCGAAATCATCCCGGAAGTAATCAAACAGGGAGAGATCCAGATAACGGCCGACCAACGCCGCGAAATGCAGGAACAAAAGCACAAACAACTCGTCAACCGCATCACCCGCAACGCGGTCAACCCCCAGATGGACAACGCGCCGCATCCGCCCGAGCGGATCGAACGCGCGCTCGAAGAGGCGGGGTTCCGCATCGATCCGATGGAGCCCGTCTCCGCACAGGTCGACGAGGCACTCGAAGCCTTGCGGCCCGTCATTCCGATCCGGTTCGACGAGGTGACGATTGCGGTCCAACTGCCCGCAGAGCACGCCGGCAGCGCGCAGGCGAAAGTCCGGCAGTACGGCGAGTTAGAACGCGAAGAGTGGCAGGCCGACGGCTCGTGGGTCGGCGTCGTCACGTTCCCCGCCGGGCTGCAAAACGAGTTTTACGATCTGGTGGCCGAAGAGACCAGCGGCGAAGGTGAAACGCGGATCATCAAGGACAAAGACGACATCAAAACCCGATGAGATGAGCTGGTCGACCGCCGAGAGGTTCTTTTGGCTGGCGCGCCAACCGCGCGTATGGTGGTTCGCACTGGTCGCTAACCGACACAACGGGACGACGGTGAGGCCATGAGAGCGATCGTCGCCAAACGCGTCGACAGCGGTTCGGCCGATCTAACCGAGCTTCGGGAGTTGGCCGCGGCCGCCGGCTACACCGTGGTCGACGAACTCAGCCAGACCCGCACCGAAGACCCCGCCTACTGTTTCGGCGAGGGGAAAGTCGAGGAACTCGCCGAACGCGTCGCCGTCGCTGAGGCCGACACCGTCATTATCGACAACGAGGTCGGTCCGTTCCAGATGTTCAACATCGGCCAGAGCCTGCCAGCCGACACCACTGTGCTGGATCGCTTTACGCTGATTCTCGACATCTTCGGCCAGCGCGCCCAGACACGCAAGGCCCAGCTCCAGGTCGAGTTGGCCGAACTCCGGTATGAGCTGCCGCGCGCCTCCGCGAAGGCCAGCCTCGCCAAACGCGACGAACGCCCCGGCTTCATGGGGCTTGGCGAGTACGACGAGAGCCGCGAGCAGGATATCAAAGCCCAGATTTCGAACATCAAAGACGAACTGGATTCGATCGCCAACAAGGAGGCCAAACGCCGGGCCGAACGCCGCGAGTCGGGGTTCGATCTGGTCGCGCTCGCCGGCTACACGAACGCCGGCAAGTCGACCCTCCTCCGCCAGCTCGCGGCGGAGTTGGACGTCGACGAAAACGTCGAGAAACATCCGGATCTCGACTCGGTTGCCGAATCCCAAGATATGCTGTTTACAACGCTCGGGACGACCACTCGCCGGGCGGAACTGGACCACCGTGATGTGCTGTTAACCGACACGGTCGGGTTTATCTCGGAGCTGCCACACTGGCTGGTCGAGTCGTTTCAGTCCACGTTGGAGTCGGTCTACCGAGCGGATCTCGTGCTGTTGGTCGTCGACGCCAGCGAGTCGATCCAAGAGATGCGCGAAAAGCTGGTCACCTCACACGACACGCTCCACGAGCGCAACGAGGCCCCCATTCTCACCGTCTTCAACAAGACCGATCTGATTGCGGACGCGGAACTCGACGAGAAACGCGCCGCGCTGTCGGGAATCGCCCCGAACCCGATTGCGGTCTCCGGAAAAACCGGCGAGGGGATCGGGACGCTCCGTCGACGCGTCGAAAGCGAACTTCCCGACTGGCATCACGAACGGCTTCTGGTACCGAACTCGGATGAGACGATGAGCCTCGTCTCGTGGATTCACGACCACGCTCACGTCCAGACCGAATCCTACGAGGCCGACCAGGTGCTGTTGGAGTTCGATGCCAGACCGGCAATTATCGAACAGGCCCGAGCGAAGGCGGCCGCGATCGGTGCGGCCGAATCCGCCTGAGGCTGGCCACGGTCGACAAGTTGTCGAATCGGTACAAGCCGAGAGACTGCTGTGTGAGACAGTTTACGTGCCACGTGTGGCTTTCTTCGCACACCAGGAGCGTCACTGCCGAAACTAACTAAAACAATAGTGAATTATTTAATTAGAGAATATAGTCAGTATATATGGCAGATCTAACACCTCCGGAGACGAGCGGGGATGACCGCGAACAGCTTCGGGCAGAACGGGACTACTGGAAAGCGTTGTTCGACAGTCTGGTGGCCGAACTGCCGGAGCCGGCCGCTGTACTCAGTGCCGACGGAGAGATCACACACTGGAACCGAGAGGCCGAAGAGCTTACCGGTGTTGCCGCTGAGACCGCCACAGGAAGCCACGCCCAAGAGTTTGCGGATGTCGACGACGGCGAAGAGCTGGTGGCGGCCGCAGCGATTCGAGCGGGTCAGCCAGTCCGCGAAGCCGAGCCCAGATCCGGCGTTGATGCCGCCGGCAACCCCTGGCACACCCACGATTTCGCCGGCCTGCTGTACGACCACGAGGGCAACATCGCCGGCTCATTTATGGCAGCCGCCGAGATCACCGAGACCGTCGAGCAACTCAACACCGCCAACGAGTACGAATCGCTGGTCGACGACGTCACCCGATCGGTCAAACGGCCAATCAGTGAGCTGCAGTCGACCGCCAGCGAGATCGCTGCCAACACCAGTGAGATCTCGGCGGCCGCCGACGAACAGTTCGAGCAGGTCGACGAGATCGCCGGCGAGGTCTCGAACCTCTCGGCGACCGTCGAGGAGGTCGCCTCGACGGCCGAAGAGGTCGAACGCACCAGCGAGCGCGCCGAAGAGCTGGCACTCGACGGCAGAGCGGCCGCCGACGAGGCCGAGGACGTGATCGACGACATCGGAAGCGCCGTCGACGACGTGACCACGGAGGTCGACAGCCTTCAGGGTCGAGTCGAAGAGATCGACGGCATCGTGAATGCGATCAACGACATCGCCGAACAGACCAACATCTTGGCGCTCAACGCCTCCATCGAGGCCGCCCGCGCTGGCGAGGCCGGTTCTGGCTTCGCGGTCGTCGCAAACGAGGTGAAGGATCTGGCCAACCAGACCCAAGAGTACGCCCGCGAGATCGAAACCCAGATCGAAGAGATCCAGACCGACACCGACCAGACGGTCGCCAGTCTCGATGAGACAACGGACCACGTCGACCGCGGCTTTACCCGCGTCCGCAAGGCAATGTCAAATCTCACAGACATTGTCGAGGCGAACAAGGATACCGCCCAGGGAATCACCGAGGTCTCGAACGCGACCGACGACCAGGCCGCAACCGCCGAGGAGATCGCCGCCATGGTCGACGAGATCGTCGACAAGGCCGAACAGGTCGCAACCAAAACCGACGAGTTGGCAAGCGCAAACAAACAACAGACGCAGACAATCGATCGGATCGACGACGAGCTCGATTCGCTCACGCGCCAGTAGCTACCGCGATTTCTGTTTGTCGAGAACGCGAACGTTTTCGATAACGGTTGAGGGATACTGCCCGTCGCTTGTTTTCTCGACGGCTTTGCACATATCCCAGACGACGTTCAGTCCCGTCGTGACCCCCTCCAGTGCCTCCATCTCACAGCCGGTTTTCCCGGTTGTCTCGACCGCAACCGTAAGCTCAACCTGCTCGTCGCCAACCGAAAACGCACAGTCGACGTTGGTGATTGGAATCTGATGACACATCGGGATCGTCTCCCAGGTGTGTTTGACCGCATTGATTGCGCCGATCCGGGCGGTCGCCAACACGTCACCCTTGCCGAGTTCGTCGGCTTCGATGGCTTCGATGGTCGAGGCCTGAAGCCGGATCGTCCCCCGAGCGACCGCCCGGCGATTAGTATCGGGTTTGTCGCCGACGTCGACCATCTGCACGGCACCCTCGTCGTCAGTGTGGGTTAGCTTCTCGGCGGATTCGTCACTCATTGTCGAACGCCTCGGGGAGCCAGCCGATTAGGTCCGTCGCTACGAGGCCGTCGCCCGCCTCCTCGAACGCAAGATCACCGGCTCGGCCGTTTATATACGCACCGACGGCGGCCGCAACCAGCGGCTCGCGGCCGGCCAACAGCGAGCCGACGACGCCCGCCAACACGTCGCCAGTGCCACCGACAGTCATTCCGGGGTTGCCGGTCCGGCTGATGCGCGTCGACTCGCCGTCGGTGATCACGTCGTAGGCACCTTTTACCAGCAGCGTGTGGCCGAGTTCGGCCGCGTAGTCGGCGACTAACTCGGCTCGCTGTTCGGTCTCGTCGGCCGTCTCGCCGCCCATGCCGACGAGTTCGCCCTGATGGGGCGTACAGACCAGCGTGGCGTCGGTCTCGACTTCGGGGACGACCGACAGCGCGTCGGCGTCGACGACCGCTCTGCCCGCGTAGGCCGTCAAAAACGACCCGACAGCCGCCAGTGTCTCGTCGTGGCTACCCAGCCCCGGCCCGCAGATGACGGCATCCATTTCGCCCGCGAGATCGAGAATGGCGTCGACCGCGTCGGACGTGAGTCGCTCGCCGTCGAATGAGTGGACGATCAGGTTCTCGCTGTAGCCCTGGATTGGGGCCGCAACTGACTCGGGGCAGGCGATGTGGACGAGATCCGCACCGGCCCGGAGGGCGGCCTGGCCAGCGAGCGCGGGCGCGCCGGTGTACGGGCCGCCACCGATGACGAGGAGTTCGCCGTGGTCGCCCTTATGGCTCGTCGGCTCGCGGTCGACGAAGCGAAGATCGCCAGGGCCGACGAACCGTTCTGCGGCCGCCGGGATACCGATGTCGGCGACCGTAATCGGGACATCGAGGGCTTGGAGGCCGGGTTTGGAGTCGTGGAAGGTGACGACGTGGTCGGCGTCGACCGCTACTCCCTTGGCGTCGCCCGTATCAGCGTCGACCCCGGAGGGAACGTCGACCGAGATGACGTGGGTGTCGGTAGCGTTGATCGCGCGGGCGGTGCTCGCTTCGGGCTCTCTGAGTACGCCGGTGACGCCGGTTCCGAGCATCGCGTCGACGATGCAGTCGGCCGTTTCGAGATCCAAGCTGTCGAGTTGGCTGGTGTCGGTGAGCGTCGCGGTCTGGAGTTCGGAGTGTTCGAGTGCCGCCCAGTTCTCGCGGGCGATCTCCGTGTTGATTCGCTCGGGGTGGCCTACCAAGACGGTCTCGACGGCGTACTCGCGGAGGAATCGCGCGGCCACGAAGGCGTCGCCGCCGTTGTTTCCCCGCCCACAGACCAACACGACCCGACTGCCGGGGTCGACTTCGGCGCGGACGGCACGGGCGACGGCGTTGCCGCTGGACTCCATGAGCTGTTTGCGTGGAATACCGAGGGCGGCGGCGTTGGCGTCGACGGCCGCCATGCGGTCAGCAGTGATCATACGCCGACACAGGCCAGCCAGCAGGTTAAGAATACGGGCACGAAGAGCCGGAGAGTAGCCGGTGGCTACCAGTACGTAGGCGTCGGCTACCGCGTTGCGAACAGCGACTGTCTCAGCGCGGTCGACCGCACGGTCAGCGCTGAATCCGGCGGCTTCGAGAGCCTGCGTGACGGCTAAAACGGCACGTCGGTCGTCGAACGAGAGCTGTCGAATGAAAACGTGGCTCGCCAAGGACCGTTGTAAAAGAAAGCCTAGGCCGGAATTCGAATCCGGGCTCTCGTCCTTACCAAGGACGCGCTTTACCAGGCTAAGCTACCCAGGCACGCAGTCACAGGTTGGCCGGATGTGTGTTTATGCATTTCGATTCGACCACGCCGCCGGGCGATTTGCCTACCCGTCGCTTGCCGAGGAGGGCACGCGCTCGTCGACCCCACCCGACAACTCGGTGAGTCGGCTTACCGTTGCGTCCGACAGCATGCTGTCGGCGGTCGACAACCCTCGGCCCTCGGTGCGAGCCAGATCGGCCGCAAACGACAGGAGTTCCGCAGAGGGATCGGCATCGACCGCTGTGACGCCGGCCCGCACTGCCAGCGCGAAAATGTCGGCCTCCAGATTGCGGTCCAGCGACGCGGTGTCGGTGTCAGACCGACGGCCCAGCGTCTGATCGCGGCCGAACGACTGGACGGTCTCGACGGCCGCGGTCGAGGCCTCCGTTCGCGCCAGCAAATAAAAGCCGCGCGAGACGAAGACGTCGGCCGCCAGAATGTCGACATCCGCGTCGATCACGTCGGCGTCGGTGTCGGCCCATGGTTCGTCGTGGGCAATCGTCCGGGTGAGCCGCAGGCCTTCATACATAAGCTGGACGCCCGCGGCCCGTCGACTGAGCCGTTCGAGATCGACCCTCGGCTCAGTGGCCTGAGCACTCACAAAGACGAGTTCGCCAGGAGCCATCGACGCCCCATCGAGTCGGTCGAACAACACCTCGCGGAGGTGCTGGGGCTCGATATCACCGACCACCTCCTGTGCTGCAGCCCGAGCCCGCGCGGCGGTATCCATCTATTCCTGATAGAATCGGCGCGGACAAAGACCTTTGGAAACAACAAACAGCTCAGCCACGAGCCCGCCTACAGGCCGAGGGGGTCGGGCGCCGGCGGCATCGCCCGTTTGTGCTCGCTGGCAGCCACCAACTGCTCGACGCGCTCGATAGCCTCGCGGTCGACACCATCCAGCTGTCGCACCGTGGCGGCCGTCGACAGCGGGCCGTCGATATGGAGTGCGAGAATCGCATCCAGCTGATCGTAGCTCAGGCCCATCTCGGCTTCGTCGGTCTGGCCGCTCCACATCCCGGCAGTCGGCGTCTGCATCACCAGCTCGTGGTCGACGCCCATATACGCGGCCAGCTGGCGGACCTGTTGTTTATACAGGCCGCCGATGGGGTTGCAGTCGACGGCTTGGTCGCCGTACTTGGTAAAGTAGCCCGTCATCGCTTCGGCGCGGTTGCCCGTTCCCAGCACGACCCGGTTTTCGGCGTTGGCGACGAAGTAGTTCAGGACCGCCCGCGTGCGCACGTAGACGTTGCCGGTCGCCATCCGACTCTCTGCGGCCTCGGGCATAGCATCAAACACCTGCTCGGCGATGGGTTGGATCTCGATGACGTCGTAGGCGATACCGAGATCTTCGGCGACGCGTTCGGCATCGCTCATGATGTCGGGATCGTTGACTTCGCTGGGCATCACCAGCCCATGAAGGCCATCGGTGCCGAGGGCCTCAACTGCGAGATGCGCAGTGGTCGTCGAGTCGATGCCACCCGAAACCCCGAGGGTCGCACCCTCCGCGCCGGCAGCGTCGACGGTCTCCTGAATGAACGAGACGAGATGGTCGCGGGTTGTTTCCAGTTCGGACTCCGAAAGCCGGAGGTCCAGCGGCGCGTCCGACGAGAGGATATCGGCGTAACTGCTCATACCGAACGGTCGGCCGGCATCGACTAATAGCCTCCTACTGGCGGCAGACGGTCGACGAACAACCAGTTCTGTGCCGGATTGGTCGACAAAGAACGGACGAATAGCCACCAGACGGACGAAAACAACGCGGACGGCAACCAGCCAGCAGCCGGCTACTCGGGCATCCCCGACAGCGTCGTGAACCGCTCGTAGGTGAGTTCGATGGCCTCAATGGCCATCCCGTTGGCTCCGCCCGTCAGATCGGGGCCGCTCCATTTGGTGGGGTAGGCGTTGGTGAACTCCCAGCCCCACGCGCTCTCGCCTTTATATCCGTTTTTAAGCTTGAGCACGACGGTTCGTTTCTCGATTCGTCCGCTCATCACCTCGTGGATCCAGTTCCAAAACGAGGTCTCTTTCGTGAGCCCGCGCTGCAAAACCAGGTTCGCGTGGGCGAACTGGCCGGGCAGCTGGTGGACGTGGTCGTTGACCCCGCCCTCCTGGTAGGCGACGGTATCGAGTTCCATCGTCAGCCCCGAGACTTCGGAGAAGCCGGCGACGGGCGTGCCGTCGACTTCGAGTTCGAAGTTGTACTGCGAGTAGGGATTCGTGGGTGCCATCAGTCCTCACCCCTCGAAATCCGGGTTGATGAACTCGATGCCGCCGTTGCTGGAGCTGTCGCTGTGGGCGCTGGCGGCTGTGGCTGACTCGCGGTTGCGTTTGTCGTTGATATCGCTGATCTCATCGCACCATCGGTGGCGTTCCCAGTGTGGCATTGCAAGGATCTCGGCGTGGCTCCAGCCGAAATGGTAGGCCACGAACGCGACCTCCTCGTAGAGCTCGTCTGGATCGTACAGCGTTAGTTCGTGTTTCCCGTGTCGACCTCGCGGTCGGTGTCACCCTCAACTGCGTCCAACCCAGTCGGTTCGAAGCCGCCGTCGGTCGTCGGAATCGCGGCCTCCGGTTCGTCGGGGCTGTTAATCTGTTCGTACAGTCCCTGGAGATACTCCAGGTCAGTCACGAACAGCGACTCGATGACATCAGGGTCGACCGTCTCAAGGTCGCCGAGTTCGGTGACAACCCGCGACAGCAACACAATGGTGAGATACGAGGAGTTCGACTGCACGCGGGGGTCTTTTAAGGGCTTGATTTCGTCCGCCGCGGTCGCCAAGCGCATCCGACCCTCCTTATGAAGGGTGCCCTCGTCGTCGACGTACCCCTGCGGCAGAGTGAACTCGTGTTCGGTCTGGAGTGGTTGGTTCGTCATCGCTCTGCCTCCGTGCTGGCGCGGCTGACGGTGACTGTCACACTATCGGGTAGCTGCTGGCTCCGACCGACCTGAAGGTAGCCCTCGCTGTCGACGTGGGCCTCACGACCCAGCTGGCGTGGCGAGACCGTGTACGAGGGGCCGGGATGCTGTTCGATCATACGTCCTTGCGCTCCATCTCGTCGAAGGTGATGATGTAGGTCTCAGTGGCCACGTTGTCACCGCCGCCGGCCGCCGAGTTCAGCGATGGCGGCTGGTACTCTTTGGGCCAGGCTTCGGTGAAGTTCCACCGGAGATGCGATTCGCCCTGCTCGTCTTCAAGGATCACCGCGATCTCCTTGCGGGCCTCGTCGAGATTGCCGTCGACGACCGTCTGTCGCCACTCGAACATCTCGTTGTTTTCCTCCTTCGAGCCGCGTTCGAGGATGAGGTCGTCGTACACCGTTTTCCCGGCGAGCGCGCGCTCGTGGGTGGGATCGTTTCCTTCGCGATACTCGACCTGTTCGGTGCGAGCGGTCGGAATCTCGACGCGGCGGAAGCCGCCGATCTGGATGCCGTCGAGTTCGACCCGAAACCGGTTTGCGCGGAGTGGTCCGTGTCTGTCTGGCATGGGTGTTAGGCCTCAGCTGTCCACTGGCCGATTCGGAACACGACGAACTCAGCGGGTTTCACGGGTGAAATACCGATCTCGACGATGAGCCGTCCGTTGTCGATATCGTCCTGTGTCATTGTTTCTTCGCCACATTTGACGTAGAACGCCTCGTCGGCGGTCGACCCCATCAGGCCACCGTCGCGCCAGACGGTCGTCAGGAAGTTTTCGACCGACTGGCGGACGCGGGCCCACAGATCCTTGTCGTTGGACTCGAAGACGGCCCATTCGGTGCCCTCCTCGATGGACTGCTCGACGTAGAGGAACAGCCGGCGGACGTTGATGTATTTCCAGGATGGGTCGCTTGAACAGGTTCGGGCACCCCACAGCTGGATGCCACGACCCTGGAAGCTCCGAAGACAGTTGATCCCCTTCGGGTTCAGGATGTCCTGTTCGTCTTTGGTAATGTCGTGTTGGAGTTCAAGCGCGCCGCGGACGGGCTCGTTGGCAGGTGCGGCGTGGACGCCGTGGGTGGCGTCGCTGCGGGCCATAATGCCGGCGACGTGGCCGCCCGGCGGGACGAGTTTCTCGCGGTTGGTGTGTGGGTCCGAGACGTTGATCCACGGGTAGTAGTAGCCCGCATACGACGAGTCGACCGGTGTCTCCATCTCGGAGACCGCACCGGCGACCTGTGGGGCTTGGAGAATCGCAAACCGGTCGCCCTTGTTCTCACAGTGGGCGACGACGGCGTCGGTCAGGCCGTCGATGTCGTTTTCGTCGGGCACACAGACTAGCGAGATGTCGTCGTGCTGTTTGAGGCCGGCGAGGCCGGTGCGCTTGCCGGGCTGGTCGACGCCCTCGTAATCCGAGAGACTGACCTCGTCGGTTTCGGGTTTCGAGTCGAGATCCGAAGCGACCTCGACATCAACGTCTTTCTCGCCGTCGCGGATCGCTTCGAGCTCGGATTTGAGCTCGGCCTTCTTTTGGCTCTGGTCGAGTTCGAGCGGTTCGCTAATCTCTTGGAGCTCGGCCTTCTTTTTGTCGTCGAGCTCGTCGGGAATCTCGACGACGAGTTCGCCGGTCGTCCCACCGTCAGAGGCCGTCCGCTTGGCCGACGATTGGGAGAGCCACGTCAGGCCCTCGGTTGGCTGGCCCTCGGAGAGATACTCGGCGTCGACAAGCACCGAGCCGTCGAGCTGGGCCTCGTAGAACTGACTCGACTGTGGATCGGTCGAGAG
>Ga0207421_10008730_pt1 | contig 10422 bp, 10 predicted proteins | sample SodLakKL_010_SED_4_FD_187542 | JGI IMG/M metagenome (GOLD analysis project Ga0207421, IMG submission 187542) | Alkaline sediment microbial communities from Lake Tanatar, Kulunda Steppe, Russia - 8KL_010_SED (SPAdes) (version 2) | ecosystem: Environmental > Aquatic > Non-marine Saline and...
CACGCGGCGTCGCAAGATCAGGGTTTCCCCCATTGTCTATGATTCTCGACTGCAGCCTCCCGTAGGAGTAGGGCCCGTGTCTCAGTGCCCTTGTTGGCGGTCAGGCGCTAACCTCGCCTACCCGTCATTGCCAAGGTACGCCGTTACCGTACCTTCTAGCTGATAGGCCGCAGGCCAATCTTCAAGCGGTCCCCAAAAGGTTTCCGTTTACTTTAAAGACTCTCATCAAAAAAGACTATCGGGTATTATTCTGGATTTCTCCAGGTTATTCCCGTCTTGAAGGTATGTTCCCACGTGTTACTAACCCGTTCGCCGGTAACCGTGAACCACAAGGGTCCACGGCCCCTCGACTTGCATGCCTAATCCACGCCGCCAGCGTTCATCCTGAGCCAGGATCAAACTCTCTAAAAAAAGAGAATTTACAGATATAATCTGTAATCCTGCTAAAAAAGTTTTTACCCTGTGAAATACAGCTTTGCTGTCTTTCATCAAAAGATGAAAATTTCACAGGGCAGTAGTTCGAAGCAACTTCTAGAAACTGGCTCGTCTCAAAGGATAAATTTTAAAATGTGCTGACTGTAATTGTACATAAATAAGAAAACTTGTCAAGCGACCTGCTTTAAACAGGTCGGAAATACAAAATATCCAATTAAATACAAACTACATTGAGCCGGAGAGAGGATTCGAACCCCCAACCTACTGTTTACAAAACAGTTGCTCTGCCCTTGAGCTACTCCGGCAAAACTAAATATCACCACCTTCCTTATCTTCCTTTTCTTTCTTTTTTCTTTTTCGCTTCAGTTTATAAAGCCATTTTGTTGTTATTTTTTCAATTCTAATGAGAAATTTTCTAAAAAGTGAAAGGGAGCTTTGTAAAAAACTATCCACCTTCTCCCCTACCTCTCTTTTTACTTCTTCCTCAAATTTTTCTTTCGCAACTACCAAAAAATCTTTTTGGTTTTTTCTCTCCGGCATGCTCGCAACAATAGGAGCTTTCCAAAAAAGAAAAATTATTAAACCAAAAAAACTAAGTGAAAAAACAACAAGAGAAATAACCATAAATTATATCTCGTAACGCTGGAAACGTTTAATAACAATCTTCTCTCCTATTCTGGCAATTTTATCGTTAATAAGATCCTCAATACTGGTCTTATCATCTTTAATCCATGGCTGTGAAAAAAGAACCACCTCTTTTTCAAATTTCTTTATTCTTCCTTCCATAATTTTTTCCATAAACTCAGCCGGCTTGCCTTCCTTTTCGCTCTGTTTTTTAATAACATCTTTCTCTTCCTCAATAACATCTTCGGGAATATCCTCGGAATAAGTATATCTTGGGTTTGCCGCCGCAATTTGCAAGCAAAGCTCGTGAGCTAACTCTTGAAAGTCGTTTGATTTGGCAACAAAATCGGATTCACATCTTAAGTCAAGCAAAACTCCCACTTTTTTATTTGAGTGTATATAGCTAGCAACAACGCCCTCCCCTGTTGCCTTTCCTGCTCTTTTCCCAGCAACATCTTCTCCTCTTTCTCGAAGTGCTTTTTTTGCTTTTTCAATATCATTTCCACTTTTTTCAAGTGCTTTCTTGCACTCCATCATAGAAATACCTGTTTCTTCTCTTAGTTTTTTTACTTCTTCAATATTTGACATATTCGTAAAAAATTAATTACCAAATTTATGACTTTAGAGCTTTTTTAATTCTTTCCAGAATATAACTAACAGAGCTTATTGAATCATCATTTGCAGGAATAAAATAGTCTGCTTGAGTAGGATCAGTGTTTGTATCAGCAATCGCAATTACCTCAACTCCCATCATTTTCGCCTCTTTTATTGCTAGCTTATCCTTTATCATATCAACAACAAAAATCGCATCCGGTATTCTTGTCATACTCCTTACTCCTTCAAACTTTTTTTCAAGGCCTTCCATCTCCTTACTAATTACAACTCTCTCCTGCTTGGTGTACTTTCTTTCAAGTTCACCGCTTTCTTGTTTTTTTAGAATATCATTATAGTAATCAATTCTCTTTTTTATTGTATTAAAATTTGTCATCATTCCACCCAAAAAGCGGTTTACAATGTACGGCATTCCACAATCAGTTGCAACCCCTTTAACCAAACTACGAAACTCCGGTTTTGTAGAAACAAACATTACCACCTTACCTTCTTCTTTTAATTTTTTAATACGACCCACGCACTCCTCTAGCTTTTCTTTAGTAAGCTCAAGGTTGATAATATGCACAGACCCTTTTACACCTTCGATATAAGGATCCATTTTGGGGTGTCTCTTGGAAACTCCTTGTCCAAAATGAAGACCAGCTCTCGCCATCTCTTCATTAATCTTTCCTTCTTTTTCTTTTGTAATCATGTTAATTAATTCCGTTTACTATTTTTGCTAAATAATACTTTTACGACAATAAAATTATCGCAAAGCTTGTCTTTAGTTTGTAATAAATCTTATTTATACGCTTGGGAGTATAGCACTATTTAGATGAAGAATCAAGATAAAAACCCTTCTGTTGATTTTTATTTAAAATTTTGGTATTATCTAGCTGTTAATCAAATCTGTTTTTATGAAAAAAGATATACACCCAAAATACAATAACACTGCCAAAGTTGAGTGCTCTTGCGGAAACACTTTTACAGTTGGCTCAACAAAAGAAAATATTAAAGTTGAGGTCTGTTCCGCATGCCATCCTTTTTATACCGGAAAAGAAAAAATACTAGATACAATGGGAAGGGTTGAGAAATTCAAACAAAGAATGGCAAAAAAGAAATAGCCGTCAGAAATACAGCACTCCCCTTCTTTTTATGGGGAGTTTTGTTTTAAAAGGAGCTTGCTTATGAATATTTTAGAAAAAATTGAAGAAGAGTACAACGATCTAATGCAAAAACTTTCCGAGCCCGAAAAAATAACGGACTGGGAAACTTTAGGTGAAAAAAAGAAAGAACTTGAAGAGATAGTCACTCAAAAAAGAAAACTGGATGATCTAAAAAAAAGAATAGAGGAGAATCAAGATATCATTAACTCAAAAGAAGATGAAGAGTTAGTGGCAATTGCCAGCGGAGAACAAGAATCACTCTTTGCAGAGAAAGAAGAGTGCATAAAGACGCTCAAGCGCCTTATTGGAAAAAGAGAGTCGGGAGAAGAAGATTCAATAAAAAAAGGAACAGCAATTATTGAAATAAGAGCCGGAGCGGGGGGAGACGAAGCATCCCTTTTTGCTGCAAATTTACTTGAGATGTATACACGTTTTGTTCAATCAAAAAATATCAGTGTAAAAATTTTAGACGAAAACAAAACAGAACAAGGAGGGTACAAAATTGTCACTGTAAAACTAAAAAATAATGACCCTTACTCTTTAATGAAGTTTGAGGCAGGCGTTCACCGTGTTCAGAGAGTTCCCGAAACAGAAAAGGGAGGAAGAGTGCACACTTCAACAGTGTCGGTTGCCGTTTTGCCCGAACCAAAAAAAGGGAAAATAAAAATAAATCCTGCCGATATCAAACTAGAAACTTGCAAGTCTTCCGGGCCGGGCGGTCAGTATGTTAATAAGAGAGAAACTGCTGTCAGAATTGTTCATGAGCCCACGGGAATTGTTGTAACCTCTCAAAACGAAAGAAGTCTCCAACAAAACAAAGAAACAGCGCTCTCCGTTTTAGAGGCAAAAATTTTAGAAAAAAAGCAAAGAGAAAGAATGGAAAAATTAGAAAAAGAGAGAAAAGAGCAAATTGGTTCAGCAATGCGTGCAGAAAAAATTAGAACCTACAATTATCTTCAAAACCGCGTAACCGATCACCGTATTGAAAGGAGTTGGTATAAATTAGAGGAAATACTCCAAGGTGACTTAGATGAAATAATAAACGCTCTCCGTGAATACGAAGAGCGTGAAAAATATAAAGATATTGTTATTGAGTAACTATCTATTTTGAAGCATTACTTCAATATCTCTCTCAAACTGATCAGCCCTATCTACTACCTGGTTTGCATACCAGAAAAACTGTGAATTTGTGGTACCGCCAGAGAAATAAATCATTGCTGCTCTCCACTCACCATCACGTGTTTGTGATCTTGCTCCGGAATCGGTAAGAAGCACCCCTGATGCCAAAAAGGAATCTCTTACACTCCACGGATTGGCCGGTCTTCCAAGCATATTCCTAAGTCTATCCTGGTACATTGCCCATGTTGATGGAATAAACTGCGCCGGTCCCATAGCTCCCCCATAACCAAAACTCATTGGACAAGAAACAGGAGTCTTTAGTGGGTCTCTTCCAAGCTCTGCAGTTATTCTTAAAAAGGGTGGAATATCTCTTGTAGGATGGATTCCGTTCGAGAATCTTTGTCCGTTATGAATATGAACAGATGCACCAGAAGAAGTATCGGCAATATAGCACTGGCCTACATTTCTTCCTAGTGCTGATTCTTGCTGAAGTATTGAAAGAAGGAATGCCGGCCTTATACCGGTAATTCCACTAACCCATTTTGCAATCTCATAGGCTTCCGCAAAGGTTGGAGCCTGCACATCACCAGGAAGACCGGCAAGTTCAAAAATTCTATTACGAATCTCTTCTGCTTTTTTTTCAAGCTTTTCTTTTTCTTTTAGCTGGGCTTGATACTCTGCTTCTGTCAGGTCAGCAAGTCTCTGTCTTTCTCTTCTTGCCGCTTCTTCCTCTGCCTTTTGAGCCTCCTGCATTCTCGCCACTCTTTCTGTTTCTTCCATATCCGTTTCCAAATCATCTTTGTATCCTCTAAGCTCATCTCTTAAATTACGCACTTCATCTAAGATATTTTTTGCTTCCCCCGAAAGTCTTTCTAGCGAATTGAGATTTCCAAAAACAGCGGAAAGATTATCTTCGGTAAGAATTATTTCAATAGCCGAAGTTCTTCCTTCACTGTTTAATATTCTAAGCATTTCCGATAGATCTTCTTTAGAGTTTTCTATCTTCTGATTTGTTGTTGCAATTGACCCTTGGGTATCCGCGATCTTGAGTCCTAAGTTTTGAATAACAGCTCTATTACGATTAATCTGCGCCGTTAAATGATTTACTTCTCCCTGAATTCTATCAATCTGATGTTGTAAACTTTGTTTCTCTGCCTCCGTTGCGGTTAAACTACGCTGGGCCCTGGCAATCTCTTTTTCAAGCTCCTCCAGCTCCGCCTCTAGCCTGGCTCTTTCCACCTCCTTATTATCTGTGCTTGCAAAAGCAAAAAAACCGCTTCCCGAAAGCATAACGGAAAAAAGGACAAAACAAATAAAAATTTTCTTATAAATCATTTACTAAATAGCAATTAACTGGTTTCTTCTTTTTTTTCTTCATTTTGTTCTGTTTCTTCCTCTGACTCCTCTTCCTTTTCTTCTCCTTCAACTTCCGGCTCCTCTCCTTCTTCAATTGGTTTCTCTAATTCTGCATCTACATCCTCAGGTGCAGTAACCATAGCAATAACTGCATCATCTTCCTGCAAAACTTCCACTTCACTTGAAACAGGAAGGTCTTTTGCATAGAAAACATCATCAAAAGTTTCAAGCTTGCTAACATCAACCTCTATCTCGTGTGGCAATTTTTCTGGAAGTGCTTTCACAATTACACTGTAAATATTCTTAACCAGAGTACCACTAAGGCTCTTAACGGCAGGAGCTTCTCCAATAAAATTAAGCGGAACCTCCGCCTCAACCTCCTCTTTTAAGTTAGGTTCAAAAAAATCTACGTGGAGTATGTTTCCTGTAATAGGCTCCTTTTGAACTTCGTAAATTAAAACGGCTGGCTTATCTTTCTTTCCCTCTATATCAAGCTCAACGAGAGTGCTTTCTCCAGCCTCTTTATAAAGCTTAAAAAAATCTTTTCGATTAAGAGTAATTGGTAAGCTTTCCCTTTTTGCTCCATAAAGAACCGCTGGAACCTCGTCTTCCTTTCTACTGAACTTCCCTTTTTCCCTTAATTTCACAGATAGTGTACTTTTTTCTGACATATCTTTTTAAAACCTTAATTATCACTTACATGAATGCACTGTACCGGACAACTGTCTTGTGCATCACTGTTACAACCCTCCTTTTCAACCTCCCTTTCAAAATTTCCCTCTTTTTCCGTTGACTCTTTTAAGTTTGCTTTTCCGTCATCCCCCATTTCCCAAAAATCAGAACAAATTGCACTACATGTTCCACATCCAATACATTTGTCTTTTTCAAATATTATTTTTTTCATATTTTGCTATGTTTTAAAAATTTCTATTTTCTCTTTTACTTTTTTATAAACTTCTTCTCTTGCAAAAGGCAGTATTTTGTAAGGAGTAATCTGTTCTTCATTCTGCGTCATCTCATAAAAAACAGAATCTCTCCAAGCTTTTCTTATTTCGGTGTTAATATTAATTTTCATGACTCCCCTTCTAACAGCCTCTCTTATAGCGTGCTTTTCTATTCCAGATCCTCCGTGCAAAACCACACCTGCAAAATTACAACTTTCTAAAAAAATACTAATTCTTTCAAGAGAAAGCTCCGGCATCTGTGCATGAATCCCATGCACATTACCAACATCAAGAGCAACTAAATCAACTCCTGTTTGCTCTACAAATTTAACAACTTTATCAATAGAAGTCAAGACTGTTTTCTCTATTTTTTCCCCTGTGAAAGAAGATTTCCCCCCTATTTTAGCAAACTCTCCCTCCACTAAAACCTTTTTCTTTTTTGCGTAAGAAACAACTTTTTTTGTCTCAGCAATAGACTCCTCGAAAGTTTTTAAGGAGGCATCAATGTGCACCATATCATATCCCGCATCAATAGCTACCTTTAGCTCTTCAAAATCTTTTCCATGATCAAAGTTTAAAAACATCGGGATATTTTCTTTCTCCCGCATAGAGCGAACAAGAGAAACCGCTTCCTCAATTCCAACAAAATTAGCTTCTCCGCTTGATGTTCCACAAATAACCGGGTAACCTGTTTTCTTTGAAGCTTTTGCAATTCCTTGAAGTTGCTCTAGAGAAGAAAAGTTAAACTGGCCAATGGCATAACCCTTTCTCTTGGCAATCTCTATCTCTTTCTTTAAATTAAAATTATTTTTAAAAATATGCATAAATTAACTCCACCTTAACCCTTCTATATTAGGACCCATAATTATGGAATTGCTCTCATAGTGCTGTCCAACGTCAAGCAAACCGTGTTTTGCACCTTTTTTTTGTAGGCAACTTGTTGAATTAGCAATCCCAAAGTCAATCGCTTTTTTTACACTTCCCGACCTCATTAACTCAGCCAAAAAACCGGCACCAAAAGAATCCCCTGCTCCGGTCCTATCTTTAGCTTCCGGGAAGGTTGGTTTTCCCCGGTAATATATACCTCCACTATACGCAATAACTCCATCAACTCCTTTTGTAATCAAAACCACCCCCTTTGACATATCAATAACTTTTTCAATAATCTCAACTTCATTATCATAATCAATACCTGTCAAAAAAGATGCTTCTTCCATGTTTAAGAGCAGTACATCAATCTTACTTAATACAGAACTAATATCGCTTGATTTGAGTTGACTCATACCAGGGTTTGCCATTACTTTAATGTTTCGCTCCGTTGCATATTCAAGAATGTCATAAAACAAAGGAATGCTATAAGTTGAAAAAGGAGCCAAATAAAACCAGCTTGCTTGTAATTTTTCAAGATCTACATCCTCCTTCCCAAAAACATCGGACGCACCCCTGTAAACAAAAATACTTCTATCTTTTTCTGGAACATCAATTATAACCGAGTGATTTGTTAGCTTGTCACTAGTAAAAGATACAAACCTGTCATCTACTCCATAATGATGAAGATCGTCTAAAATATTTTTACCGGCACCATCACTTCCAATCTTTCCACAGTACGCAACGGCAAACCTTTGTTTGCCAAGTGTTGCAGCAGAGTTTGTTCCTCCTCCTCCGGTTGTAAAATAAAGCTCACTAACCGGCAATTTAGAACCTAGCGAAAAGCATATTCCCTCTCCTGTAAGAAATTCATTGCTCTCAATCACTTTGCATCCTTTTGTTTGCAGAAAAATATCCTTTGTTGCTGACCCAAATGTAATAACGTCAAACATATTTTTAGAAAATATTCAAAACACAAACCACCAAAGCACAAATAAAACACAAACACTGAAAGCACAAAATATAGGCGGTTTTTGATTTTCGGATGCCTGTGTTCTCGGTCTTTCTTTGTATTTTATGCATATTTGTGTTCTGAGCTTTCAAGCCCTTACAGATAGAAAGGCTTGAGGTTATTTTTTCTTCCCTTCTGTTTTACTTATCTTTCTAATAGTTTGTACAAAAGAGTCCGGGTTAACCGATACGTAATCAACCTTACTTTCAACTAAAAACTCTACAAAACCGGGAATTATCGCCGGCGCCTCTCCGCATATCCCAACAGATTTCTTGTAGCTGTGAGCATCTTTAATAAAGCTTGCTATAGTTCTTCTTATTGCTTCGTTGTTTTCATCATACTTCTTAGAGAGAAGCGAATTATCCCTATCAACTCCAAGAATAAGCTGTGCCAGATCGTTACTCCCAATTGAAAATCCATCAAAAACTTTACTAAACTCGTCTGCCAAAACAACGTTTGATGGTATTTCCGCCATTACATACAATTTAGGACCTTTGACTCCTTCTTTCTTTATTCTTTCCTTTACTTTTTTCCCTTCATCTACGCTTCTGCAAAAAGGAACCATCAGCGATATATTGTCAAGACCAAAAACATCGGTCACTCTTTTTATGGCTTTACACTCCATTTGAAACGCGGGATAGAAATTCTCGTTCAAATAGCGAGAAGCACCCCTAAAACCGATCATTGGATTTGACTCAATTCCTTCATAAAGACTACCTCCAATAAGATTTCTATACTCGTTTGTTTTAAAGTCGGATAAACGAACAATAACTTCACGTGGGTAGAAAGCGGCGGCAATCTGAGCAATACCCTCGGCAAGTTCTTTTACAAAATGCTCTTTTTTATCACTGTGCTCTCTGGTAATGTCTTTTATTCTTTTCTTTAGCTTCTTATCTTTCAGTTTTTCATAGTGATAAAGAGCGAGCGGATGAACTTTTACCTTTTCTGCTAAAACAAACTCCAGTCTTGCAAGTCCAACCCCGCGAGCAGGAAGATGAGATGCACGAAAAGCCATTTCCGGAGTCCCTACATTAAGCATTACTCCTGTTTTGGTACTAGGCATTTTATCAAGATGATACTCCTTAACCGTGTAAGGAACGTCTCCTTTGTAAACTCTTCCGTTTAACCCTTGCGTACAATCAACTGTAACAGTCTCTCCACTTTTTAAAACGTTTGTTCCGTTCCCTGTTCCTACAATGGTTGGTACGCCAAGTTCTCTACCAACAATAGAGGCATGAGCTGTTTTTCCTCCTTCATCGGTGATAATGGCTGAGGCAAGACGCATAATACTTACCCAGTCAGGGTCGGTCATTTTTGTAACCAAAACATCTCCCTTTTTAAACTTCTCTATATCATTAACATCTTCAATTACATTAACTTTTCCCTTCCCTATTTTTTCTCCTACCGCAATTCCAGTTATAAGCGGTTTTTTATCAACATCTATTTTGTACTCCTTGTAGGTATTGCCTTTTTTTGCAGCGTGAATTGTTTCGGGTCTTGCCTGTACAATAAAGAGCTCTCCTGTTTCTCCATCTTTTGCCCACTCAATATCTTGAGGTCTCTTATAGTGCTTCTCAATAATTACCGCCCACTTTGCAAGCGTTAGTATCTCTTCATCTTTTATAGAAAACTCTCCTGACCTTTTTTCTGCAACCTTTCTTTCTTTAAGCCCTCCGTTCTTGCCGTAAATGAACTCTTTGTTTTTTGTCCCCAAATCTTTTCTTATAATAGATTTATATCCTTTCTCTAGGGTTGGTTTAAAAACATAAAACTCATCAGGGGTTACGCTTCCCTGAACAATCATCTCCCCTATTCCATAAATAGAGTTAATAAGAACCACATCCCGAAAACCGCTTTCCGTGTCAAGGGTAAACATAATACCCGAAGAAGCCTTATCGGAACGGACCATCTTCTGAACGCCAACCGAAAGTGCAAACTTCAAATGAGGAACTTTTTTCTCTTCTCTGTATGCAATAACTCTGTCGTTAAAAGAAGAAGCAATACACTCCTTAATCGCTTTTAGAAGTTCTTTTTCCCCTTTAATGTTAAGAAAAGTCTCAAACTGACCGGCAAAAGAAGCATCGGGTGCATCTTCGCAAACTGCCGAAGAACGAACCGCTACACTAACCTCGCCCCCCTTACACATTTCCTTGTAAGAGTCTTTAATCGCCTCATCCATTTCTTTCGGAAAAGACCCTCTCATTATTATTTGTCTCGCTTTTTTTCCGGTTTCACGTAAACTTTTTGTGCTGTTTCTATTGTACTTCTTTAAAAGTTTTTTTAGCTCTTCCTCAATTCCGTTTTCCTT
>Ga0207421_10008731_pt1 | contig 10421 bp, 9 predicted proteins | sample SodLakKL_010_SED_4_FD_187542 | JGI IMG/M metagenome (GOLD analysis project Ga0207421, IMG submission 187542) | Alkaline sediment microbial communities from Lake Tanatar, Kulunda Steppe, Russia - 8KL_010_SED (SPAdes) (version 2) | ecosystem: Environmental > Aquatic > Non-marine Saline and...
GTATGCGGCACATGGCAGCGGCCAGGATGCTTTTGCCGGCATTGGAACTGGTGCCCTGAAACATGATGGCCGGCTGCTTTGACTGGGCCGGCCTGGGTGATTTTCCAGTGAGAACACTGTGCATGGCCCGGACAAGCATCTGGTTTTCCCGGGATGAGCGCACCGCCACCCGCACGTGTCTGTGGTCCAGACCCTGAAAATTGGAGCAGTCCCTTACAGCCAGGCCGTGCTTTTCAAGAAGTACTGCTGTTAGTTCTGAAGCTACAGGCAGGCGTTCATCCAGCCCCAGGAGCAGGAAGTTAGCCTGTCCGGGGTAGATTTTTATGCCTGGAATCTCACCCAGGCTTTGAGACAGGCTGTGGCGCTTCCGGGCGACATACTCCCGGGTTTTAAGCACAAACTCACGGTCCTGCAGGGCGCGAACCCCGGCGGCGTAGGCCAAGACGTTCACCGACCAGAAGGGCTTTATCCCGGAGACGGCCCGGACCACCTCCGGATCTGCCAGGGCCAGGCCCAGGCGCAGACCGGGCAGGGCGAACATCTTTGTCATGGACAAAAGGACCATGACATTGCCGGGACGGTTTTGCACCAGGCTGTCAAATCCGGGCACAAAATCACCAAAGGCCTCGTCCACTACAAACAGGCTGTCGGGAAAACCGGCAGCCAGGCTGCGTATCCCGGCTGCATCCACGTCCAGGCCGGTGGGGTTGTTGGGGCGGCAAATAAAGACCAGGTCCCGGCCCTGCAGATGGGGTACAAGCTCAGCCGGATCCAGGGCAAAATCCACGGCCTGGTCCAGGTTGAATCGTTGCACCTGCAGTCCTGCAGCAAGGCAGGCCCGGGCGTAATCAGCGTAGGTGGGTGCGGGTATCACGGCCCGCTTGAAATCCAAGGCCAGAGGGAGCAGGGATATGAGTTCGGCTGTACCGTTGCCTGCCAGGACCTCTTCCGGTGGGGTATTGTAGCGCCGGCAGGCGGCCTGGACCAGGTCGCAGACCCCGGGGTCGGGGTAATGGGCAGCCTTTTCCAGGGTAGTGCTTACCAGGGGGCGCAGCCATTCCGGAAATCCCAGGGGATTGATGCTGGCGGAGAAGTCCAGGATTGCCTCAGGGTTTAGCCCGGACCTGCGGGCCAGGGCCGAGATGTCGCCGCCGTGGGGTTGCTCATGGTAGATGCTCATGGGCTAGAATGCATGGGCGTTTTGGATGCCCACCTCTTCAAAGGTTTTTATATCCGCCAGTACCCTGGTGCAGGCATCCAGAATCTCCATGGCCAGGGCCGCCCCTGTTCCTTCTCCCAGACGCATTTCCAGGTCCAGCAGGGGGGTCAGCTCCAGGTAACGGAGCATGTACTCGTGCCCAACTTCCCGGGAGCGGTGCCCGGCAAAAAGGTATTTTCGGGCCAAGGGGCAGAGTTCACAGGCGATCAGGGCCCCGGCAGTGGAAATCAGGCCGTCGCAGATGACCGGGATTTTCCTGGCTGCCGCGCCGATTACCAGCCCGGCCAGGCCGCCTATTTCCAGCCCACCCACTTTGGCCAGTACGTCCATGGGGTCAGAAGGGTCGGGGCGGTTAAGCTCCAGGGCCTTGTTGATGACCCTGGCTTTTAGCTCCACTCCCTGCTGATCCAGGCCGGTGCCCGGACCCACCAGGTCCTTGACCGGCAGTGCGGAAAAAACGGCAATGATGGCCGAAGAAGGGGTGGTGTTGCCAATGCCCATATCCCCGGTTCCCAATAGATCCAGGCCCTGGCTGTCTGCCAGATGGTTAACAATGCTTATGCCGGCCTGGACAGACTCAGTTGCTTCTTCCCGGGTCATGGCTGGTCCCCGGGCCATATTGGATGTGCCCTTGCGAATTTTTCTGTGCAGGATGTCAAGTGCCGGATCAAAGTCGTGATTTACCCCCAAATCGGCCACCTGGACCCGGGCCCCGGCATGACGGGCCAGGACATTTATGGAGGCCCCTCCCTGTACGAAGTTGTAGACCATCTGGGCCGTAACCTCGCTGGGAAAGAGGCTGATCCCTTCTTCCACCACTCCGTGATCTCCGGCACAGGTGACTATGGTCTTTTTGTCAAGCCTGACGTCCATTCGACCGCAGATGGAGGCCAGTCGGGCCGCGGCCGGCTCCAGCCGGCCCAGGCTTCCGCGCGGCCTGGCCTGGTTTGCCAGGCGCTTAAGGGCAGCGGCTTTTATTTCCTGGTCCGGCTCGGTTATGTTCTGAATCGAGTGTTCCAGTAAAGTCATTGGTTTTCCTTTTGGTTTCCAGGTGACGATTATTTCAGTCTAAGAGGCATCCCGCTGACTACAAAGTATGCCTGATGGGCCAGGGATGAGGCCCGCTGGTTGACTCTGCCCATTGTGTCCCGGTACCTGCGCGAAAGCGGGTCCCCGGGAACCAGGCCCATGCCCAGCTCGTTACTTACCAGGAAGACATCGCAGGGCGGTTTTTCCAGCACGGAAAAAAGGTTCTCCAGTAGCGGGCAGGTATCTTCCTGCAGGAGGCTGTGGTGCATGAGGTTGCCCAGCCAGACAGTCAGGCAGTCCAGAACTGCAGCCTGGGTGTCCCCGGGGAGTCTGGACAGGGCTTGTGCCGGGTCCAGGGGTTCTTCAACAGTTATAAAGGACTGCCCGCGCTCCTGTTGGTGCTTCTGGATTCTCTGCTGCATTTCCGTATCCACGGCCTGGGCCGTGGCTATATACACCTTGCGCTGGTAGCTCTGCATCAGTTGCAGGGCAAAGGAGCTTTTGCCGCTTCTGCATCCGCCGCTGATGTATGTTGTCCGGTTCATTGTCTGGCCTTTTTTATGGCTTCCAGAGAACCCTGGAAATGTTTGCTGGAGAAGATCTCCAGGGTGACCACCAGGGGGGATGGGGACCTGGTGTCAAAAATATGCAGCAGTCTGGCCAGCAGGTCCTGGTCCATGTGTTGCAGGCCTACGTGATCCTGGCCCTCACTGTTGAGGGCATGCAGGTGAATTATCCTGGTATGCCCAAGCCACTTGTCCAGGCAGGCAGACAGGTCTTCGCCCCGGACCTGGAGGTGGCCAAGGTCCATGCACAAAGAAAAGCCCATCTCCAGCACCCAGGGCCAGATTAGCTCCTGGTCGTAGTCCAGGTTCTCGATACAGATAAGCGCGGGATCAATTTCCCGGGAAAGTTCCTCCAGGCTCTTGCGGCACTGCTCATGCCAGTCGGACAGGTGATTAATGTCCCCTGGAGGATCGCTCAGGTGCACTACCCAGCCCACTGGATTCAAGGGCTGCATGAGTTCAGTAATGTATTTCCAGGTGTCAACACAGTGGCGGCGCTGGTTTTCATTCCGGGAGCCCGGGGACAGATCCAAAGGCAGGTGCACGGTGTAGCTCAGGCCGGAATCCGCAGCCACAGACTGCATCCGGCGGACCTGGGAGGCATCCGGGATACTGGATTGTTCCGCGGATTCAAACAGGATCAACTCCACATCATCCACCTTGTCCTGGAGATAATACAGATTGGGCAGGATGTGGTCCGGGATGATGTAAGAGGTGGTTCCCAGCCGCCAGGTGGAATTGGATTTTAATATCAATAAGTCCTCCTTAATGCCCCGAATATACGGGGGATTATCAGGCTGCCAAAGCACATATGGCGCAAAGGGCCGCAACCTCTACCACCTCGGTGGCTGTGCCCACAGTGTCTCCGGTGATGCCGCCGATTTTTTTCATGCACCACAGGCTGAAAATAAATGCCGCCGCAGTGCCCAGGATCAGGGCGGCTATTCCGGGGATACCGACAAAAAGGGAGGCGATACCTGCAAAGCCAAGCACCCAGTATATGTCTGACCTGCGGCGGCTGTTAATAAAAATGGAAGCCAGTCCGCCGCTGGATCGGGCGTAAGGCAGCAGGGTCATGCTGCATACCTGGGCTGTCCGGCCGAGGATGGGGGCCAGGACCAGGGCCTTCCAGGCCATGCCCGGAGGCATGGAGGCCAGAGCGGCCCATTTTAGCCCCAGGATGGCAAAAAGGGCCACCACGCCCATGGTGCCAACGTGGCTGTCGCGCATGATATCCAGGATCCTGTCCCTGGATCTGGCGCTGAAAAAACCGTCCGCAGTATCAGCCACCCCATCCAGGTGCAGAAACCCGCTCAGGCCGGACAATACCAGAACCCCTACCAGGGAGGCGGCCAGAGGCGGCAGCCCCAGAAGCAGGGCCAGAGCAAAGGCAAGACCTGCACCCACGCCTATGAGCAGTCCGGCTGCGGGAAACCAGGGCATGGCCCGCCCCAGGGCCTGCTGGGGGACATGACTGCCGGCAGGTATGACCGTCAGAAACTGCAGGGCGGCAAGAAGCGGCTGCAGGGATTTCATTTTTCCTGTCCCGGCTTGGATATAATCAGGGTCCAGTACCTGGGTTCCTGGCTGCAGAGCTCTTTTACATCCTGAAATACCTCCTGGTCCGGGAAGCCACAGCGAACCACCCCCACTGCCGTCTTCATCCGGCCGCTTTCATCCAGGGCCTCACAGATGTCCGTGATATTCTTGTAGGCCTTGAGAAAGACCACGTTGTCCACCCTGGAGGACATCTCCCGGAGCTTGTCTCCGCCCTGGACTCCCGAGAGCAGGAGCAGGCTTTCCTCGCCTTCCACCAGGGTGGTGTTAGTGGCGGCAGCCGCAGCCTGAAAGGATGTGATGCCGGGGACGGTTTCGATGCGGATTTCCGGGGCGCTGGATTGCAGACACTGCATGAGGTAGCCGAAAGTGGAATAGGTCAAGGGGTCTCCCAGGGTGAGAAAGGCTGCGTCCTTGCCCTGGTTCAGCTCAGCCAGGATGGTGTCTACGTGCTCAGACCAGGCCTTAGAGGCCACTTCCTTGTCCATGGTCATGGGAAAGGGCAGTCTGTGGATTACGGTATCCCGGGGAAGATATTCCCTGGCGATGTTTACGGCCAGGCTGTGGTTGTTTTTGCTGGAAGAGGCGCAGAAGATAACGTCCACTTTTTTGAGGATTTTGATCGCCTTGACGGGTATCAGTTCCGGGTCACCAGGCCCCACTCCTATACCGTAGAGCTTTCCCTGTCTGTTATTCATTGGTTTTCCTTTGCAATTTACTTTCCTTGAGCATGTTTCAGTTGTGTATTTTGCGGTATTCATCCAGCTTGCTGCGCACCTCTGCATCAAATATATCTGGATACATGTGTCCGCCCACTTCATGTATGCCCTGTAGAAGGCGCATGGTGGGCCTGGAGACCAGGACTTCGTCAACAGCATGCACCTGATCCCGGGAAACGGCCTGCACCAGGTGCAGTCCCGGGCGTTTCTTGATGTTTTCAGGGCTGGCCTGGTTCATAGGGCCGTGCTGGGAAAGGTACACCTGGACCTGGTCCGCCCTGGACAGAAGTTTTTCCTGCCCGAAGTCCGCAATGTTTGTGCCGCGCACCTGCCGGGCATCGGGGGCTATGTTTTGGCCTCCTGCGGCCTCAAGTACGAGTATGGGCATGGAGTCAGGGGTAAATGTCTTTAACTGCTCATGTATGGATTCGAAGAACACGCCTTTTTTGTCTTCCAGGTGAGAGGTCAGGTCCCGGGCGTATTCCAGTCCGGCCATGAAATTTTCCCGCATCTGCCGGGCCTCTTTTTCTTTTCCGGTGAGAATGCCCAGTATCTCCCAGTAGATAAACATTTGCTCTTTGCTGCCGGGCTGCAGGGAGACCACAGTGATTCCGGAGCGCTCCAGGGTGTCCATGAGCCTGGGATAGGCCCAGTCGATCATGGGCCGTACCAATACCAGATCCGGCCTGTGGGCCAGGATTTTTTCCGGGCCTTCCTGGTAGGAGAAAGACGGTCTTTCCAGGGCCTGGGGAGGGTAGCACTCGTTCATGCCCACTCCGATTACTTCCCGGTCCAGTCCCAGGGAAAAGAGATTTTCAGTATGTGCGCCATATAAAGAGATAATGCGCTCAAAAGGTTCATCCACCTGGATGGTTCTCCCCCCCTGGTCCTGGATGCTTTTTTGCTCCAGGATCTTCATTTCCGAGGCCAGGGCCTGGCCTCCAGAGTACATAAGGGCCAGAAAGGTGCAGAATAAGGTAAAGGCGATTTTAAGCTTCATAAACCGGTAGCTGATAAAATTTTTGCAAGTGTTCACTATAATAATTATGTGTTCCAGTGGTCCGTGGATTCGGCAAGCTGGACGTAAAAACTTGCTCCAAGGAATAGTAAATCAAAACCTATACACGGGAGTGAAAGCTAGAATACTTCCTACAATATGCTTTGCATTAAGTTCGGTGTGTTACGGTTTTGATTAACTCTTCCTACGTCGCTCAAACAGTTTACGTCCAGTTTGCCGAACCCACGGACCCTGGCTAATCTCCCTCAGGTGGTGAAAAGTTACAAAATCTTTAAGCGCACAGAGCTTTTAAACCTTGAATACCACCTGGGTGGACTGTGCATAATCGTCGAAATAGACCTTGGCCCTGACGTCAAAAACCCGCTCCAGGTTTTCCGGGGTGAGCACTTCCGTGGTCGTGCCATGCAGCAGGATGCGTCCCTGCTTGAAAAAAATAATGTGGCTGCAGAAGGCAGCTGCCAGGTTGATGTCCTGAAATACTGAAAATACAGTGGTCTGGTCCTGAAGGTTTTTTTCCCGTACCAGGGACAAAAGATGCAGGCCGTGCTTTATATCCAGGCTGGCTGTGGCTTCATCCAGAATGAGCACCGGCGTGTCCTGCACCAGTGCCCTGGCGAAAACCACCCGCTGGCGCTCGCCGCCGCTCAGTTCCGTGACCATCCTGTCCTGGAATTTTTCCAGCCCGGTCTTTTGCATAACCTCCCGTACGATATCCAGGTCCCGGCTGCCTGGGGATGCAAAACGCGGCAGAAAAGGATACCTGCCCATGAGCAGCACCTCCAGGACCTGGAAGGGAAAGTTCAGCCGGTAGTCCTGGGGCACCAGGGCCATTTCCTTAGAGATCTGTTTCCTGGAATATGATCCCAGGGGGCGGCCCTGATATTCTATTCTGCCCTGCTGCGGCACCCTGTGCCGGATGAGCAGGTCCAGCCAGGTGGACTTGCCGCTGCCGTTGGGACCCAGGATGCCGTATATCCTGCCCGGGGGCAGGTCAATGCTGATATCTTCCAGGATGCTGGTTCCGCCCAGGGAAAAATGTACGTCTTGCATGCAGAAGGCCATCATTTACACCCTGAACTGCATCTGGCGCTTGCGGAAGATATAACAGAAAAACGGCCCGCCGATGAGGGCTGTAAGCACCCCTATGGGCACTTCCGCCGGAAGCATGGTCCGGGTCAGGGTATCCGCAGCCAGCAATAGCACGGCCCCGCACAAAAGGCTGACCGGCAAAAGGCTTCTATGTTCCGGACCGGTGAGGGAGCGCATCATGTGCGGCACCAGCAGGCCCACAAATCCGATTATCCCGGAAATGGATACACAGACTGCAGCCACCAGGGAGGCTGTCACCAGCAGGATGATCCTGAGCCTGGTGGTGTCTACGCCCAGGGAGGCTGCAGCCCGGCTGCCCAGGCAGATGAGATTGATGTCCCTGGAATAGAACATGAAAACCATGAATCCGAAAAACACCATGGACGCAGTCAGAATAAGTTCCGGCCAGGTGCTGGAAGCAAAGCTGCCCATGAGCCAGAATATGATCACCGAGACCCTCTCCTGGGCCAGGTACTTGAACAGGCTGATGCCTGCCGAGAGTATGGCGCTGACTATCACTCCGGACAAAATGAGGTTGTTGGAGGACAGCCCTCCGGCCGTGGCCGAGAGATAGACCACGAAGAGCAGGGTCAGGCATCCGGCGATAAAAGCAAAAAGGGGCAGGGTGTACAGCCCCAGAAACTGCAGGTTGAACAGCAGCACCAGAGAAGCTCCGAAGGCCGCTCCCGAGGAAACTCCCAGGGTATACGGATCAGCCAGCGGGTTGAGCAGAAGTCCCTGGAATATGACTCCTGCCAGGGCCAGGCCCGCGCCCACGACGGCGGCGGTGAGCACCCTGGGCAGCCTGACCTCGAAAATTATCGTATATACCAGCGGGTCTGCCTGGAGTAAAAGCTCCTGCTGCCCGGTGATCTTGTAAAAGAGCATTTTAAAAGTGGTGGACAGAGGGATCTGAACGTAACCCATGCTCACCGAAGCGATAACCATGCCCAGGAGCATAAATCCCAGGGTGATAAGTAGTATTGATGTCCTTATGCGCATAAAGGATTTAATTGACTGCCTGCTGTGCCTTAAAACAAAAAATCCCCGGGCCGATGGTGTCGACCCGGGGATGTCCCATTTTCATCCTCGGCATCATTAGGTTTTGCCAGCCCTCCAGACTTGCTTAAGCTCAAAAAGTTCAGGCAGGTCTTCTGACTCCCGGATCAGTCTACTTGCCGCGCCTTCCCACCCCGCACTTACTTTTTTATGGAAGTTTTTTCCTTGAAGAAAAAAGTAAGTGCGGGGCAGTGGCCAATATGCGGTTTTGGTCCCCGGTTACAGCGGTGGGTCCGTCCCTGACTCGCACAGGGTTCCCTGTTAGGTGCAAAGCACACCTGAACCATATATGATGTCATTTGCAATGCAGCAGGCACAAACCATGTTGCCGCCTGCTCCAATTAATATATCCTGATATCTTTAACAGCAGGTGAAGTCAAGAAAAGGAGTCAGTCCAAAATATGTCCAGACAACATTAGATTAAGGGCAAACGTCTAAGGGCGGATCATAAGCTTTGATGGGAGGTCGCTTAATCCTTTGGGTTTTCTGTCACCTGCTTTCCAAGTGAAACAGGGTTGCCGCAGTTAACTGCAAGAAAGTCAACCGAGCAATCCTCTGGGGTGTTTCAATGGGGTCTTTTGCGTCCTTCCTTTGTGCCTGCTGTATTCATCTGTTATTTTATTATTTCCCATGCCCCGTCATCCCTGCGGCAGGCTGTGCCGTAGGCTTTCTCGGTTTCTCCCCCGATCTGGACTTCAGTGGTGTATTCCCGGCAGTACCGTCCGTCGTCCCTTTGAAATGTCTGAGTGGGGGTAACAGCGTATGCGGTCTGTGTATCGGGGTTGCGCCACTGGGAAGTTGTCCCGGTGGGTTTGGTCTCCAGGGCCTGGTTCATGTTGCGCCGGTCCATTTCATCCATGCGGTCCAGATAGCTGCCCACATATCCTCCAAGAGCAGCTCCCAGAAGGGTTCCACCGATAATGGCTGCGGTCTGACCCGTGCCTTTGCCGATCTGTGATCCGATAACTCCCCCGCCGATTCCGCCCAGGGCGGCCCCGCCCACGGTGTGTTTCTGAGTTGTGCAGCCCACCAGGAGCATGGCTGCCAGGGTCAATACAACAAAATAACGCATAATAATATCCTCCAGGGGTCTTAAAGTTGATACAAGGCCTCTTGTTAAAAACAAGTATCGCTTTAATTATTAATATAGCTCATGCGGGGAAGAAAGGCAATGAGAATCTGCAAATTACACTGTTCAAAAAGTTTATTGTCCCGGTTTCAGTCCATAATCTGTCTGGTCTTGGTGATGTGCATTTTTTCTTGGGCCACGTCTGAAAAAATGTTCTGCAGGATAAAAAGCGGGCTTAAATAGTCCTTTTCCCAGGTAAAAACCACTCTAAGGCAGCTTTTCTCCCAGTGGGAATGTTTGTGGTATGAGCAAAGGTCTTTTGTGGAGAGTCCTTTTTTAGTCTGTTTTTGAACCAGGAACTCAGGCGCGGACCTGTAATTTTTCCAGGTTGTCATCCCCTGCTGGAGCTTTTCTGGGGCCAGGTCGAATTCCACCAGAAATTCTTCCTGGATGGACTGGGGCTGCCTGCGGCCATGGCTCAGGTGTTCAAGGGCAAAGGCGTGCATGCCCCGGGGCAGTTCAGGGTTGAGGCTGTTCAGAAGATGACTGCTGTCCAGGTGTTTTCTCAGGTAAATATTGTACCATTCCGCCAGGCTGGATACACCCACAGGCAGGGCCCGACCGAAGGTTATTACCGGGGCGGGCCTGAAGCCCCTGGAAAAGCTGAGGGGCCAGCCTGCCCGGCGCATGGCCCGCTCCAGCAGGGACTGCAGATCCAGCTGGCTTAAGTAAATGCACAGCCCGGTCTTTTTATACCAGATGCGCAGGTGGGCGCTTTTGGGGCTTAGGTCTTTCTGTTCCAGGACGTTTGATTCATTAATATCTTCAGGTTCATGTTCCTGGTCCCGGAAATCCCGGTTGAGGACGTTGGAAATGGATGGGGCCTGGTTGACTTTTCGCAGGCAGGAGGGCCTGGATTTTCTGTCGCAGACACCGCACATGCGGCAGACGTGATAGCGGCAGTCCTTGCTGGTCCTGGCCTGATGTCCCCTTCTGGATTCGGTCAAAAGGTATCTTCGCTCCATGCCGCTTTGCAGGTGGTCCCAGGGCAGTGGTTCATCAGTGTCCCTGGCCCGCAGATAAGTATCCGGGGAGA
>Ga0207421_10008732_pt1 | contig 10420 bp, 12 predicted proteins | sample SodLakKL_010_SED_4_FD_187542 | JGI IMG/M metagenome (GOLD analysis project Ga0207421, IMG submission 187542) | Alkaline sediment microbial communities from Lake Tanatar, Kulunda Steppe, Russia - 8KL_010_SED (SPAdes) (version 2) | ecosystem: Environmental > Aquatic > Non-marine Saline and...
AAGTTGGGCGGTCGACCCGGGGCGTCGCCCACGTGGTCGGGGTCGGCCATGTGGGCGCGTTTGATCTCGCCGACCTCGATCATCAGTTCAATGCGACCGCGGTCGTAATCTCTGAGTTTCAGCCGCAGTAGATCATCGCCGTAGAGATACGCTTTGTCGACCTTTGCGTCCTCGTACCGGCCCAACTCGGTGACGAGTGCGGCAAGATCGATGCTCGAAAGCTCCCGCTTGGGGTCCATAGCTGGTGTTCAGGATACTATAAAAAAGGGGTGTCGCTCTGGGTCGACTGCGCTCGGCCGGCGTCTCCAGCAGACAGTTGGCAGCCCTCGACAGTCCAACGAGTTGATACTCCCGAAGCCCACAGCACGCCCATGGGATCTGAAGGCACACTCCTTGAGTCGTTTCCGGACAGCAGGATCACGACCGCCCAACTCACCAAACTCGAAGACAGCGAGGCGATCCGGACGGCGATTCCGCTCATCTCGGAAGCCCACGGCGGCAAAGAGCTCTCGAACCGCGTCGTCGTCCAGACCGACTCAACAGCGATTGTGGCGGTGTACGACGAGTCGACGGGCTGGCGGGTCGAACACCGCCTCAACGGTGCGGGACGCGATCCGTCCGAGGTGCTCGACGAGGCGATGACCGCTGGCCAAGGCGAGACGTCGCTGGTCGACTCACCAGATAACTGACCGTCACTCCCTACTGGCTTGCGGCAGCCGCAGCTGAATCGCCGAGCCACCGCCGTGTGGGTCGATCATCGACACCGAGCCATCGAGACCCGTGACGATCCAATAGACGAGCCACAGCCCCAGCCCGCGGCCGTGGACCAGCGAGGTCTCTTCGCCGGTCTCAAGCACCGACCGTTCGAGTTCGGGGAGCCCGGGGCCGTCATCCCGAACCGTACAGACCACATGTGAGTCAATTCGGTCGACCTCAATTTCGATTGTGGGAGACTCCCCGGCGTGTTTGGCGGCGTTGTCGACCAGCTCCCAGATCGCCGTCTCCAGCCGTGGCGAGCTGTCGATCACTACTCGGTCGGGAGCCGCAACGGAGAGTGTGGCGTCAGGATACACTTCGCGGTGTTGGTCGACGACTCGGTCGATCATCGCACACAGATCAACTGGCTGTCGGTCTGTCGGGGTGTCGAGATTGGCTTCGAGCTTTTGGGCTGTCTCACTGAGATCAAGCAGTCGACCCGAGGTGGTTCGAACCCGGCGGGCAAGCGTCTCCTGTTGGCCACTGAGTTGGGATTCGAGCATCTCGGCATAGCCGTTGATCACGCCGACGTCGTTCCGGAGGTTGTGCCGAAGCACCCGGTTGATAACGCTGATCAGCCCATCGCGTCGCTTCCGGTCGGTTGCGTCCCGACTCATCGCTTGGACGGCAACGACATCATCGGCGGTTCGCTCTGCTGGTGGGATATCACTGTCGTAGATCGGCGTCGCTCGAAGGTCGACGTATCGAATCTCCCCTGATTTCGTTTCGATGGGGAGATACTCCTGTTCGATCGTTTCGCCAGCTAACACCTGATCGAACAGCTCCCAGGCCTGTTTGCTCACTTCCTCGTTCGGATGGACAAGCGAGATCGATTCGCCGTCAAGCTCGGTGGGTTCGTACCCGATGGCGTCGACCGCCGAGGGTGCACTGTAGATGAACTGGCCCTCACGGTCAAGCCGGAAGACGAAATCGAAATTCGCGTCGATAACAGCCCGAGAAATCTCTTCGCGTTCGTCGAGTTCGGCCGCACGCTCGGCGAGTTCGGCCTCGTAGTTCTGCTGTTCGATCTCGTAGCCGGCCATCTGGGCGACTAGGTGGCTAAAGGATTTCTCGGCCTCCGAAAACGCGGCGTCTCGTGGATCGAACGAGGAAAAACACACGGTCCCATACGGCTCGCCGTCGACCATGATCGGCGCGCCATGATAACACTGGATGCCGTACTCGACCGCGCTGTAGTGATCCGCAAGGCCTTCCTCGACGACATCCCGAAAGGCGACGATTCCTTCCTGTTGGATCGTTCGCAGACAGAACGTTCTGTCGAGATTCTCTGTGAGACCAGTCGGATCGGCACGGTCCTCAGGGTCGGTGCTGATGATGATCTCCCAGTCGTTGGTCGCTTGATCGACTTCGGCGACATAGCCGAGGTCGACGCCGAACTGGTCGACGCCGATTTCGAGTGCTTCACGCAGACGGTCTTCTAAGGGACGGTCGGACTGCATTGCAGCGTACAGTTGTGCGTACGCCGACTGTCGGTCGAATGTCCCTCGGCCAGCAGTCATTAGTCACCATTCAAGCCGATCTTATGTTATTGTTGTGCTTGAATTATCAAATCTACACACTTCGGGCTATCCAAAGAGACGGCGTTCGGCTGGCTTTTTAATCGCACAAACCCTCTGGTCGGTATGGTTTCGGAACTCTTTGCTCCCGACCGCTGGGAACCCGTCGACGCCTTCGAGTTTGAGGATATTACCTACCACCGCGGCACGGACGTGCCTGCTGTCAGAATTGCCTTCGACCGCCCTGAGGTCCGTAACGCTTTCCGGCCGGGGACGGTCGACGAACTGTACACCGCGCTTGATCACGCCCGAAAGCAGGCCTCAATCGGCTGTGTCCTGCTGACCGGCAACGGCCCCTCACAGAAGGACGGCGGCTGGGCGTTTTGTTCGGGTGGCGACCAGTCAGTCCGTGGTGGCTCAGGGTATGAGTACCGCGACGACGACGAGGCAGCCGCCGATGATGACCCCGCGGTCAGAGAGGCGAAGGCTGGTCGACTCCACATTCTCGAAGTCCAGCGACTCATTCGCACCATGCCCAAGCCCGTCATCGCCGTCGTCCCCGGCTGGGCGGTGGGTGGGGGCCACTCGCTGCATGTAGTCTGTGATCTTACACTCGCTAGCGAGGAGCATGCCAAATTCCTCCAGACGGACCCCGACGTGGCCTCCTTTGATGGTGGCTTCGGCTCGGCGTATCTCGCCAAGCAGGTCGGCCAAAAAAAGGCCAGAGAGATCTTCTTTAGAGGAAAGACCTACTCGGCTCAGGAGGCCGTCGACATGGGCATGGCGAACGACGCAATCTCTCACAGCGACCTCGAAGACGTAGCTCTGGAGTGGGCCGACGAGATGACCCAAAAGAGTCCGACTGCGATGCGGATGCTCAAATTCGCATTCAATGCGACCGACGACGGGATGGTCGGCCAGCAAGTGTTTGCGGGCGAGGCGACCCGGCTTGCGTATATGACTGATGAGGCCGCAGAGGGCCGAGATGCCTTTTTGGAAAAACGAGACCCTGAGTTCCGACAGTTCCCGTGGCACTACTGAGATAGTGTGTCGACTGTATGCTGTGAGTACTCTCTCAGTAATTCTGGTTCGAAAATACCAGTTTTCGATACGGTTTTGAGGATCGACGGTCTGTTTTCTGTATGACACAAGCGTCCCCTCCTACCTCCAGCAGTGACAACGACTCGACAGCCGAGGTCGACTTATCATGGCTTACCCTCGATGACGGCGAGCAAGTGCTGTGGTCGTCGACCCCACACAAAAGCAGTCTTGTTCCCGCACTTGTCGTGGGAATTCCGCTGTCGTTCGTCCTGATTGGGATTCCAATTGTTGTCAGTGCGTATCTGAGTTATACGAATACCAACTACGTGGTGACAACGCGCGGGCTCTACCGCAAACGGGGCATTCTCTCGCGGGATGTCAAACAGATCGGCTTTGATAAAGTCCAGAACATCTCCTACACCCAGACGGCCGTTGGTGCACAGTTCGGCTACGGCACTGTCGAAATCAGCACCGCAGGCAGTTCGGGTGTCGAACTCCAGTTCCGAAACATCCCGGCACCCGCCGACATTCAAGAACTCATCAGCCGAGAGATCGAACGCCGCGAGGGCCCCAGCCGTGAGGACGATGACGAAGACGTCGACGCCGTGCTGACGGCGATTTTAACCGAACTCCAAGCGATCCGCACCGTACTTGCAGACGGAGAGTCCACTGAGCGTATTTCAGAGAATTCGATCGGCTCAGCAGCCTCAGCCGACACAGTTGATCCGGTCGACGAAACAGACGCTACCGACGACCCTGCCGACCAATGAGTAACGAGTGGTGTTGGCTGGCTGAGAACGAAACTGTCGTCTGGGAGGGTCGACCGCGGCTGACGACGGTTCTTGGCAGTGTTGGGTTGGGCCTTGGTATCACCCTTCTGGGTGGCTGGCTTGCGGTAAGCGTCGACCCGCTGCTCGCTGCTGTCGGGCTCATTGGCTTGGCGATTCCGATCTGGAGTTATCTGTGGATTCAACGGACGACCTATCTGGTGACAACTCGCGCTGTGTGGGAAAAAACCGGCGTCTTGGGGCGATCAGTTCGACGCGTTTCGCTGTCGAAAGTCCAAAACACGGCCTACGAGCAGTCCGCACGCGGCTCGCTGTTCGGCTACGGAACCGTCACCATCGAGGTTGCAGGTGGCCGAGACCTCGCGTTCCGTCGAATTGATAACCCAAGACCGGTTCAAGAGGCGATTAACGACGAGGTCGATCTCGATAATCGAGAGCTTCCCGGCTCAATCGAACAGTGGCAGGCCGTGCTCTCGACGATCCGTGAGATTCGTCGCGTTCTCGAAACACGCTTGCCGTAATTAGCTCTCGCGATCGAGTTCGTGATCGACGGCTGCTTTCCACTCGCCGAGTCCTGATGGATCGAGATGAATATGGGCATCACCGACCTCCTCGATAGCTCTGAGATCGTCGACCAGTTGGCTTTCGAGGTCGTGGGCCTCTCGGATCGACATCTCGCCGTCGACTTCGACGTGGACTTCGACTTCGATGCGTGTGCCATCGTAGAATGCTGTAAAATCGTGGATGCCTTCGACGCCATCGTGCGCTGTGAGTTCGTTGCGGATTTCGCTGCGCTTGTCGTCGGTTGGTGCGGCTCCTACTAGATAGTTGACGTTCTCTCGGGCGATCACAATTCCCTGATAAATAACGAGCACGCTAACAAGGCCACCGGCCAGTGGATCCAACACGGGAATGCCGACAAACACGCCGAGAACGCCGATAAGGGCTGCAACCGTTGTATACAGGTCGTTCAGACAGTCAGTCGCCAGCGCCGACAACGCGGTCGAACCCAGTCCCTCGTTGGCGCGTTGGGTGTACCAGTAGACCAGATACATATCAACCATCGCAAAACCCAGTGCAGCGAGCAAGAAGACACTGAACTGCACGTCCGTCCCGAACAGCACGCCGCGTGAGGATTCATACAGCAGGTTAAGCCCAAGCAAGACAATCACTGCCCCGACGAACAGCGCCGTCAGTGGCTCAATGCGGGCGTGGCCGTGTGGATGCGATTCGTCGGCGGTATCGTAGGAGCGACTTCCCCAGACGAGCACGACGATGCTGGCGACCAGATCCGCAACCGAGTGGGCTGCATCCGCAATCAGTGCAACAGAGCCAAAGAGGATGCCAGCGGTTCCCTCGACAATGATTTTGGCCGCGTTGCCGACGACGTTCGCCCATGATGCACGGGAAAAGCGTCGACGGGCCGTCGCGACATCCATAGCCTCCATTGGCCCAAACCACATTTGAGCGTTCGGGTTTCTCCGCTCAAATCGGTGTGTTTGTACTGTCTATCGCTGTTTTCGATCGACTCTAAAACAACACCAATCACTCGCCAATCAGTCAGTCGACTCGATTTCGGCTTTTCGTTCAACCGACCGTTCTCCGTCGACAGCCCGCTGACCAACCGTCCGCTGTGGGAACGGAATCTCGATCGATTCGGTATCGAAGCGCGCTTTGACCGCCTCAATCACGGCGGCGGTTGCCCGCCAGCGTACCTGTGGATTCGGTGGCGAAATCCAAAAGCGAATGTCGAGATCGACCGACGAGCCACCGAACCCCACGGGAAACACCTGTGGATGCGGATTGTCGTCGACGATTGCGACGTCTTTGACTGCCTCGGCTGCAACTTCTGCGGCGTGGTTCGGATCGGCATCGTAGTCGACGCCGACCTCGACGTGAACCCGGAGTTTACCGTCACGGCTGCGGTTGATTGCGGCTCGGTCAGCGACGTTATCGTTAGGGATCACGACGTGTTCGCCATCGAAGTTGCGGAGGTGCGTATTCATAATCGTGATTTTGGTGACGATTCCATCGTGATCACCAATACTCACCCAGTCGCCGATTTCGAACGGCCGCGAAAACATCAGGACGAACCCTGCAATCAACGACCCAAGCGTCTGGCGGGCAGCCATACCGACAACGATTCCAAGGAAACCCGCACCGACGAGAACACCGCCAATCTCGATGTTCCAAACACTCAACACGCCAAGGCCAACGATTATGATGAGTGCGACCTGTCCAACACGTGTGAGAATCTGTTCTTGATGCGCCGTTACGTTGTTGGCCTCGGTGGTGAACTCCGCGATACCCTGCTGTAAGAGGTTGTTGGCGAGTGCCGCGAGAAGTAACAGCCCGGCGGTGACGCCAAGTCTTGTCACTGTCGGCAGTCCCGACTCAAGCAGGCCGACAACCCACCACGCAATATCGGTCTGCCCCCAGACGATCAGTACCGCAATTGCTGTCAGCACGATCACTAACAGTTGGATGGCTCGAACGACCACGACAACTAGCTGTGGAATCGGGATGATTGCCTCGATCTGGGTGGCGAGTTCGTCGACGCGGTCACCGAAACGGTTGTGTGTCCACCGAGCAGTCAGCCGCCGGCCTCGGTTGGCTGCCCGCGGAATAACGACGCCAGCCGCAGCCAGTGCGAGAACCACTACCCCAAGGCTCACCGCAATCCGGACCTCCGGCGAAACAAACTCCCCCAACGCAGACTCTAGCCGTGTCACGATTCCCGCCACTTGCATACGTTATTGTATTCGATACCGACGCAAAATAATTGTGCTCTGAATGCCGGTGGATCGAATTCGGACGAGCGTCGACTCGTAGTCAGTTTGCAGTCAGTTTGCAGTCGACTACTCGTCGGCCAGATGCGCTTTGACGCGCTCGATCAACTGTTCGTTGCCGAGGTGGACGGGCACACGCTGATGGAACCGGGTCGGCTCGACATCGAGAATTGATTGGCTGCCATCCGAAGAGACGCCGCCAGCAGACTCGACGATGTACGCCATTGGAATCCCCTCGAACTGCAGTCTGAGCTTGCCGTTTTCGGCCGACTTGAGTGCAGGATACGAGAAGATCCCGCCGTACGTTAACACTTGGTTGACGTCGGCGACCATCGAGCCACCGTACCGGAGTTTGTACTCATCTTCGATCTCGTCGATAAACGACGCAAAGCCCTCGGTCCAGTCGGGGACTCGCCCGCCCATTCCATAGACGGTTGGTTCGGCAGGAATCGTCACGTCCTCGTTGATGATCTCGATCGCACCGTCGCCGACGTTTGCTTCATATACTTGGCCGTCACGGGCAACCGTCATCGTCAAAATTGGGCCAAACAGAACGAAGCCGGAAGCCAACAGCCGGTCGCCGCCGGCCGGGAGGTCGCCCTCGTAGACAGCGATAATTGTTCCCATCGGGCTGTTGGGTTTGATGTTTGAAGAGCCATCGAGTGGGTCACAGGCAATCGAGACGTCGCCGTCGCCGACATCGATCGGCTCGGCCTGCTCTTCGCTGGCGTAGATGCCGACGCCGTCGATTGACCCGAGTGCTTCCTCGATGAGTTCGTCGGCGTAGGCGTCGGCCTCAAGGCGGGTCTCGCCGCTGGGATTCGTCTCGTCGCTTTTGACCCGTCGACCCGGCAGCGAGGCCCGAATTTCGGGGGCGAGTTCAGCCAGCGTCTCGAAGATTTCGTCGACGATTGGCTCGTAGTTGTTGCTCATTAGTCCAGTGCCGCCGGGTTGGTTGGTTCCGAGCCCATCACCGCAAGTGCCTCTTCGACACTGGCTTCCTCGAAGATAACCGCTTCGAGGCCATCGAGAATCTGTTCGGGGTTATCGCGCTGGAAGACGTTCCGACCCACCGCCAAGCCATCCGCACCGGCATCCATCGCGTTGCGAACCGTCGACAGGAAGTCTTGGTCGTTGGTTTTCGACCCACCGCTCATGACGACTTTCGAGTCGGCGGCCATGTTCACCGCGTGGGCCATCGCCTCCGGAGAGCCGGGATACTTCACTTTTGTAATGTCTGCACCGAGTTCCAGACCCAAGCGAGTCGAGTAGGCGATGGTGTCGGGCGTGGTCGCGTTTTTCAGCCCTTGGCCGCGTGGATAGGACCACATGACGACGCCCATATCGTGTTCGCGGGCAGCCTCTTGGGCCTCGCGGAACTCCTCGACCATCTCGATTTCGTAGTTTGAGCCACCGTAGACCGTAAAGCCGATGGCGTCCGCCCCGACCTCGGCGGCGTTTTCGACCGTCCAGTTCACTGCGGAGTTGGGTTCGCCCATCCAGAGGTTTGAGGTGCCGTTGAGCTTGGCCAAAAGGGTGACGTCGTCCTCATATGAGGGGTAGTAGCCCTCGGCAATTCCCTTCTGGACCGCAATCGCCGTGACGGCGTCGTGGGTGGCGATATCGAACACGCGCGCCGGGTCGGCGGTCGCGGGGTTCGGTTCGAAGTCGACTGGGCCGTGTTCGAGACCGTGGTCGTAGGCGAGAATCAGCGACTTGCCGTCGCGGGTGATCGCCTCATCGGCGTGTGGGATCATCAGTTGTATGTGCTGGAATCTAGGATAAAAACGCTGTGGTCAATACCCGGGATTTGATACGTTAGAGACTCCCACAACAGCGATTTCGGGCGTTCAGGATTATTTTATTTTGTAGTAAAAATCTCAGAGATTTGGGATCAGTCACTGAATAACGCAATAAAAATAATTATATTTATTGTCTCCGCCAACAACTGTTCAGTAATTGAATTGTTGTGTTCAGGCTACTGTGACTCAGTGGCTGTCTGCGCGGCCTGCTGGCATGCACGGACAACGCGCTCTGTGAGCCCCAAGACGTCGGCGATTTCGTCGACATCAATCGCCGCAAGCTGTCGCACGGAGGTAATACCGGCTTCGGCCAGTCGCTTGGCTGCTTCCGCATCGACACTGGCTAGCTCATCGACCGGCGTCGGCTTGCTTCGAGCACGCCAAGCAGCCTCCGCCGCGAGGGGATCGGCCGACGGCTCTCGGTGTGTCTCGCCGTGAGTCGGCCACGGTGTCGGGCTAGTAGAAGTCGCATCGTCGGTGGTGTCGGTCGACGCCTCGCTTGTGGTCGCCCAGTCGCCTGCTGAGGCCGCCACCCAGGCGGCTTCCGCGCTGCCGAGCCCACGGATCTGTGCCGACCGACGGTTCAAATCGCCGCCGCCGAACGACCACGAAAGCGAGTGCTCGCGGCGGAGTTTGGCTGCTACGCCCGGATTGACGCCGGCGTCGACCAGCATGCGGTAGGAGAGGCGCTTGTCGGTGATGGCTTTGGCGTCGTATCCCTCGCGGTCGAGAACGGCGGCCGTCGACGGGCCGACAAAGCGAATCGACTGGAGCGGTTGGTCGACGCTGCCCGAATTCGCGCGATCAGTCGACACAGCCACTCACCATTCTACATGAATGTTAGACTTGGTAGTAAAGAGTATTCCCATCAAAATACCACGCCTGAGAGTTGCAAACTGTGTTCCTGTCATAGAAGTGTTAGATATTAGTCGGCCTGTGATAGCTTCCATTGAATTTATATAATAGTCTAATCTTCTCGCTTATATGTCTGTGAAAAATATATTCACAGTAATATGGGATTACAACAGGGTGGTAGACAACTTACGGATTCAGGATTTACGTAATCCAATTAAAACTCTTTTATTTGAGAATGCCATCTTTAATCGGCAGTTTGTGCATACTTACGTTACCAACCAGCCTTTTGGGTTTAAATCATCGTTACAAAACAAGGTTGAGGTCAAAGCCTTCGAAAATGTTGAGGCCGGTGCATAAAATGCTCAATAACGAAGACGAAAATAACAGTGGTGAAACTGACGAAGATTTGTTAGGTGTGGAAAAGCCTTGTTTGAAATGTCAAACTGAAATCTCAGCACTTGCAGAAAAATGTCCGCAATGTGGGTATGAACCGAGTAATGAAGGCGAGTTAGTTGGACAAGTAATGATCGTATTTGGTGTTATAGCTTGCTTAACCTTTATAGGTGCACTTGTTGGCATACCGCTTATTATTGCTGGTGCGTATATGATAAAACACACAGAAAGTGGAAAAAGACCGACAAATACAGCACCCTGAACAACTTTATCCCACATGTCAAACTGAATAACAATTCGCTTCATGCTGGCTGACCGTGAGACTCCGTTGTAGTAACCGTCAATTAGCGATAATTAAAATTGTTAAGACAGTCAGCCGTCGACGAACTCGAACAAAAGCCCACCAGTCGACTTCGGATGCAGAAACGCCACCTCGTGGCCCCACGCGCCGGGTCGTGGCTCGTCGTCGATCAGTTCGA
>Ga0207421_10008733_pt1 | contig 10419 bp, 11 predicted proteins | sample SodLakKL_010_SED_4_FD_187542 | JGI IMG/M metagenome (GOLD analysis project Ga0207421, IMG submission 187542) | Alkaline sediment microbial communities from Lake Tanatar, Kulunda Steppe, Russia - 8KL_010_SED (SPAdes) (version 2) | ecosystem: Environmental > Aquatic > Non-marine Saline and...
CACCGAGCCGACAGGCGTCAATTCGGTCGACTGTGTCGGCAACCGCGAGTGCATCGAGTGTCGCCATCACGGTCGCGTTCGCCGCAGCGCTTGAACTTTTCAATCCCGAAGCCATCGGGACGTCGCTGTTCGTCTCCACTCGAGCTCCCATAGCTGATTCGTCGACCCCTGCAGCGTCGGCGTAGTCAGCGATCGCGAACTCGGCACAGCGCTCGACGAGCGTCGTATCGGCGTCGGGCTGGCCGGCGATCTCGGCGTCGACCTCACCATCGTCGGTGAGTTCGACTGTGGCTGTCGTCTCGAGATCGATCGCAAACGCCGAGCCGGTTCCGGTTGCAAGCGCGTTGAGAACCGTCCCAGCTGCTGGGGCAACGGCGCGGCCGTCCATACCGGAATCGTCTCAGAGCGCGTATTTACGGCTGACGGTCTCGACGTCGCAAGCCGACGTGGCGATGGAACCGGTCGCTTTTCCCCATCCCGGCCGAATCGGTGGCTAATGAGCGCACGAAACAACGTCGCCCCGAGTACGATCGGTGTCGACTTTGTCGAGGGTGGCATCGTCGTCGAGTATCTCGACGGCCGGGACGTCTTCTATCACGGGCCGCCCAAACCCGTCGAAGGTGGTCTCAAGACGCCACCAGGCAAAGAGGTCCACGTCCTCGTCACCGACCCCGACGGCGTCGAAGGCGTGATGACGTACGTCAACGATCGTAATACCCATGACGAGATCCTCGAATCAACCGGCGTCGGTCGCGTAATGCTCGAGGACGACGACGAAGAGGTCCTGTTCCCTGGCGTGACAGTGTCGACGGCGGCGTACTCGATCCGTGTCGAGGCCGACCTCTCGCTGGTCGATGGTCGGGTGTTCGTCTTCGCTGAAGACGAGATGAGCGAACACGCCTACGAACTCGTCGCGAGCGAGGACAGTTCCGACGACGTCGACCAGCACGACTGAATATCATGCCGCTTCAGAAACCATGGCGCGACCTCGATCGACGTACTGTTGCCAGTGCACCCGACCGTCCGGGCGTCTACGAACTCGGCGACGGGTCGGGAACGGTGCTCGCCGTCGACCACGGTGTCCTCCGCGACGAACTCAAGACGGTCCTCGCCTACGGCGACGGTGATCGCGTTCGCTGGACAGAGACGCACACCCTCGAGCAGGCCCGCCAGCAGGCCCTCCACCTCCTCCAACGCCCACCAGCAGCAAGCGCTCTGGGCCCATCCGCGACCGCTCACAGCGTGGCCAGTCGATGACCAGTACCGCACCGCTCTCGCCGGTCCAGATCGCGCCGGCGACTTGCGTGCGTTCACTTCCTGCCCGAAGCGCACGGCAGGGAATCCTTGGCCGCTGAGAACGAACGCCTCGCGGAAGCCAGCGACCAGACGGTCCGCTGCCGCACGCGCAGAGCGGCAATCCGTGCATGAAGTCCGCGCTTCGGGTGCCTGCCCAGGCCGGCGACAGCTGCGGGCGAGTTGGTATCAGGACTCGGCCCAGGCCTCGACCTGGAGCCACTCGTCCGGTTGGCACCTCACTCCCCGATGGCTGTCTGGTTCATCGTGTTGCCCCCGGGCCGTCGGTCGAAGTTGACGATGTCGGTCGGTCCTGTGATCCAGTGTGTGCGTAGGGCGGTCCGTTTTGGAGGGCCGGGATCGCGGCACCCGCTCGTACCGTGTAGGGGACCGGGCAGTGAACCGCGGCGGGTTCTGTAGAGGGCGTGAGACCCGCCGCGCTTCATGGAAGGGGCCACTCGTGCTGAAGCCATGTGACTCAGCCCAGACGCACCGAACTGCTGCTTCGCCAGGCGTTGCTCGCGGACTCCGCGGGGGTGCAGACGAGCGCCGGCGACCCGGGACCCGCCCACTTCGACGCCGTGCGCCAAGCGCGCGGCCCACGAATTGTCGGTATTTCGGGTATCTGCGGGCATCCGTCGCATTCTGTCCGCGATAGATCAATATGCCAAGTGCTAATGGTGCGACTTTGCGCGCGTATATGGGAGAGAGGCGCAGAAGCTTCACGCCATCTGCTCTCTCGGTGCCGGATGCGGGAGGTCGGACGCTCTGGGCGGCCAGTACCTCCCTCTTGATGATGGAGAACGGACGATGTATGTGGTTCGCAGACACGTCGAACTGGTGATAGCGGGACCTAGCGGGACGCTGCCCCCAACGGACGGAGAGCTTGAGGCTGTGCTTGCCGAGCAACTCGATTGCATCAGCGCGCAAGAGTTCGACACGGTCGACGAGCACCCAGCTTGGGACTTCATCGCTGCCCGCGTCTGCAACACGGCCAACGGGCAGGGAGTCGGGAGGTGAGTCGATGACAAGGATGAACTGGGACCGCGTAAGGCGCGAGGCCAACCTGGCACTGCCACACACCAGCGCGCAACCACTGCAGCTGCCGGTCAGTGACGCCAGGCAAACTCCACGATGGGCGAAAGGGCTCGACGGAACGTCGGTTGGCGGCAGCGAGGCCCGGGCGACGACTGCGGGCTGCAACCACCCCGAAGCTGGCCTTTGGCGTTCGCGCCGCGGGGAGTGGTACTGCTCGGCCTGCCGAGAGTGGCAGCGACTGCGACTTCGACCGACGAGCTCGTAGGCCACCCGAGAGCCCGTGCGGCCGACCGCGAGTGGACTCCCGCACGAAAATCCCGGCAGCGGTGGATTCCATGAACAGCCGCTTACCGGAGGTCGGCCGGGGGAGTGTCACGTTGCTGGGTGGCGTTGGGGGCCCCTGGACCTCGAGGATCTTCGGTCGGGCCGAGCGGTGCAGCAGGCGTGGGGGATCGCTGGATCTGACCGTTGGGGTCTGCGGCGCGCGTGCCGGTTCCGGCCCATTTCTGGGTGCGTGAGCGTTCCGCCGGCGGTGGCCAGGTGCCGGACCCGGACCGCTGTCACAGCTGCCACCTATCATTCAGTTCATGACATTCACGATTGTCGACTGGAACGTCAACGGCTTCCGCCTCACGCAGCAGGTCGAGTGGCTCGGCAGCCTGGACTGGGACGTCGCCCTCCTCCAGGAGGTCACTCGGGACACCTGGCCGCTCTTCCGCGAGCTCGGCACGGCCGGTGGTGTCGCCTTCGACCATCTGCCTGCGGTAGTCGGGGCCGGACCTCGCTTTGCGACGGCGGTGCTTGTGCGCGGGGATGCAAGCCTGTGGCGGTTCGAGGTGCTGCGGGATGTGCCCTCTCCAGAGCGGGCCGCGGTCGCGTCACTCGAACTGGACGGGCGGCGCGTGGCGGTGTGCAGCTGGGCTGCGCCACCGGCAACGAGCTGGGGTAAGGCCGGCAAGGGTCGTCAGGTGCTCCGGTTCGGCGCATGGTTGCAGGCGCGGTCGGGTCCCGTGATTGTCGGCATCGATCGCAATGCGCCGAAGTGGGAGCGTCCCGATCTCGAGGATGACGAGTGGTGGAACCGTGACGAACCGCTGCTGTACGGGCCGGACCGCGTGCACGACCTGCGTGACGCGTTCCGCGACCTGGTCGATCGCGATCCCAAGCTGCGGGAGGCCATCGTCGCCGATCGACCCGACGGGCCCCTTGCGGTTACGCACCGGCGAAACGGCACGGACTGCCGGTACGACGCGGTGTACGTCTCGCCTGAGTTCGAGGCTATTTCTGTGGAACACCTGATGGAGCAGGCCGAGGAAGCCGGCAGCGACCACGCAGCCGTGCTCGCCACCTTGGCCTGGCGCTGCTGACGGCTGGGCCGTTTGCTCTTGAGAAGGCGGTCTGAGCCCTGGCGCAGGCGACGCGCTCCGAGCCGTGCGAGTTGGCAGGAGGCGGGTAGGGCCCATCGGCAGTACCGGCGTCACACCCCTGAGCCACACTGAGCAGGTCAACCAACCGAAGGAGGCTTATGCCGGATGAACCAGCCACCCCCTGACATGCACCGATTCGCGCAGCTACTCGGAGTCTTCGGGAACGCGCTCGCCGCGATGCGGCAGGGCATGATCTCCGGGGGCATGCCCGACCAGCTTGCGGACCGAATCGTCGGTGAAGTTGCCCGCGACTTTGCGCGCAGCTTGAACCGCCCCCGGTTCGACTTCGGGACGCGTCGTCCCCCTGACCCGCGGCCGTGAGGGTCGCGAGTAGCTCGCCGTCCGCCCTCTTCCCGTTCGTTGGGGCCTGAACGAGACGACGGCGGGACGTAGATGGTGCACCGGCCCGATGCGCCGCTGCTTCAGTGGCGCATCGGCTCACGCGTCACCTCGCAGTGGAATCCTCACCGGGTGCTGAACGCGATGTCATGAGGTACGCCCCTTGCGACTTGCAGGTAGGCGCTGTCCCGTGCGCCACCGGCCGTGGGCTGGGATTTCGAGATCAACGTGGGGCGATGAGCTAGCTTTCGGACTCATCGAAGTGGCCCTCAATCTCACGGCCGGCGCTTCGGTGATCCAAAGCGCGAGCTGATGGCGAGGCACCTTGCAGACCGGTCGGCGGAGAGCGCCGCTATCCGAGTGATTCGTAGCGCTGATCTCGCCGTGGACCCGGACAAGCCGAGCTGGCCCGGGATCGTTGTTGACATCGCATGGGTGCCTCGGAAGGTCGGCGTGTCGCACCCTCGCGAGACACTCGGGCATGACCACACGACCGCTCACGAGTGACCCCGCTCACCTCGACGTCGAGGTCGCACCCAGCGCACCACGACCCGTGGCCGTGCGCCCACCTGTTCGCTGGCACAGCGTGTCCTCGACCCACGAGTACGAGCGGTGCCCGCGGCGCTACCGCTATGCCTACGTCGATCGCCTCCCTCAGGACCGGCACGTGCCGATCGCGTGGCGAGTTGGCTCAGCTGTCCACGCCGCGCTCGAGGCCGCCTATCGGAAGAAGCAGGACGATCCCCAGCAGCCGCTGATGAGCGGGCTGCCGGGCGCTCTGTCGGCCCTGCGGCACCCCTGGGACGAGCTCGAACTGCCCTCTGGCGATGACCGCTATCAGCAGGCTGGTCGTCAGGTGGAGCGGACCATCCGAGAGGACGTACTCGACGTCGGCGAGGTCATCGGTGTCGAGCTTCCCCTGCGGACCAGCCCGGGGGCCGGACACCGCATCGCCGGCTTCCTCGATCTGCTCCTTCGCCGCGACGCCACGACCCTCGAGATCGTGGACCACAAGGTGACGTCTCGCCGCGCCAGCAGTGCCGACATAGCGACGGACTTCCAGCTCAACCTGTACGCCGATCTGGTTCGTGCCAGCTGGCCGGAGGTGACCACGATCCGCGCCACGCTGCACTATCCGACGGGGCCCGATCAGGTCTCGACCACGTTGACGGACGAGGGCATGATGGCCGCCAGATCACGGGTCGAGCGAACGGCGATGGAAGCGGAAGCGGACACGAGCTTCGTTCCCCGACCGACTGCCCACTGCAGTGACTGCCCGTGGCGTCCTCGCTGCCCAGCTGGGCAGTAGCCGGGGTCGGCAGCACGAGCGACGACTACGTTGGCGGGGGCGAGCAGAGAAGCAATGCAGGGGCGCTCTGGTCGGCAGGCTGTCTGCGAGTCGGCTCAGGCACTAACCGGGGGATGGGGGCACAGCGGATGACGGATCCCGTTGACGAGGGGATGCTCAAGACCCTCGCTATTGGCGACATCATCGGTGATTTCTTCGTTCCCGCCTACCAGCGCGGCTATCGATGGGGCGAGCAGGAAGTTCTCCAGCTCCTAGATGACGTCAGAGAGAGCAACGGGGCGAACTACTACCTGCAGCCGCTCGTCGTGAAGCACCGCGACGACGACTCGTGGGAGCTCGTCGATGGGCAGCAGCGCCTGACCACGCTTTACCTGATCTTCCAATACCTCAAACGCGAGCACATCCCGAGCACCGGCCCCAACTACTCGATCACCTACGAGACGCGTGAAGGCAGCAAGGACTACCTGGAACGGTTGGATGCGGCGGATGCCCACCGCAACATCGACTACTTCCACATGTTCCAGGCATACAGGTGCATCGAGCGCTGGTTCGCCGCATTCGGCCACCGCGCTACCCACGAAGCCACTCGGTTCCACGGGCACCTGTTCGAGGGTGTCAGGGTGCTCTGGTACGAGGCCCCGAAGGAGATGGACTCGACCGAACTGTTCACCCGCCTCAACGTCGGGCGGATCCCGCTCACCGACGCCGAGCTGGTGAAGGCGTTGCTCTTGAGCCAAACCTCGGGTTCGTCCGGCCAGACCGATCGCGCGCTCGAGATCGCTGCTCATTGGGATGGTTTCGAGCGCGATCTACGAGCGCCCGAGGTGTGGGCGTTCGCGACAGGGGAGGCCAAGGGCCAGCCGACCCACATCAGCCTGTTGCTGGACACACTCGCCGGTGGGCCGCAGGGGCGGGAACGCCCGCCCTTCCACACGTTCGAGCTGCTACGCAGCGAGATCGTGGATGATCCGAAGGCGTTCTGGAGCAGGGTCGTCGGGCTTCACTCCCTGATCCTCGGGTGGTACGACGATCGCGATCTCTTCCACAAGGTCGGCTACCTCATCTCGATCGGCCTCTCGTTCCAAGAGTTGGTGGAGCTCTCGCAAGGGAAGGGACGGAGCGACTTCGAAGCGTCGCTCGACGCTCAGATCCGCAGACGCCTCAAGCTCTCAGCGGACGATCTCGGCGACCTGGCCTACACCAGCAGGAGAACTTCTGACGTCCTGCTGCTGATGAACGTCGAGACGATACGAGGCATGGCGGACTCGTTCGAGCGCTACTCCTTCAGAGCCCACGCAGCTGGTGACTGGTCCCTGGAGCACATCCATGCGCAGAACGCCGAGCCGCTCAACAGGGCCGAGCAGTGGACGGAGTGGCTGAGCTCCCACCGCGATGCCCTCGCGGACCTACCCGGCGTCGGCGACGAACAGCGTGCGGCCCTGCTCGGGCGCATCGACGAGGCGCTGTCCGACGAGGTGACCCAGCAGATCTTCAGCGCCCTCGAGCAGGACCTGACAGCCGTGTTCTCGCCCGGGGGCGAGCCGGCTTACAGCGATGTCGACTCGATCACGAACCTCACGTTGCTCGGGCGGGACGACAACTCCGCTTTGAGCAACTCGGTGTTCGAGGTCAAGCGCCGCCGGGTCATCGAGCGCGACCGACGAGGCTCCTACATCCCAGCCTGCACCCGGAACGTCTTCCTGAAGTACTACACGGAAACAAGCGGGCAGCAACTCCACTTCTGGAGCGATGGGGATCGACAGGCGTACCTCGACGCCATCCGGGAGGCTGTGCAGGGCTATCTCCTCCCGGAGGAGGTGACCACATGAGCGCCGAGAGCCGGAGGACCTCCTTTTTCCAGCTGTCCGATGACCAGCCTCTCATCGCCGGACCATTCATCGAGCGCATCGAGGTCCCGATCTTCCAGCGGGACTACGCGCAGGGTCGTCATGGCGAGAAGGTGGAGCAGATCCGCGCAGACTTTCTCGATGTCCTCGTCGGCGCTCTCGGCGACGACGGGTCTCCGGTTGGGCTCGACTTCGTCTACGGCGGGGTCGACGATGGGACACTCCGGCCGCTCGACGGTCAGCAGCGCCTGACCACGCTGTTTCTCCTGCACTGGTACGTCGCATCCCGCTCCGGCCACCTCGCTGAGGCCCACGGCTGGAAGCGCTTCTCGTACGCGACCCGGCAGAGCGCACGGATGTTCTGTGAGGCCCTGGTCACCGTTCCTTTGCCGGACAGGGAGACGCCGCCGTCGAAGTGGATCGAGGATCAGCCGTGGTATCTGTTCCTCTGGCGGCACGATCCCACGATTCAATCCATGCTCGTGATGCTCGACGCGATCGACGAGCGCTTCGACAATGTCGATGTCGACCTTGCGTGGGCCAGGTTGACCGATGCAGAAGATCCGGCGATCTGGTTCCTGCTTCTGCCGCTCGATGGGTTGGGGAGCGCGGATCGGGCCATGAAGCCCGAAGACCTCTACATCAAGATGAACTCGCGCGGGAAGCCGCTCTCGGAGTTCGAGAACTTCAAGGCCCACTTCGAGAAGACGATCGAGTCCTCGCCCCGCGCCGCCGAGTTCGCGCTCAAGGTTGACACCACGTGGTCGGATCTGCTGTGGCATTTGCGTGGCGACGATGGCCTCATCGACGACAGGTTCCTGCGCTACCTGGAGTTCGTGACCGAGATCTGTGAGTGGCGTGACGGGGGTGCCGGGGTCGCTGGCCGGCGGCTGGGGCCACGGACACGTGCCGTCTTCGGGAACGGCAACCCGCAGCACGCGGAGCACCTCGAGTTCCTCTTCAACGCCCTCGACACCTGGGTAGAACGTTCGGGATCTGAGGCCGGTACCCCGATTGCCTGGACCTTCAGGAACCTTTTCAGCACCGGTGATGATCCGGGCGACGGTTCCAGGGTCCGCCTGTTCTTCCGAACCGACAGCGGCCCGGCAGATCCGCTCGACCTGTTCGAGGCATGTTGTCACCAGTACGGCGTGACCAGCGGGAAGACCCGCCTCTTCTCCCTGGGTCAGACCCTGGTGTTGTACGCCGTGGTTCTGCACCTCATCGAGGGCACCGTGGACTTCCCGGGCCGTGTGCGGATGCTCCGCAACCTCGTCGAGGCATCGCCAGACTCGCTGCGCCCCGGGAACATGCCGAAGCTCCTCGAGGATGTGCACCACGTCATCCGTCACGGGGTGATCGGGGACGTGGCCACGTTCAACCAGGCGCAGGTCGACGATGAGCAGCGCAAGGCGGCCTTTCTCCAGGAGCATCCCGACCTCCTGCCCGTGGTGATGAGGCTCGAGGACCATGAGTTCCTGCGGGGCAGCCTGGGTGCGTTCGAGTACGACGCTGCGTGCTTCGAGCATCGAGCCGCCGCGTTCCACGCCGTGATGTCGCAGCCGGACCTGTGGCCGCAAGTCACCCGTGCGCTGCTGGCCGTGGGCGAGTACCAGCGGCAACGCGCCAACTCGCGACCGTTCCTGTTCGGAACGGACTCGAACAAGCACCGCAACGCGTGGCGGGAGTTGCTCACTGGAGCCACCCGTCAGCGGCTACAGCCCACACGTGAGGTCCTTGCCGCCTTCCTCGACGCGGTCGCGTCCGCTACGGGGCCGATGAGTGACACCTTGTCGGCAATCGCGAGCGACTACCTCGCCAGGTGTGAGGATGCGGAGCAGTTCGACTGGCGGTACTACATGGTCAAGTATCCCGACATGCAGGCGAACGGATCCAGTACCTACTTCGCCGAGATCACGGAGGGCGCCGAGCAGCCCATGATGGGGTACTCGCTGTGCATGTTGAGGGCTGGAGTCAGCACCCTCAACAGCAACTACCGGGACCCCTACCTGCTCACCATCGCGCGACAGCTCGAGGACAGCGGTGTCGTCGAGGACAAGTGGTTCAGTGGCTACGAGACACACCCCCGAAGACTGCCGCTCACACGGAGCGGAACGTCCCTGCGGTGCGTGCCCACCGGCTTCGAGCTGTCGTCACCACCGATGGATGCCTACGCCGGAGCGTTCGCTGCCGCATGCTCGGGACTAGGCGTAGGTGAGGACGACCTCGTGGTCGTGCCGCAGGTGGAGATCGACGGACGGCAGGTCGACACCGTCGATCGGATCCAGTTGGGGGCCGGCATCGTGCGACGGTTAATGGCCGCCGGGCTCTGACGAGGACAGGGTCTTCAGCTCTCCGTCCGTCCCCGGTTCGTCTTGGTGTGAGCCGCCTCGCTGCGCCCCGCGCAGTTGTGATGCCAGTGCGCTCAACCCGATCGCCTCGGCATCGTCGGGATCGCCGACGACGATGAGCATGGAGCGGGCGCGGGTCGCCGCGGTGTAGATCGCCCGCCTGATCTCGTCGGTTCGGTCGGTCTTGGTCGCGTCGATGTCCGGCCCGAGCACGACGACGGGGCGTGCCATGCCCTTGAACGAGGCGCTGTTCGTCGCGACCCGTTCACTGCCAGCCCTACCCGCGCAGGCGTAGCATCCGAGAACGGGCGCTTCTTGGAGGCCGGATGCAAAGCGGGTCGACCGACTGCGGCACGCGTAGAGGCCGCGGCCAAATCCTCGTTTCGACCGTCCCGGTTGTCTCGGGCCGGTTGGCGGGGTTTGGCGAGCTGTGCCCCCGACTCAGGTGCTAACCGTCGGTCCCGGCCTTCACCTCCCAGCCGTGTTGGATCGGTGGCTGGTCGGGGTCGGTCCACAGGATGCGGCGCCGGTCGGCGGTGAGCTCGTAGATGGCGGACTGCTCGTAGCTGTCCGCCAGCGCCAGAACGTCGGCCACCTCGGTGTCGAGGATGACGAAGCCGGGTTCGGTCCAGGAACCGTCGGGTGAGCGGGCGACGGCCGGGAGGAACGGCAGCCCGTCAGCTGTCAGTTGGCGTTGGAGCATGCGGGTGCGTTCGGCGTTCTCGCTGGCCTGGAGCAGCCGGCCGCGGGGGTTGCAGGCGCTGAGCAGGTGGAGGTGGCCGGTCCCGTCGGGGAGGCCGTCGGGGAGCTGTCCG
>Ga0207421_10008734_pt1 | contig 10419 bp, 7 predicted proteins | sample SodLakKL_010_SED_4_FD_187542 | JGI IMG/M metagenome (GOLD analysis project Ga0207421, IMG submission 187542) | Alkaline sediment microbial communities from Lake Tanatar, Kulunda Steppe, Russia - 8KL_010_SED (SPAdes) (version 2) | ecosystem: Environmental > Aquatic > Non-marine Saline and...
ATTGGAGAACCTTGCGAACACGAGCAATTACGACTATACCCGTGAGGATTACCGGAAAATCCTCACCGCCTTACGCAATGCATTGAACAATTTAGAAGCTGCCTTCAAGAAAAGCGAAAAAGGAAGCTTCAAATGGTAGTCTTCGTGAAAATGTGAAATTACAATAAACGGCAATGAGGAGTGTCCGCCTTTAGAAACCTTGCAAATACGAACAACTACTATTATATAATAGAAGACTATCGTGACGTGGTTGCATCTTTAAGGGATGTTGTGGATGAGTTGGAAACACAGTTTAAAATATGAAAGAACAACCTTTGGATCGATGTCCAGTGAAAACAGATTATATTTAAGATTGAAAGGGGATTTTTATGCCTGATATCGACATTTCATGGGCGACGGAAGATTACACCATCGAACAATTGATTAAAGAAATTAACCAAGATCGAATTACTATTCCAATCTATCAGCGTGGAATTGTGTGGGATGAAAAAAGCAAAAAAGAGTTAATTCGTTCCATTAAACGCGGATATCCCTTCGGAGCGTTACTTTTCTATGAAGATGATGATAGGGAACATCGTCAAATCATTGATGGCTTGCAGAGAGCCTCCACCATCATCGACTATGTCAAGAACCCTTCGAAATTTTTAGAAGATACCGAGATAGATGATGGGTCAATTTCAGATTTAGTTGATCAGATGGGCATAAAAGGGAACAAGAACGCAAAGAAAAGACAAATAAAAGAGTTAATCAAAGACTGGGTGAAAAAGAAGTTCGATGAATTTGAAACAATAGCTAGTATTACGACGGGATTTCAGTATTATAACCTTTACCGTTTTATGCGCGATGAAGATGAATCCTTCAAAGAACATGACGATTTAATAATCGATACATTGACTCCTTTACTGGACAAATTGATCAAATCAACTACTCAAATCCTAGATAAGAAAATCCCGGTAATTATTATAAAGGGCGATGAAAAATTACTCCCCGACATTTTTGAAAAAATAAACACTTCCGGCAAGCAGCTGACAAAATATGAAAGGTTCAGAGCGACCTGGACAGATCACCATGTCAAAATACAACAGGACAAACTTCAACCCATTGTGGATTATGTGAAAGATTACTACCAAAACTTGCTTGATCAAAAGAATGAAATTGATTTGTCTGATGACGAGCCAATAAAACAAATCGAAGAGGGTCATCTCTCGTTCTTTGATGTTTGCTTTGGGTTTGGGAAATTACTACAAGACAAGTTTCCGGCCCTTTTCGGTAAACCGAAAGAACCCGACAAAATAGAAGGTTTCAGCTTTAGCTTGATCAATGCTTGTCTGGGTAGGAGATATCAGCATTTGCAATCCTTGAACACTCATGTGCGTGAGAAATTCCAGGATTCCAACGGAGATTTTGAAGACGAAAAGTTTAATCATTTTCTTGAGAAGATTATTGATAGCGCGGAATACGTAAACAAGCTTCTTCAGAAATACAGCCGTTTTAAACTCAACGCACAGAAAGAAGAAAACTACGATATCATACACCAGCAATTACAAATGGTTTCGATTGTCGTTGCTGTATTTGTCAAAAAACATGTCAATTATCAATTAAATGATGAAGATGAAATAGTGGCTGTCGATCTTCAACTGGATCAGAATCGACGAGAATGGAAAGAAGAAAAAAAGAAATTCAAGGCCAACATAGAAAAACACTATACGATCGACATCGTCGATCAAAAATGGCGTGGGACAGGAGACCACAAACTCGACGAAATCGTTCACGACCCCGACCTATATTTCAAAAATGTCAGCTGGGAATATTTTAAACAAACATTGTATCGGTGGTTCGAGAAGCAGAAACTAGAGAAAAACGAATATCAACGGGTGTCCCCTCCAAACAACGAGGACAAGATAATTTTGAAAGTGATTTATCTTAAAATATTGAATGCCGACGATCAATTAGGAGATCAAGCATTTGATATTGAACATGTCATACCCAAAAAGCGCTTGCGGGATAAATTACAGAAACATCGTGGCGTGTTGAAACTCCCGATCGGCTCCATTGCCAATCTTGCACTCCTACCATCAGGTGTGAATCGCAAGAAAAAAGATAAACCGATTTATGATGAAAACCTGAAGTCAAAAATCCAGAATCCAGAAACCATCGCAAGGCAGTATATCTTTACTGAGAAGTCACAATTCGATTTCTTGGAAAAAGACCACAAAAAGGCCGATAGGCTTCAAGCGGATTATTTTAATTTTCTGAATGAACGATTCAACAGTATGCTGGAAAAAATTCATGACAATTTGTTTAATCGTCCACAATAATTTTCTGATGTATCAAATTAGTAATCTTTTAGGGGGTTTTCATCGATGTTATCAATAATGAAGAAACGTAAAGAGGGTCAATGGGCGTTTCCGGGACGTGAATCCGGGGACAAGACTTTTGGTCTTAACGATTCGGGGATTCATTCATACTCAGCAAATCCCAATGAGTCGCTAGCCAGGGAAATCTGCCAGAACTCATTAGATGCCAAAGCTGATACTGATAAACCAGTAAAAGTTGAATTTTCAAGTTTTGAAATAAAACCTGAAGACATCCCTGGTCAGAACGAACTTCTGCAAGTCTATAGAAATATTGAAAATTTTTATGAAAGCAAAAAAAAGCACGACCAGAAGGAAAAAGAATTTGTGCAACATGCACGCAGAACGTTAAATAAAACGGCTGTACCCTGTCTGCGTATCAGCGACTATAACACAACAGGTTTAGAAGATAGTGACAAACAATATTCCGGTAAATGGTATTACTTGGTGAAAGCTGAAGGGCATTCCGATAAAACAGGTGCGGCCGGAGGCAGCTTCGGCATCGGGAAGAACGCGGTTTTCGCTTACTCAAACCTACATCTCGTCTTTTATGCGACCAAAGCGCAAGATGGCTTAAAGGCCTTCCAAGGGGTCACAAAGATTGCCTCTTTTGAAGATGATAAAGGGAAACTACATTCGCCGACCGGTTTTTTCGGCACTAGTGAAGATTTCGGGCACATAAAAAAGTGGCATTCTTTGGATCCGAATTTTCAAACTCGAGAAGAATATGGGACCGATATCTTTATATTAGGAGCCAAGCGTTTCAATAACTGGAAGGAATCCATTATCCTGACAATTTTGAATTTCTTCTTCATATCAATTCTGGAAGGAAAGCTTGAAGTGAAGGTCGATGACGTTGAAATCACTAGCGATACCCTTGGTCAAATATTCAGTGATTATCGGTCGAAACTGGAAGAAGATGATAAAAACAATCGAACCCTTCAATTTTACGATACATATATAAAAGCTGCCAACAACCCTGACAAGCTCATTTTTAAAGAAACAATCTTTGAACAAGACGACGTTGAACTAAGAGTTTATTTTGATAATGGGTTAAGCAGAAGGGCAGCTGTCACAAGACAGAACGGCATGATTATTTTTGAAAAAGCCCGCATCTCAACAGCTATCGATTTTGCGGCGGTATTGATTTTAAGAGGGGATCAAGTGAATGGCTTTTTCAAGAAACTAGAAACGCCACAACACGATAAATGGTCAGTGGATATGGTGGATGAAAGCGAAAGAAAAAAAGCCGAACGTTATCGTAAAAAGCTTTTCGCTTTTGTCCGAGAAATAATTAAGGACCACGCCGACTACATGACAAAAGACCGCATCGACCCTCAAGGTTTATCCGATTTTCTGCCGGATCTGGAAAACGATCCTGGTGACGAAGAAAAAGCGGAGACTTTATCAGAATATAAAATCAAATCACTTAACATTAATACACCAAGAGATAGAAGCCCCTCGCACGGTAGTTCTGAAGAAGACATGGAAAAAGAAAGAAAAACCAGAACCACTCCGGACGAAGATGGCGAGGAAAGAACTAGAGAGTCGAGGCGCAAGAGAAGGCGCAGCAAGAAAAAGAATTTCAAAGTCCCTGGTGTTGAAGATGAGGAAGGTCGTGAAGGCCTTAAGATCATACCCATCACACCACACACCATTCGCATCATACCTACAGCCGAAGGTTATCGGATACATGTACGTTTGAAAGAGGCGGTTCAATCATTAGGTATGAACTTTAAATATCAGGGAGAAGAACGGAACAGAACGAGACCGATACATTTAGCTCAGGCTGCTCTCAAAGAGCCCAGCAGCAAAAAGGCAATTGCTGAAAAGAACGGCATTCGCATTGATGATGTGGCTGGTGAAAAGAATTTCAAACTCGATGTCACCTTGAAGCAAAATATGAAATGGGCGTTCAAAGTTGAACTGGCTGAGTTACAAGAAGAGGTGATAGAATGAGACTTCAACGGCAAAAACTCTATCCCCACCCCATATTAACGTTTTACAATGACGATTATACGAAAGGCGAATTCACAGCTGAACTGGTTGAAGTTGAATTGTTGCATAGCAAACTGAGGCTGCACTTCAACTATGCTTTAGACTGCCCACCCTTAGAAGTGCTTGTTGAGAATGGGAAAGCCACCCCCATCATCCACATTGAGAACTCACAGACGAAGTATCGAAATGCTTTCCCGCTTACAGAGAGCTATATCGATATTCCTTCGCAAAAGTTAAACGGCCAGGTCGAAGTCCTACCTATGATTGTTGCGAATCAATCATTCGAATACTATTACAACAATTACCTCTCCGATGATTATCAGGGTATGAGTTTCAATATCGAAGAAGGGAACATTTTAGCTATACAGCAGGATGCAACTTTCCACGTTGAAAAAGAACAACAAGATGACGCCAACATCCCTTCAATATTCGAGCTTGTCAAAAATGATGAACAAAAGGAAGCGATCACCTTTGATTTATATACTAGTGACAAAATAATAATAAATACGAACCATGACGTTCAGAAATATTATAGCACCCTGGAAGATAAGGAGAATCCTCGGAAGTTATTGACTAGTCTAGTCATTTTCCCCGCCTTGGTACAAGCCATAAACAACATGAAAAGCGAGGACGAGGAAATACACCAAGATCTGGAAGAAAAACGTTGGTATAACAGCATTAAAAAGCGCTTAAAAGATGTAGACATCAACCCCGAGGAACAATCATTTTTCGATAAACCCAGCGAAGCAATTGCGCAGATACTTCTACGAAATGTTGTAAACGAAGCTTTTCATAGCCTTAATGAATTGACACAACATGCAAAGGAGTCTGAGTAATGGAACTGCGGATAATGACAAACGAATCCATATTAAACTTGAAGGCAAATCTAGAATCTTACGTGAAATTCTACGAAAAGGAAGATCAGCAAGGATTAGTGGAAAAAGCAGGAATAGAATTCCAAGCTTTGAACAAACATGTTGAAGATTTCAATTTAGATATGTCGGATCCAAATCCTGCTAAAACTGAAGGTACAAACATTCGGCTCTTATATAATCGTTTAAGCTGGCTGAGTCCTTCCGCGGCCTCCGATGAAAGATTATGGGCGGGTTTGGCGCATGATCATTTTTGGGACTATATGATGTATAGGTGGAAAGTCGATGCTGGACAATCTACCGATAAAAAGGTCAATCACATCAAACAAAATTATTTTTTCGGTCATGGGAAGCAGCGTTCGCTAATGACAAACCCGCTAGCCAGATTGTGGTGGTTAGGGCATATGCTTCGAGATGAAGAGAACGAAGAAGCACCTTATGCGCTATTGGAGTTTGTCGAGCGTGACTTGAACGCAATTTCCTTTCCTTTGTTTGGAAGCAATATGGCGAATAACAAAAGACTGTTAAAAGCATTTTTGTATACGATTATGGATCTTGAAAAACAATATCAAGTCCAAATATCGACACGTAATAAGTTCGGTAAAAAAAGCGATTTTGTAAGAGCTTTGACTATTGTCAATTACATGGGCGGGATGAATATTCTAGATGCTATCAGCATTGAGACTTTTAAAACGAAACTTAAAGAGCAGATCCGTCCGATATTTCAGCAGGCTTCTCAAGGTTGATCGGACTTATCGCATAAAAGGAGGCGCAGCATGAAAAACGCCATTATAAACGGCGATTCGCTTGAAGAGATGAAAAAGTTAGAAACCGGAAGTATTGATCTTATATTCGCTGATCCGCCTTATTGGATGAGAACGAACGGAAATCTCTATCGAATTAACGGAGATAAATATAACGGGGTCAGGGACTATTGGGACAATCAGTTTAGAAGTCTAGAGGACTACAAGCAGTTTACTGAAGTATGGCTGAAAGAAGCTAGGAGACTCTTAAAAAAGAATGGTACTATCTGGGTCATTGGCAGCATGCAGTGCATATATACAGTCGGCGGCCTCATGCAGGACCTTGGGTTTTGGTTCATAAATGATGTGGTCTGGAAAAAAAGCAACCCGACTCCCAATTTTCGAGGCAGTCGGATTGTGAATGCGCATGAAATATTAATCTGGGCAAAGAAAAACAAAAGCTCATCTTTCACGTTTAATTACCAAACCGCTAAAAAACTTAACGGCAGCACGCATGCCAACTCTAACGATTCAGACCGAGCGAGGCTAAAGCAGATGCAATCTGTATGGGAGCTTTCTGTTTGTTCTGGTCATGAGCGTTTAAAAAATGAGAAGGGAGATAAATTACATAGCACGCAAAAGCCACAAGAGCTTTTGAAACGGGTGATTGCCATTGCCTCAAAGCCGGGGGACCGTGTGCTGGATCCATTTGCTGGAACCATGACGACAGGAGCCGTTGCCAAGCGTATGGGAAGACAATATATAATGATTGAAAGGGATAAAACGTACTATGAAAAAGGAAAAGAACGAATAGAAAACACGACTGAAATAATGAATGGTATCGCTAAAGCCGATGCCGACCGGAAAAAAACCAGAGTGAAGATAGAAGATATGATACACGCAGGTTATTTGTTTTTAGGAGAAAAACTGTATGACCGCCATCGGGTATCTCATGGAACGTTGACAGCTAAAGGAAAAATATTGCATGAAGACGAAGAATTAAGCATACACGAGCTGGCAGGAAAAATTAAGAAAATGGCATCTGGACGAGCCAATGGATATGATTTCTGGTTCGTTGAACGAAACACCGAGTTAGTAAGTATTGATAAGATTCGAGAAGATTATCGTAAAGCATTGACTTGAGAGGGCTAAAGGAAATGCCAACGAGTGAAGTGTCATTTTGTTATTCTTGCTTTAAACTATATAGGTAGCGGCGTATATTGATTGATCTTGGTAGCTACACATCATATAAAAAGGGGCATATCATGGAACGAACAATTAACGTCTACTTAAAAATGAAAAATGCTAAAGCTGAAGGCACTTATGACTTGAACACCAAAAAGGTGCATGTAAAAAAAGGTGCCATCTTTGAACAAGGTGTCACTGATAGCTTCATCAATCATAATTATTATCAACGGCGACTCAACCTTCTCAATTCAGATAAGGTAAAAGAGTTTGTACTTCAGGAAGATTATACGTTCAACAGCTTATCCGCTGCCGCCGCGATCATCGGCGGGCGTGCTGCGACCGGCCCCCAGGAATGGAAAACAGATGATGGATTCACCGTTAAAGAAATTGAAATGCGACGTCAGAATATAGATGATTTTATCAAATTCTTTAATGATAACAAGGGCCATCAAACTAACGATGAGTTTAAAAGAGAGATTGAAGCTTTCAAAGAGAAATTCCCTTTAGATAAGATAAAAACGATGAGTCTTGAAGAGTACGATCAAACAGGCAGTAAGGAAACGTTCACCTATTATCTTGAATATAAGACACGAGAACTTTCTGGCGGTATGTTCGGTCGATTGCGAAATAAGCTGTTTTTCATGAAGGATGGGGAGTATCGCAATGCTGAATTCATTTCCAAGAAATACCCAGACAAAACAATAAAAGAACGTTTCGACCTTTTTATGGATGACCTTTACATGTTTGTCGCTAATTTCGATTCCGACCACTATGTGTGGCAACCCTATAAGGTCTTACCAGAAGGTGCCAATTATATAAAAAGTAAATTGATCAATATTTACTATCCGGACTCCATTCTTTCAATCGACAGCTTGAATGTTCTTAAAGAGATTGCCGATTACTTTGTTCTACCAAAACCAGCAACTAGTGATGCCATCACAATTAATCTCAGCATCAAACAATTCCTACTTGAGCATGTTCCGGGAGCCTCTCAAAAGCGAATGCAGGATCTTTCTGAAATCTTGCGGCGCTATTATGATGAGAAGATCGCCATCAGTGAAGTCGATGAACCAACATCAACTCAAGAAGATGAAGACCATTTAGACGATTTGTTCTTAGAAGACCGCACCATCGAAGACATTGTCCATTTGATGAAACGAAAACAGAACATCATTCTCCAGGGAGCTCCTGGTGTTGGCAAAACCTTCAGCATCAAAAAGATTATCAAGGCGCACTTTGACATCACTAATGAAAACGAACAGATCAAGACCGTTCAATTTCATCAGAGCTACTCTTATGAAGAATTCATCGAGGGGTTGCGACCGAAATCGGATGCTGCTAAGTTTGATGTGCAAGAAGGAATTTTCAAAGACTTCATAAAACAGCAGGTCATCCCGTATGAGGAAAGAGACCATTTTCTGATTATCGATGAGATCAACCGAGGCAATCTCTCGAAAATACTCGGCGAACTGCTGATTTTGATTGAGAGGGAAAATCGGGGCGTTGAAGCTGTGGTGCTTCCTTATTCCCAGGAACCCTTCTATGTTCCCGAGAACCTCTACATCATCGGGACCATGAACACGGCCGACCGTTCTTTGGCGTTGATTGATTACGCGCTTCGGCGTCGTTTCACTTTCATCACATTGAAACCCCGTTTCAATTCGACGAAATTCAATAACTACATGAGACAGAAGAACCATCTGAGCGATGAAGAAATCAACACGATCAATGAATCCATGGAATATATCAACAAACAAATCAGGTCTTCGCTGGGTTCAAATTTTGAAATTGGTCACAGCTATTTCGCCCAGGGTCCGAAAGAGGATTTCGAGACATGGTATCACAATATTCTTCATTATGAGATTCTGCCCCTTCTGGATGAATATTTCATCGACGAAGAAGACAAGGTTGAAGAAATCAAGAATGACTTAGGGTTGAATTATGAGTAGCATCCCCATTCGAAACCTTTATTATATGATCCTTTATGCCTTCGATGAGGTGAAGAGTAAGAAAACCGAAGACTTGACCTTCGAGGATTGTTCCACCGGCTCAGATGCTTTAATAAAATTGTTCTTGCATGAACTCAAGAAAATTGCCAGAAGAGGGTTCTATAAGAACTACCAGACGCAAGATGCCGAAAGCACTCTGGTCAAGGGCAAGGTGGATGTTGAGGAATCCTTAAAGCTGCCAAACCCAAACCTTGCCATCTCATACGATGAGTTCACAATGAATAATGGCTTGAATCAGGTTTTGAAGCGAACGTTGTTTAATTTGAGGCAGAAAGGGTTGCAGTCTGCCTGGCAACCCCTTGTAAAACGTCTTTATGTGAATTTTGATACTGTGGATTTAAAAGAGGCAGTCTCTTATAAGCATACACTGACGACACTCAACAATCATTATCGTCTGGCTTTGTCTCTAGCTTTCTTCATAAATAACCAGATAATTCCGAAGGATGAACAAGGCGATGAGCGGTTTATCGATATCACCCAAAACGAAGAGACGATGCACAGAATCTATGAGCGGTTCCTTAGGAACTTCTACCATATACATACGAATTATCATGTGGGGTCACACAAATACGACTGGAAGCTTTATCCGCTTGAAGACCGTGACAAAACGTTGCTGCCGAAGATGGAGACGGATATTGAGATAAAAAAGTCGAGTGATGAAAAAATCATCATCGACGCCAAGTACTACAAAGAAGCCTTAACTAGCAGATATGAGACCAAGAAGCTAGTTAGTTCCAATCTTTATCAGATGTACACTTATCTCGATCACAACCGGCATTATCCTAAGTTAAGAGGAATCCTTTTGTATCCATTCAATGGACATGAGTTAAATCACCGGTTCCGCTCCGATAAGAATTATGACATGGAAGCGATGACCGTTAATTTGAACCGTCCCTGGCATGAAATTGAGTCCCGTTTGCTTGAAATTATCGCTTGAAGAGAATTCTCTATGTGATACTTTTAGTTTGATACACTGGGGTTCACTAATATTAGTTTCGTATTAGACATAAAACTTTACAAGAAACGAATTTATCCCGATAACTCACAATGATTTTTTCATAAATACCTCTGCACTCCATTATCTAAATCATAACCCATAGTCTCGGGGGATTGATTTATGGCTGATGTATTCTCCAATAAAAAACGAAGCGAAGTCATGTGTTTATTGCACTCTAAAATTAGTCGGTCCTGCATTTGAAAAGTCGTCACCTTGATACTAGAATATCCATATCTGACAACCAGGAGATATGGAGGA
>Ga0207421_10008735_pt1 | contig 10418 bp, 5 predicted proteins | sample SodLakKL_010_SED_4_FD_187542 | JGI IMG/M metagenome (GOLD analysis project Ga0207421, IMG submission 187542) | Alkaline sediment microbial communities from Lake Tanatar, Kulunda Steppe, Russia - 8KL_010_SED (SPAdes) (version 2) | ecosystem: Environmental > Aquatic > Non-marine Saline and...
CCGGAGGAGAAACATGGCAGGCAGGTGAAGAGGAAGATCTCTTGTGGGAAACTACTTCTGGTGACGGAACAATCGAAGGCATAGATCTAGAATATTCTATCGATGGCGGTGACACCTGGTCATATATAGAGCAGGATCTTCCAGATACAGGTTCATATACTTGGGTAGTACCGAAACACTCTACTGAGGAGGCGAAAGTTCGTGCAGTGGTACATGACGAAAACGATCTTAGTAATCAAAACGTAAGTAATCTATTCACTATTGAATGTGTATCAGGTCCTTTTTCGCCGACAAATCCTCAACCTGAAGATGGATCTGTAGGAATCTGTACTGATCCCGAACTGAGTGTATACGTTGAACATGAAGATGGAGATTCTTTGGATGTGTACTTCTACGATGCTTCAGATGATAGTCTTATAGAGGAGGTAAAAGAAGTGCCTTCAAATACACGTGCTTCTACCATCTGGATAGGTTTAGATCATGGGACCACCTACGAATGGTATGCTGAAGCTGAAGATGGTGAACGCAGTAACGTTTCTGAATCCTGGAGGTTCACTACTGTAGAAGGACATAATTTAACTATAAATATCGTAGGTGAAGGCAGTACTTATCCTGGGGAAGGAACTCATAACTACGAGCACGAAGAGGAAGTGACTATTACCGTTAACCCAGCAAAACATTGGTATTTCGCTGAGTGGACAGGAGATTATATGGGAACGGAAGATGAGATATCAATCAAAATAGATGAGGATAAGGAGATAACTGCTTGGTTTGGAGAATATGAATATACTATAGATGTTACGGCTGAAGGCGGTGGCGCCGTTGATATAAAACCCGATTCATCAACTTATGAACCTGAAACAGAAATCACTTTGACAGCTATTTCTGATGAACACTGGTATTTTGTAGAATGGACAGGAGATGCTTCTGGAACCGAAGAAGATTTGACGATAACGATGGACGAAGATAAAGAAGTAACCGCTGTGTTTGAAGAGTACGAGTATATTTTAGATATAGAAATAGAGGGGGAAGGTTCAGTAGAGATAGATCCTAATAAGGGAGGATATGCACCTAATACCGAAGTGACCTTGACAGTTGAAGCTGACGAAGGTTGGTATTTTGTAGAATGGACAGGTGATTTAGAAGGAACCGAAGACGAGATAACGATCATCATGGATGAGAACAAATCGGCAATTGCCAATTTAGAGATTTACGACTATAATTTAAACATAGGTACGTTAGGCGAAGGCAATACAGATCCTGAAAAAGGTACCTATACCCACAAATATGGGGAGAAAGTAACTGTAAAGGCTATTTCACACGAAGGTTGGTATTTTGATCACTGGGCAGGGGTTGATTCTGAGATAGAAGAAGATGAGACTATAACTATTACTATCGAGGAAGATAAAGAGATTACAGCACATTTTGAAAGGGAAGAGTATACACTCAAAATAGATATCATAGGTGAAGGTAGCGTGAAAGTCGATGGTGAAATAGTAACACTTCCTTGCACAGAGGAGTATAATAAAGGAACTGAGGTTAGCCTAGAAGCGATTGCTGCGGAAAATTGGTACTTTGTAGGATGGACAGGAGATTACGAGAGTGACGAAGAAAAGATAACTATTCACATAGAAGATGATTTAGAGATTATGATTCATCTAGAAAAATTTGAATTCGCCCAATTTCAGGTAGAGATACTTTCATTAGATGCTAGAAATGGTGATAATCAAGAAATTTTGCTCGCAGTAGAATATTCTCTTGAAAATACCGGTAGTGTTGAGGACACACAAGAGATTAAGCTATATGTAGAAGGAGAGAAAAGGAAAAGCGCTGAAATAACACTCGAGCCAAAAGAAGAACGAACTGAAGAATTCATTGTAGAATTAGAAGAAGAGATTTATGATATCAAAATTAGCTGTGAAGATGATGAGGAGACAGGTACTCTCATAATAGATGAAAACCTGTTAGAAAGAGAGAAGGAGGATAATGCCCCTAGTTTTAATTTAATTCTGCTATTGTTGGGTATAATTTTTTCGATACTTTTCTATTGTATGAAAAAAAATGGATTTGTACAGAAATGAATTTTAGAACTAAAAATTTCAAATAAACAGAGTTTTTAAAGGCTTTTGTCGAAAGTTTAGTAATTTTCTAGAAAGGTGTGAAAAAGAGTAATGTGAATTTTGGGGTGAATATTATCAAAATATTATAGAAAAATGAAAAAGAGATTTTGAGAAAGGTTTTTTCATATGATTTTTAGATTTTCTTTTTTTGCTGTTCTTTCTTGTGATAAATCGTAACAGATATCACTGCACCGAGTATCAGGAGTATAGTAGTGAATCCTGGAGCGTCTTCTTCTTCCATAACTCTTACCGTAACTGTATCAGATGTATCGTCGGTGGTAACCTCAAGGTCGTAATCTCCTGCGTCGTCTGTAACCCATGTGAATTCACCATTATACTCGTCGCCTTCGTCGAGTTCGATTTCCTCTGTAGCCTCTTCGATGCCATTTACACTTAAGGTTATGTTCTGGGTGTCTTTAACATCACCTGTGTTTTCGACGGTGAATTCTACTCTGACCGTGTCGCCCTCGTCTACTTCGGCATCATAGTATGTGATACCGACTACAAAATATGCTGGATCGAGTTCTTTTACGGTCACAGTTGTAGATTCTGAAGTTACGCCTTCGTAGGTAGCTGTTACCTCATATTCACCTGGTTCAGTTTCATCGAACAAACCGTATCTATCGGTATTTTCCCAAGTGAATTTTGTAACATCATCGGTTATGAGATTATCGTATTCATCGTAAGCTTCTGCAGAGAAGTCAATCGTTTCTCCAACTTTGATAGTTTGGTCCGCTTCAGGTTCGATTAAAACGTAATCCACTCCAGCAGGCTCCACTGTCACAATAACGGTATCAGAAGACATACCTTCGTAAGTGGCTGTTACCTCATATTCACCTGGTTCAGTTTCATCGAACAATCCGTTATCGTCGGTATTCTCCCAAGTGAATTTTGTATCGTCATCGGTTATGAGGTTATCGTATTCATCGTAAGCTTCTGCAGAGAAATCAATCGTTTCTCCCGCCTCGATAGTTTGATCCTCTTCGGGTTCGATATCGGTTCTATCGACATCTGTTGGTTCAACATATAGATCTGTATGATTTCTCAAGGTTAATTCCTGTCCATTAAATGTATAGGTGTAATCACCCACCACAGGCCAATTCCCCGCTTTCTCTGTAGTATAGGTTTCCTGATCCCACTGACCGCCAGCATAAGGAGGTATACCCCAACTAATATCTTCTGTCACAATATCATCATGTTCTCCATATTTATCATAGAGGTATGCCTCAAAACTCACAGTTTCTCCTGCTTCTACGTGTTCTTCTTCCCCCTCGATTCTAATGTAGGGTGTGATGGTCACGATAACCGTATCAGAGGTTGCGGTCACATCATATTGATCAGTGTAAGTTGCATTCACCGGGTGGTCTCCTATGTCATCTTCATTGAAAATACCATCACTATTAGCGTTAGTCCAAATGAACTCATCGTCATTATCTTCTATCAAATTGCCGTACCCATCGTAGGCTTCTGCGGAGAAGTTCAAGTCCTCCCCAGCATTAACTCTCAAGTCCTCATCGGGATAGATGAGTACATAATCCACTTCTGCAGGCTCAACTTCAAAAGGACCGCTTTCACCGGATATATCATTATCTGTTGCCGTGATAACTACATCTTCTTGAGCACCTGTTATTCTCACATCACCTGTCCAATTTCCATCTGAGAAAGTGATTTCATCTGGAGATATCGTCTCTGTCGTATCTATCAGATCAGCTATTTTGCTATAATTGGTATCTACGTTACCGAATTCATCACAAGCCGTGATAGTTATCTCAAATGATTTACCAGCTGTCTGATTTTCTATCTCATCGAACTCAAAATACGATGCGTCGTCAGGATTAACTGTCAGAGTTGTACTATCGTCGAAATTTTCGCCTTCATACTCATAGGTAGCGGTCACTGTCCAATCACCGGCTTTCTCTGAGGTATATCTTATATAATCACCTGTATGATACCAACTACCACCGGCATCTTCATCTATCGACCATTCGGTATCTTCCGTAACATATCCTACATCATTGCCGTCTTCATCATATGCTGTTGCATGATACCAGGTGTTATCCCCTGCAGTTACCGTTTCATTTTTTGGCCCTATCTCTATATAATCAACGTTTTCTTCTGTTATTCCCTCATCATTCGGATTATTTTCTGTGCCTTCATCAATACTAGTCAGTGCACCTGCACCAAATGTCAAGATCGAGAATACCAATATCATCGTACTCAAAATCACTAAACTTTTTACTGCTTTTTTGTCTTTCATCTTTCTCACTGCCACGAAGTTATTTAATCAAGACTATATTAGCCTTTCCTATTTTGAATGGATTTACATCCTAATGTTTTTTATACAATTTCCAAATCTGCATTATTTCCAGAAAATTATTTATTTAAATCGTTTTGGAATAGTGCAAAACTTGGCCAATAATTAAATACGAGTTATGGATTTTTATGACGAGAGAAGTGAACGATCAACGGTGCGAGAAAAATTTGATCCCTAAGAAGTAAAAAATGAATATGTAGAGGTTCTAGAAGATGTCTGATGAAGAAAAAGTCAAAGAAAATCTACTCGATTTCCAAGATCTGGGCAGAAAAAAAGTTGAACTCCTTAAAGAGGAAGGTATTAACTCCGCTGAAGATGTGGTCGAGGTGGGGATTGAAGGTTTAACAGGAGCTCGCGAAATAAGTTACAAAACTGCTAAAAGAATTCTAGAATCTGCGAAGGATGATTTAGGAATATCTGATCAGTGGTTAGAAAAAAATAGACAAGATATAAGAGATGGATATGCCATGGAAAGCGATATGAATCCTGAGACTAAGTCGGAAAATGCTGATGAAGAAGGTTTCGATCTGGTATCTGAAATAGAAAGTATAATAGGGGAAGAAGATGGTTATGGTCCCGACATGAAGACTTCTAAGGAGGTTAACAGTTGGCTCGAGGAAAAAGTCGATATGGATCGAAAGATCGAAGAAAAATCAGTTTGTCCTTTGTGCAAAAGTGTGGTCTCAGTATATGATGAGATATGTGAAACTTGTGGTATGGAATTCGTAGAAGGGAAAGCAAAATGCAGCAACTGTGGTGAGATCATCGATTCCGAGACATCTGAGTGTCCCTTGTGCGGCGAGAGACTAGTTGACGAAAAAACACTCTGCCCTATCTGCGATGAGTTAGTTTATGCGTCTGAAACAACTTGCCCTTCTTGCGGTGCTGAATTTTACGAAGATTATGTTAGGTGTGCTGATTGTGAAGCGAAGGTATCTATCGATTCGGTTGTTTGTCCGGAGTGCGAGAGTATATTGATGGAAAGGATGATCGAAGAGGAAAAACAGGAAGAACTATCTACAGATTTCGGTATGACTACCGAAGAAGAGGAAGAAAGCAAAACCGAGCGCCTTCTATATCCATTCCCAGCTATAGTGAACCAGGAGAAGATGAAAAAAGCACTTATTTTCAACGCTATAAATCCAAATATTGGTGGGGTATTGATTGAAGGTCACAGAGGAACTGCTAAATCCGTAGCCGTTAGAGGGCTTGCTGAAATACTTCCTTCGATAGAGGTTGTGAGTGGATGTCGATTCTCATGTGATCCTAACAATCCTGAAGAATGGTGTTGGGAGTGTAAAGACAGATTTGGTGGGAGATCGGAAGTTCCAGTAGAGAAACGGCGTGTAAGAGTTGTTGATTTTCCATTAAATGCTACAGAAGACAGAGTAGTCGGTACATTGGATGTAGAAAAGATACTTTCTGAAGGTGAAAAGGCATTTGAGGAGGGTATCCTCGCCGAAGTCAATCGTGGTATATTATATGTTGATGAAATTAACCTATTAGACGACTTTTTAGTGGATGTAATCCTCGATGCCGCGGCTATGGGACAGGTAGTTGTAGAGCGGGAAAATATCTCTCTCACTTATCCTTCTAACTTCAGGATAGTAGGGAGTATGAATCCCGAGGAGGGAGCCTTACGACCACAGCTTTTGGATAGATTAGCTTTGAATGTAAAAGTTACAGGCATTCCAGATTTAGAAGACAGGATAGAGATAATCGAAAGACGAGAGAAATTCGATGAGGACCCGAAGGCCTTCCGGGATAAATACAAACCTGAGATGAAAGAGATGCGTGAAAGGATCATTGAAGCGGAAAAGAGGCTGCCGAGAGTTGAAGTATCCGATGTTTTTGAAAATGTGATGGCCCGCCTCTCTGTCGAGTTCGAGGCAGATGGGCATAGGTCTGATATAATAATGAGAAGGACTGCAAGAACAAGTGCGGCTTGGGGAGGAAGGAATAAAGTGAAAACAGAAGATGTTGAGTTAGCCGCCGAGATGGCCCTTCCACATCGGATGAAAAAAGGACCGCTTGAAGAGAGGGAATTCGACAGGGATCGTATGAAGAGATTAATCAAAAATTACACTAAATAGACCAAAACAGTTTTAACTCTTGATATATTAATATCCGCCAATAGATCTGATGGAGGATGGAAGCTTGAGCGAAAACGAGAAAAAGGAAAATAATGACAAAGAAGAAAAAAAGAGCCAAAGAAAATGTTCTTCATGTGGCACTGAGATCAGCGGTGCCGATATAATATGTCCAAATTGTGGAGATGTTATGCCGGACCTTGAAAGCGAAGGAGATTTGATTGGAGAAGTGCCGGATCTCGGAGAAGATGAAGAAGATTTGAAAGAAGAAGTTCCTGAAGGTCTTAAGATGATTTTTGGATCGGCTGGTGATATGATCGAAAGAAGAGTACTTTCTACCGTCAAAGAGAGAGAGGAAAAATTAAGAAAATCTATGGAAAAAAGGGTAAGAGAAAAAGAGAGAAAATTTATAGAAAACATTCAGAAAACAGCTCAGCAATTACAGGAGAAACAGGATGAAGAGAGAGAAAGTTTGAACTCTCGTATCGAAGATATTAGGGAAGAGAAGAAAGAGTTGGAGTCAGAACTTAAGGAAGAGAAAAAAGAACTCCAGAATAAGATTGAGGGTGTTAAAGAAAAACAGAGCCAGACGAGAGAGGACTTAAAAGAAGAACTCGAAGAAAAATCTAAAGAACTAAGTGACAGGCTTGTAGAAGAGAGAGATGAGTTGAAGGAAAGGTTGGAAGATAAGAAAAAAGAACTCGAGGAAAAAATTGACGAGAAAGAGAGAGAGATAGAGGAGTTAAAAAATCAAATTCAAGATCAAAAAGAAGATTTTATGGAAACTCAGGAAGAGATAAGATTAGAACTGCGTGATGAATTAGATCGGGAACAAGAACAGTATATGAGCGAAATGAGAGAAACGATGCTAGATAGGTACGAAAAACAGATGGATATTCTTAGGTCCATGAAGGAAGATAAAGAAAAGGAGATGTTAGGGGCTGGCGGTATCGATATCGAGAAAAAGTTGGTTCAGCCTGTGTTTCCCTTCACCGCTATAGTCGGTCAAGAGAGGATGAAGAGGAGTCTTCTACTAAATGCAATAAATCCTGAGATTAAAGGAGTACTGATATGGGGGCCTGGTGGTACCGGGAAGAAGACAGCAGTTCTAGGATTGGCAGAATTACTCTCTGATATAGAGGGACTCAACAAAGAAGAAGTGGATGTTTGGGACGATCCCGAGAGATACATGTCTGGAGCACTTGTAACATCGAAAGCAAATGCAGATTACCTAATAGATAAAGAATTGAATAACGGAACCTTGAGTACTCGTCTGACAAATCCTTCACAAGAAAACCATGGTCCCACCCTTTTGTTAGCTAATCCTGAGTCGATGGATAGGCGATTGATATCCCATATGGATAAATTCAGCTTACATGTAAGAATTGAACCCATAAATGATATGGATAAAAGGATCGAAGTTTCTAGAAGGTCGAGAGCGTTTAGCGAAGACCCTGAAGAATTCTATGAAAACCATAGAAGTGAGATAGAATCCCTGAGAGATAGAGTTATCCAGACGAGGCAGAAATTGCCCTCAGTACAAGTTGGATCTAGACAGCGTGGAACGATATCTAATGTATGTGCGCAGAATAACTTACCTTCAAATATGGATGTAGTGATAGAAGAAGTCGCTAGGACTATCACTGCCTATGATGGAAGAGGCGAAGTGATAGATGAGGATATACAAGAAGCCTTAGATTTGACTTTAGTCCATCGTGTGACGGAGGAATTGGTCGAAGAAGTGTGAAGATGATAAAGGATGAATCCTCAACTGTAAAAAAGATGAGGAGAAGGCTTTCCCGTGACTATGGGTGTGAGATTTATGAGGATGATTTTAATCTCGCGATTAGGCTCCCGATTGAATCTATAGAGATGTTTAGTAAAGAACACTTAAGTTCTATCCGAAAATCTTTAGAAAGATTTGATAGAGGGGTTATCGAGGAGAAAGTGATTTCTACTTTTCTCATAGCAGATAAAGATCATGTAGATCTAGAAACTGAATTTTTTTTGGAGGATTTAGAGGCGGAAGATACGAAAGCGATTTCAGATAGGCTTGTTAGAGAAGAATCCGATAAACGAACGGCTATCAACGAACGGGTCAGGAAGATAATAGGCAAATTATCTCAAGTTCAAAAGAAGGAGACAGGAAGCAGGGGCAAGATTGTTGGTTCTAGGAGGGCCGAAGGAGATATAAATCTCTCCGATATAGCAATTCTCCCTTCCATTAGAAAGGCCATCAGGAGCGGCAGTTTCGACAAGGAAAGAGGTCCAAAAGTAAAGAAAAAGCATCTTCAGGAAAAGATCTATCAAACTAGGCTCCAGACAAACTTATGTCTAGTTGCAGATACGAGCTTTAATCTAGACATGGTGGAAGAGATCAGTACGATGATATGGATAATACGAGTCATCTTGACCATGGCATATGAAAAAAGGTTCCACGTGAGTATAGTCTCGTTTTCAAATAACTCTGCGGTTGTAGAGATGCCATTCACCACAGATGTTGACAAGGGTTATGAAGTGGTATCGACCTTCGATTATGGAGGACTATCTCCTCTTTCTTCAGGGTTGAAGACAGGAATGAGGGCTCTCGAGAGGCAGAGAGGGGATAGGACTCAGATCATATCAATTATGATCTTATTGACGCAGGGGAAGGCCAATGTTCCACTTTATCCTGGTGGGTTCGTGAGAAGAGAACTGACATATCTATCTGAAACTCTGAAAGCATCACATATTAAAGGCGTTGTAATACACATAGGTGAGGAAGAAGAACATCGTATGAAAGAACTATCTTTTAAATCAAGATCCCGATATTATAGTCCACCTCTCCTCAAAGAGGATTTGCTCGCCGATGAAAATTAGAACATACCGAGTATGGACATCACTAGTGCGGAAACCAATCCAGTTATAAATAGGATTCCATAAGCAATCAATAATCCGTATTCACTTCCGATATATATCAAAGTCAATCCCATTATTAATAATAGAATACCAGGACCTATGATCTTTTTAAAGTCAGGACCAAAAACGGTTCTTTCCTCTACATCAGTTTCTAGATAAATCGTCTTCCCTTTTTGCAGGTCTTTCAATTTATCACGGAGTTTTTTTTGCTCTTCTACTATTGATGTGATTCTATTATCTATATATTCAACTATTTTTTCATTTCCAGAACTTATCTTTCGGAGTTTTTCTAAGTCTTTTCTGTCTTGGGTCAATCGCTGCAGCCTATCTCTAATATAATTCTTTGCCATCCCTCTAAAATAAGCCATAGTCACCTTCTCTTGTTTTCCTCCGAGATCTTTCTCCAACTTGGGTATACGAATCTTTTTGATCCGTTCTTTATCAGAGGTTTCATTCAGCTTCCTAGAGTTTTGTTCTCTACTAGTATTTTTCATCTTTTTCTTCTTGTTTGTCTCGCCCTCGATTTTTAAATTATTTAGATCCATATTTTTCCTCCAAGCCGATATGTTTAGAGGGGGTGTAGTTTGAGATTTTTAAAGGCAATCCGACTAATTGTCATTAGATATAATACTTGTCAATTGGGAAATTCACTCTTTTCTTCTGTCCTTCCCCCTGTTCAAGTACATTCATTTTTTTCTCGAAATCTACCGTTTCTTGTCTTATCTTTTACTCACGAAGTACCTAGTGTGATTAACCTTTTTTGGTCTTCTAGGACACTTCGAAAGAGCGTATGGGTTTGATTCATTGAAGGTGATTCCATGGTATATAGATTTTAGGGTTCACTTAGCATGCCAACTTTTTGGTGATTTTAGGAAAATTGAAAGGTTTCTGGTCTGAGGTTAATAGTCACGCCTAAGCCCTAATTCCCCGACCTTTGAGGTCGTGGGATACAGGGCGCTAAATATCTGTTCTAGTAAATTTTTTAGTCAAAGAGCG
>Ga0207421_10008737_pt1 | contig 10415 bp, 5 predicted proteins | sample SodLakKL_010_SED_4_FD_187542 | JGI IMG/M metagenome (GOLD analysis project Ga0207421, IMG submission 187542) | Alkaline sediment microbial communities from Lake Tanatar, Kulunda Steppe, Russia - 8KL_010_SED (SPAdes) (version 2) | ecosystem: Environmental > Aquatic > Non-marine Saline and...
CTGAGTATGAAGTATACACAGAGGATGCTTTAAACTATAATTCTTTATTTAAAAGTGGTAAGCAATACGATGCAATTTACTCCAATTTTCCGTTTAATTTAAGGAGTAATAATAAATATATTAAATCATATAGCCAGGAACACTGGAAAAATTTCAAGTTTGAAAATTTACAAGGTAGATCATTAGATTGGCACTTCGTGGGGTCTATCGTCAATTTGCTTTCTGAAAATGGAAAGGCTGTAGCATTGATGACTCCAGGAAATATGTTCAGAATAAATGAAGCTGGATTTCGCAAAGAACTTCTAGATTTTGAATTAATAGAAATGATTATTGAACTGCCAACCAATCTCTTGAATTATACTACAATACCAACGCTTCTAATTGTATTTAGTATGAATAATAAGGATGTAACGTTAATTAACGCTAAAGATGCATTTTTTACTAATAGAAACAAAAATAAATTAGATGTTAATAAAGTGAAAAAGCTTATTAAAGAAGAGGATAGTAATAAAAAGATAATAAAAAATAATAACGAACTCATAAAAAATGACTCTCAGTTATTACCATCAAAATATCTGCTTCAGAACGATTTCACATTTTCTAATGGGAAGCAATTTGATGATTTCACTAAAGATATTTTTAGGGGTGTTCAAATTTCCTCAAAAGAGTTAGACAAAATGTCACTTTTAGGTGAAGGTTCTAAGGTTACTAATTATAGTGTGATATCATTGTCGAACTTAGATTCTACAATAGCTAAAAATGATTTACAACACATTAATGCACCAAAAGGCAAATATGATCGCTATTTAATCAAAAATGAAGATATTTTAATAACTGCAAGAGGCACCAAAACAAAAGTAACCATAGCCGATATTGATAAAGATGAGAATATTATTGCGACTGGAAATTTAATTGTTATAAGAGTTGATAAAAATGTAATAAACCCTATATATCTATATATGTTTTTAACAAGCGTGTTTGGTGAAAAGGCATTAGAAAGTATTAAAGTCGGAACAGTAATCATGTCTATCAATCCTAAAAATGTAAAATCTTTGAAAATGCCATTTATATCAAAACAGGAACAAGATATACTGGCTCAAAAGTATCTAGCCAAACGTGATAATCTAGAAATTTTAAAGGAAAGAATGGTTAAACTTAAAAATCAACTCCATACTATGTTTGTAGATGAAGTGGAGGTTGATTAAGTGTTAAAGGGAAATAAGGAGTTAGGGGCTATAATAGAAGAAATTCATGAAAAAATAGAAGCAGAAATAACTCTTGCGAATAGAACAGGAGAATTAGAAGCCGTTTTAGAAAAATATGGCTATTATGAAAACGAAGATAGTATAGATTTAAAATATATAGACCTAAAACGTGCTAAAGTTCTTTTAGTTGCCGATAATAGAGTTAAAATTCCTGTTTTACATGGTATCATGAAGAGGTATGACTTAGGTAAAAAAAATTTAGAGTTTGTAGACTATGCTGAGGCAAAGAGTTTCAATTGGTCTAAGTTAAACGGTTCGACCGAGTATACAGATATTTTCATTGGAGCAATGCCTCACAAAGTTAAAGGACTCCAAGGTAGTAGTAGTATTATTGCAAAAATTGAAGAGAACCCCCATAATTATCCAAAGTTGCATAAACTTACCAGCGGAGAAGAGTTAAAGATAAGCAAGACAAACTTTGAAAAAGCATTAATAAGTTCGGAACTGCTACGCCATTTTGAGTCATTATAGTTTAAAATAAATATTTGAAGGAGATGTACAATGGTTAATAAAAAAGAAGTAGAACGTGCAGAACTACATAAGACGATTTGGAAAATCGCCAATGATTTACGAGGTTCAGTAGATGGATGGGACTTTAAACAGTACGTATTAGGGATTTTTTTTACAGATTTATTTCTGAGAACTTAGTAACATATATTAATCGCAATCAATTTGCTGCAGGAGAAGAAAACTTTAATTATGAAGATATTACTGATGAAAAAGCTGAATTCGCTAGACAACAAGTAGTTGAAGAAAAAGGGTTTTTCATTTTACCAAGTGAACTTTTCAATAATGTAGCAAAGAAAGCAAAGAATGACGATGACTTAAATGTTACGCTAGAAAATATCTTTAAAGACATTGAAAAATCAGAAACAAGTGTCTATTTTAGCGGCATTAAATTTTTGACCAACAGTGGGGTAAACTTTATAACAAACTTGGTAATTGTCATCATTGTTTATTTTTATTTCTATTAGAATGCTTATATGCTGTTGGATAGATTATGTTTGGATTTGACCATTACTTAAAGAGGGATAAATATGGCACATAAGCATGATTTTTATAAGAAAAAATATTATATTATCCAAGCACTTAGATACGTTAAATATATAGGAATAATCAGTGCATTCATAACATTTTATTCTGATGTGGTTATTTTTAATTTTCTTTCTTTATTAACTTTCTTCGTATTGGTTGAAGCTATTTTACATTTTGAGCTTTTTAAAGCAGGCCTCTTTCAATACGTAAGTATGATAACCATTAAACTGAGGTACAACACAAAAAACTACACGTATGAACACTATACAAACGAGATCACCTACACGTTACCCTTTGAAGGAAAATGGGCGATTATTAATGGAAGTTATGGTAAGGAACACTCCCATTCATGGGGGATTCAAGCGCAAAGATATGCTTATGATTTCATTAAAATTGATGAACACGGTAAGTCTTATGAAACCAATCCACTTCATCTAAAGGATTACTATTGTTATGACGAAGCGTTATTAGCGCCTGCAGATGGGAAAGTAGTAAAAGTTTATAATAAGGCAAAAGATAGCATCATCATTGATCCCCCTAAATTTTTATCACGGTCAAACCATATTGCTGGAAATTATATTACGATTCAACATACTAATAGTGAGTTTTCTACCTTAGCCCATTTAAAAAAAGATAGTATGCTTGTTCTAGAAGGGGACCAAGTAAAACGCGGACAAAAAATTGCGACGTGTGGAAATACTGGAAACTCAACTGAACCGCATCTACATTTTCAACTCCATAATACCAAACATTTTTTTCACACCTTAGGACTACCCGTCAAATTTAAAAACTTTACCCTTTATTCCCATGAAGCCATGCAATCCATTGATTCAAGAGCGAAAATACCAAAAGAAGCCATTAAAAAAGGATATTTGACGCGAGGATATCTTGTCTTAAATAACGGTTAAAATATATACTCAATTAATCAAAACAGGTTAAAGCCATTTTCTAGCTACAGAAAATGGCTTTTTTTCTTACAATAAACGCTAAAGGTTGATAATCATAAAAACACCGCCACTTTTAAGTGGCGGTGCAATCATTATTCGAATTCTATAATATCAAAATAAGGACTCCATGTTCTATCTTGTTCATATAAATGATATACCGATTCTTCAACAATAACTCCTAACAAATTACTATCTCTAAATGGATCTGAGCGGTCATTTAAGTGTCTAAATGTTTCTGGTAAAGTAACCAATTCAGTTTCACTTGTTAAGAACACTACTTCTAAATCACTTTGCGCAAATGCATTATTACCAATAGATTTAAGTGTCTTAGGTGCTTCAAATGTTGTAAAGTTCGTACCATAAAACGCTTCAGCTTCAATGATTAATGCATCGCTAATTTCAGCGTCATCTTCCATTTCAAGCGTGAAATCTACTTCTGTTAGGGAAGTGTTTTTAAAGGCTTGTTTTCCAATCAGTGCTAAAGTATTGGAGAAACTAAATGTGTCGATTTGTGTCCCTTCGAATGCACGATCACCAATAGTGCTTAGGCTTTCAAACGACGGAAGATCTACTAAGTTTTCGGTGTTATAAAAGGCTGCTTCGCCAATCGTTTTGATTAAGCTTGGTCGAATAAATTCAATGGATTCAAAATGGTTCATATTCGCAAATGCATAAGCCGGAATATCTTCAAATCCACCACGAACAACCACATTTTCAACCGCAGAATCATATAAGATCCCTTCGCCCAATTGTGATATTCTTCCATCCGTGTATGGATCGTCTTGGAGTTCAGGAATAGTAAATGTTTCAAATGGACCGGTTTGTGCAAACGCAAAGGCTTCTAAATATCTTAAACTGCTTGGTAAATCAAATTCGCTAAGCGCTTGAGTATTTCTAAATGCATGGGCATTGATAACGAATAGATTATCCGCATTTGTTGTATCAACGCTTTGTAGCAAATCGTTGTCACGGAAAGCAGATTCATTAATCATCACGACGTAGTAAGGTAGTGCGAAGGTTTCTATCTGTGTATTTCTAAATGCACCCTCACCAATCACTAGTCCATTTTCTAGCGTAACCGCCTCAGAATCAGGATAAACATTATGGGTTTGTGTGAAATTAAGTGTATCAAGCGTTGAGGCTTCAAATGCACTATTTCCTATCGTTACAAGGTTTTCACTCACAGTGAATTCAGTAATGTTGCTACCTTTAAAGGCATAATTTCCAACATAACGTAAACTTGATGGTAAATTAGCTGGAGCAGGATTGAAATTACTGTTTTCAAAGGCATGGTCCCCTATGGTTTCAAGGTTTTCTCCTACAAAGAAAAACGATAGGCTAACGGTATCTTTGAATGCTTTTTGACCAATGTGTTTAAGCGCATGCTCATCACCATCATCATGATTTGGTACATCAACTTCGAATAAAGCACTTGCCCCTTCAAACGTGGAATCTGATACTGTTTCAAGGTTCGCATTTAAGTATAGGCGTTCTAATGTTGGATGATTTTTAAACGATGCTTCTCCTGTTTCTATTAAACTTTCAGGCAATGTAAATTCAATAAGCGACTCTGTTCCAGAAAACGCATACGGTGCAAACCGTTCAATCTCTAAATCTTCAGCAAATTCAACGTGTTCTAAGTTCGCTGCATTATAGAAAAATCCTTCTGGAAGACTTTTATTCATCAATTCATAGTGAACGGTGTTTACACCACTTGCTTCAAATAAATATGGTCCCAGGTGTTCTAACGTATTTGGGAGTGTAATCTCACTAAGTGCATCGGTTTCACTAAACGCACGTTCTTCTATCGTAAGCGTCGCATCAGGGATTATAAAGCTTTCAAGTCCACTGCCTCTAAATGCGCCACTTTCAATCGTTTGTAGTGCACTCGCTTCAGGGTCATGATTGAGTGCCTTTAAGTTTTCAGTATTTCTAAATGCGTGTCTACCAATAAATTCAACCCCATCAGGCAGTTCAAACGATTGAATGCCAGAGCTGAAGAAGGCATCGCGTTCGATCGAGGTAAGGCTTGTGCCTGCTGTGACAAGTTCTAAATCATGAGTAAAGGCAAAAGCAGCTTCTGAGATGCTTTCTAAAGTTGAGGGTAAGAAAACCCGTCTTAATGCGTATGCGCCATTAAACGCACTTGGCGCTAGTTCAGTAATGCCACTAGGAACCCCGACAACTTCAATGGTATCATTGAGTTCAAAAACAGCCGGGAACGTCGTCATATCATCAGGGACACTTTGCGATGGGGTGAAACGCAGTTCTTTGAGTGTATCAAGATCCCCAATAATGGTTTCTAAATCACCAACATGGACTGGTGAAAGTCTTAAAAACTCTAAGTGTGCATCCTTAAATGCATCGCTTTCAATGGTCTCAATACTCGGTGGCAACGTTAGCGCATCCAAACTCAATGTATGTGCAAATGTTCCTGAATTAAGTGTCGTTAACTCACTTCCACTAAAGACTACAGTCTCTAAATTCTGGGCGCCAAAAAAGGCGTTACTTTCTAAGGTATGTAATGCTTCAGATAAAACAATAGATTGCAACGCTGATGTTCTAAAGACCGACGATTCAATCACTTCGACACTTGAAGGAAGTTCGAGATGCTCAATACCACTATTAATAAATGCGCCTTGTTTGATGGTTGTTAGACTATGTTCGGTTGGTAGGGTGAAAGAGATATTTCTATCAATTGGATTTTCCTCTGGTCCAACCTCAAATGTTTCTAAAGCATCGGTGTTTCTAAACGCGCCGGTTTCAATAACTTCAGTCTGCTTACTGAGTCGAACACTTTCAAGCATTTCTGCGGAAGTAAATGTTGCTTGAGGAATGGATTCAATTGGGGCTTCATTAAAATCAACTGAAATCACATTTGATTCTTGGAAAACACCACGACCAAGTGATTCTAATGTATTTGGAAAGACAATGGTAAGTTCTGCCTCTACGCCTTGAAACGCATTGGATCCAATATGCGTAAGCGCTGTATCCTCAGGAAAGTTAAAGGTTTCAAGGTGCGTGTTACGAAACGCACGAGGACCAATTTCGACGATTGATGATGGTAAGTCAAATGTTGTGAGCGACGTATTATAAAATGCGGCTTGACCAATTTCTTCAATCGTATCAGGGAACGTTAAAGTCTCAAGACTTGTTGCGCCGGCAAACATTTGATTGGCAATCTTTTCTGCATTTCCAGTCCATATAAATGTTTCTAAATCTCGCGCCGCTTCAAAAGCGTTTTGATCAAACGTTGTATGGTCATGCAATGATTCAAAACTTTTAAGGCCAGAATTTTTAAAAGCAGAGGGTCCAACTTCTAATATATGCGGTCTGTCTTGTGGATGGAAAACAAATGGCAATACAATAGATTCAAGATTGCTTGTATCTTCAAAAGCAGATTCACCAATCGTTTCTAACATGCTTGCTTCCCCATCGTCAACAAGATAATTATCCATAGCGCCAAATTCAATATTCGAAATATTGCTGCCTTTAAAGGCTTCTGCGCCAATTCCCCTCAGTGCGCCTGGTACGTAGAAGGTTTCAATGCCACTATTATATAAAAAGCCTTCTCCAAGTTCTAACGTTCGATCAGGCAACGTGACTGCTTGTAAATTAGGGGTATCCGCCAATAAATAACTTGGTAAGGCATCACCTGTAGAATTCCATATAAAGGTCTCTAAGGTCTCAATGCCTCTAAAAGCGCCTTCTTTAACAGTCGCATTTTCACTAATTTCAATGGTTTCAAACTGTGTGCCTGCAAGGGATTCTTCCCCAAAATATGTAATGTCTTCAAATGTAAGGGTATCGCGACCACGGGTAGGAAAATCAATTTCTGAGAGGTTTGAGTTCTTAAATGCGCGCGCTTCAAAGCGTGTCAAACTTGCTGAAGCATCCGCATCAAATCCACCACTCAAGGTTTCGATGGGAATCTCGATAGTATCTAAAAATTGGGTATTCATGAAAAAGCCTTCAGGGATAAATTCTTGGCCATCCGCAAATGACACGACTTCTACATGAGCGCCTTTAAACGCATACGCTGCATTGCTTAAATCGATATGACGAAAGACCCCTTCACGAGAAAAAGGATCTAAGTGAAAGTTCGCTTCGGTAATTCCGCTATCTTTAAACGCATACGCTCCAAGTGAAGTATAGCGATCAAAATTAAATTCAAGCAAGGAAGTTGTTCCCGCAAACGCATAATCTCCTATTTCTCTCCAAATCATAAGGGTTGAATCTTCAATAAGCCCAATGTCCGCATTTGGAGATGGAACCCTGAATGTCTCTAAATTTTGTGCCCCCTCAAATGCACGATAAGGAATCTCATTAATAAGCGCATTGTTGATGTTTTCAAAAATGCCATATTCCCCTTCAATAACGAAGCTTCTTATACCGCTATTTTGGAAAAGTTTGTCCGCATAAAAGGTTTTTGTCCCTGCTTCTTGAAGCCCTTCAATGGTATAAGTCTTTACAATAGGCTCCTCGCCTTCATTTGTTAATGTGATAATGAATTGATCACCTTCTAGTGAAGAGACAACGCTATCATAGTCTTCTTGCCATGTTTCAATCTCATCTTCGGTAATTCCAAGATTTTGGCTGGTGTCATCTGATAATAAGACACGCAGTTCTCCCTCCACAAAGTCTGCCCATTCAACGGTGACTGCTTCTTCATCACTAATAAAACGGCGGTATCCTAGTGACGTATTGGTAGGAAATACCATATCCTCTAAAGACTTAGTATCTTTAAACACGCGCTCGTGTAACACAACACCCAAATCTTGTGGATATTCAAAGATAAACGTCTCTAAGTTAATGGTTCTTTCAAAAACAGACGCTTCAAATTCTATATGGTCTTCACTCATAACATGAACGGTCTCAATCGATGATAGATCTTTAAAAGCCTCCGCTTCAATCACACTAAGCGGGACCCAATTCCCTGCTTCATTCATGACTTTATTAGGAATAATTAAAGTAGAAGATGCATGGTAATTCGTCGCATCAAACGAGGCATACCCAGCTTGTGAGTCAATCGGTAGGTACGGAGGTATTTCAGCGTGATAATGCATATGTTGATGCGTTTCATCTGGCACAAAATGCGCATAAAGCGTCATATCTTCATAAACAGGCGTACTCGCATCAACGCGTTCAGAGCCATCGCGATCAGCGGCCCATCCATTAAACATAAATCCAAGCATAGAAGGCGCGTCTTTCACAAAAGCTTCTCCGCGTCGAATTTGAAATTCATCATACACATAATCATCAAGATATTTTAATGTCACGGTCACATATTCATCGTCTTGCATCCAGTCACTTAACTGTGAAAGGTCATTCCACGTATCTTCATTCTCATAACGCCACCTCAAGACATCGTCTGTAACGTCGAATTCAACTTCATTCGCGCGCACTCGCCCTAAGATTTCACTTGACCCACTGGCGTATGTAACTTCTAAATACCCGTCATTGGTCATGCGGGTATTGGTAACCGTTTCACTTTCATTTGGAAGATTTAATACAAACGAATCTTCGGTTCCATCATCATAGGTGATGGTCAATTGTGAGTCGCTTAAATCGGTCGATTCGATAGACCTAGGATCTTCTGGAACGATAATCCCAAGGGATACAACCGCTTCATCATCAAATGTCACAAACAACTCACGGTCAATAATGTCTAAAGACTCAATGCTGCGTCCATCTTCTCCGTCTTCTCCGTCTTCTCCATCAACTCCGTCTTCTCCGTCTTGACCGGTGATTGAATTGAGCCATTCTTCGTAACTATCCGCATCAATTAAGCCTTCAGAAACGCCCATCGAGTAAAGCATTTGAAGCTGGTATTCAACTTGATTAACCAACACCACATCAAATGTTGTCTCTAGGTTTTGATACGTGACACTTATGGAATGCTCTCCTGGCGTATTTGGAATTTCAGAAGTGACCATTGACTCATCAAGGATAATGGTAATAGTTTCCCCTGACTCATCTTCATAGGTCAAATGTATATCTTGAATATCGAAAGTGCTGACACTAAAAAATTCATCAATGCTTGCGTCATCAACACTTAATGAAGCTTCTAGTGATGGGGGATCTTCTTCCCCATTTTCATCGGTTCCACATGCTGCTAATAAAAAAATCATTGTAACAACTAAAAATAATCCATTGAATTTTCTCATATATTTCTTCCCTTCAAAAAAGTTATTACATTTCTCTTACATACTAAAAAAAACTATTAAGAACTTCAAAAGAAATACGTTGTTTTTTTGAGAAAATATTATATGTTTTTTTATTAAATCCCTTAATCAAGATATTAAACACTTTCATTGTACCCCTTTACATTTTAATGATGAAAATAAAAAAACCCTTTACATTCTATTGATTAAAATAGAATGTAAAGGGAATATTTATTGAGGGGAAGAAAATTGGGCTAAAAATATTTCTAAATCCTCACCACTTAAAGAAACCTCACCAATATCACAGTGTTTTGTGTCATTTTTAATGCCGTGATAATCGCCACCTGCAGTAATGAATAAGCCTTTTTCTTTCGCAATCTTTTTATAATAATCCGTATCGTTTGGTTGATTCAAACAATAAATGGCTTCAATCCCATCAAAATCATGGGCCAATACGGCATCATGAATCTGGGGTTTCAATAAAACAGGATGCGCGAGAACCCTTAAACAATTATGCGCCTTTAATAAGTCTAAGCCTTCTTTGAGTGATAACTCAGTTGAAGGGACATACGCTTTTTGATGATCGCCAATAAATTTTTCAAAAATTTCATCGTGAGAAAATTTCGGATAATTTTCCATAATGGCGCGCGCAATATGTGGCCTTGCGATGATGCCGCCTGAGATTCTCAATAGCTGATCATACGTAATATGGATATCAAAGTATGGACCTAAGTCAATATAGTAGACACAATAAGTTTAACTTTATTGATAAATTATTATCGTTTTCTCTGCCTCATGAGGTGTCACCTAGTGGCGATACCTCTTTTGGTAATAGTAGAGTTTTCAAAAAGCTATATGGGTAACCATTACCCTTATATCAGTGATATGAGTAAAAAACCATAATAATTACCCATAACGGATTGATTTGAGTATTGAACACCTAAACAACCGAAAAGAGATAAACAATGTTTTGAAACAAAAATAATGAATGAAAAAGAGTTTGA
>Ga0207421_10008739_pt1 | contig 10413 bp, 2 predicted proteins | sample SodLakKL_010_SED_4_FD_187542 | JGI IMG/M metagenome (GOLD analysis project Ga0207421, IMG submission 187542) | Alkaline sediment microbial communities from Lake Tanatar, Kulunda Steppe, Russia - 8KL_010_SED (SPAdes) (version 2) | ecosystem: Environmental > Aquatic > Non-marine Saline and...
AATCCGCGCTGACCGCGACCTGCAAGCCAACAATAACCGGCTGCGTTTTCATCCACCGGAAAACAGCGACGGCTCCGTAGTCCGGTATCGTCTGAGCGGGTTTGACAACGAGCCGATGGTCCTCGATATCACGGACCCCGTTGCACCCGTACGGTTACAGGTCAATTCCTCCGGAAACGAATATACCGTTGCCGGTTCCTCGGAACGTACCCGACAGTTTTTGGCCTCCGCCCCCAGCCGTTTCCGTACCCCGCCGGATGGCAATGTGCTGCCGAACCAGAATCTGAGAAACCCGTCCTTCTATCCCGACTATGTCATCATCACCGACGAAATTTTCCTGGAAGAGGCACAGCGTCTGGCTGATTACCGGCAAGAGCGTGACGGCCTGACCCCGATCATTGTTGAGCAGGAGAAGATTTTTAATGAGTTCAATGGCGGAGTACCCGATTTTGTGGCCTTGCGGGATTATCTAAAACATCTTTATGACCGCGGCGCGTCGGCCGGCGAGAGACAGCCTGAGTATCTGCTGATGTTCGGGGATGCCACCTATGATTACAAGGGAGTCATACGGAATCCGAACATGCAGAATTTTGTATTCACCTTCCAGTCCGAAGAATCGGTCAGCCGGACAGGCAGCTATGGAAGTGACGATTTTTTCACCTTTATGGGGGAAAACGAAGGTTTGATGGGCTCTAATGATTTGCCTGATATCGGAGTGGGCCGGTTCCCGGTCCAGACACCCGACCAGGCCCGGTTGCTCATTGATAAAATCAAACATTATGAAGATCCGAGGAACCGTGGCGACTGGCAGAGCCTCTTCACGTTTATCGCCGACGATGACAACAGTTCAAGCGGCCGCGACAGGGATCTGCATGTGCTTAATGCCGACGGAACAGCGGATGAAATTGATAAAGATGCAACAGGCATCCGGATGGATAAAATTTATCAAATATCCTATCCGATGGAACATACCAGTGCCGGCCAGCGGGTGCCCCAGGCGACCCAGGCAATGATCGACCGGATCAATAACGGTACCGTTGTCTTCAACTTCTCCGGCCATGGTGCCGAGCAATTTCTGACCGATCAGCGCCTCTTTACCGCGGATGACATCAGCCGGCTCAGTAACCGGGACCGCCTCAGTATCATGGTAACGGCAACCTGCTCCTTTGGCCGGTATGACGATACCGATGACAATTCCGGGGCGGAAAAGATGCTGCTGTATCCCGACGGCGGTCTGATAGCGACATTGACGACTTCGCGTGTCGTATATACCTCTCCGAATCCAAATTCACTCAATTTCGGACTCAACCGGGTGCTCACACGGGAAATGACCCGCCGGGATGATAACGGCCGCCCGCAACGCCTCGGTGACATCTTCCGCAGAACGAAACTCACGCCGGTCGGATCCAGTGACAACTCCCGAAAGTTTCTCCTCCTGGGGGATCCTGCTATGCGGATCGGACTTCCGGAGTATCAGGTGAACGTCACACATATTAATGAAGAAACCATACCTTCAGACTCTGAATTACTGGAACTCAGGGCACTGGATCAGGTAAGTATCAGTGGCCATGTTACGTATCCGGACGGGTCCATGAACACCACGTTTGATGGTGAAGCAAATGTCCGGGTTTTTGACGCCCGGCGCCTTGTAAGCTATCCTGACCGGGAATGGGTTGCTGATAATAACTGCTATCTGTCTGAATGCGGTTACTTTGTACAGACGGATGCGTTGTTCAGTGGACGGGTTTCGGTTACCGGAGGAGCGTTCAGCAGTCAGTTCATCATTCCGAAAGATGTTTCGTATTCCCGTGATCCCGGACATGTTCAGGTTTATGCCCAGGAGCGGGATTTTGATGCTGTCGGCGCCACCTCGGGATTTCGCATCCAGGGACGGAATCCGGATGCGGTTGATGACAACCGGGGACCGGATATCGATATCTATATGAATGACGAAATGTTCACCGACGGCGGGCTGGTCAATGATTCTCCCCAACTGATTGTACTGTTATCGGATGATTCGGGAATCAACACCACCGGAGCCGGCGTCGGCCACGAAATTGTAGCCATTATTGAAGACCGCGATAACCCATCCAACCGGCAGACTATCGCATTGAACGATTTTTACCAAAGCGAACTGGACGACTTTACCAGTGGAAGAATTGAATATCCGCTGAGCGGCCTCGAAGAGGGGCATTACCGCTTGCGGATTCGTGCCTGGGATGTGTTCAACAACATGGGTGAATCCGAAATCACCTTCCAGGTGATGGACAGCCAGGATCTCCAGATCCGAAATGTATTCAACTACCCCAATCCCATGCACAATTTTACAAATTTTGTATTTGAACACAATCAACCCGGCTCTCCGCTGGATATTACAATCCGGATTTATACGTTAAGTGGTAGACCGGTTACAACTATCCGCAGAGAGCAGTATGTTTCAGCCGGGAATATGGTTCAACTGGACTGGCACGGACGGGATGACGACCAGCACCGACTCGCCACAGGAACCTACTTGTATCATATCCAGGTCCGTACCGAAACGGATAAAGGCAGACAAACCAAAGACAAGATCGAACGACTTGTCATATTACGATAATTTTTACGTTATTTAACAATACTCCCACATAAGAGCCACAGTACTATGTTAACTTCAATGAATTACCGATCTCTACTTGCAATCGCCTTGTTGATGTTTGTTTCAACGGGTGTATCCAATGCCCAGGTTGGCCAAACCGCTGTTCCATTTCTACAAATTGAACCCGATTCCCGAACCGCGGGTATGGGTAACGCCGGTGTTGCCCTCGCAGACAATGCATCTGCAATATTCTGGAACCCTGCCGGACTTGCATTCCAGGAAGGTCATGAAGTGAGTCTCACTCATGCCGACTGGCTTCCGAATTTCAATGTGGATATGTTCTATGACTATCTTGCCGGCCGCTACTATGTAGAAGGCATCGGGACCATCGGTGCGCATATCACCTATCTGAATCTCGGGGAGCAGGAATTTCGTTCTGAAGATGATATCGATGAGGGTACCTTTTCCAGCTATGAAGTCGCCGGGGGCCTCTCTTACGGTGTGAAATTAAATGAAAATTTCGCGGTCGGTACCGGAATCCGGTTTATTTTCAGTAACCTCGTTCCCTCCGGAACCCGGGTTAGTGAGCAGGAAGCCCGAAACGGAACCAGTGTCGGTGTGGACCTTGCCGCGCTCTACCGATCCAACCCATTCGAAGTAATGAACCGGGAGGCCACCATCCGGGCCGGATTCAACCTGTCGAACCTTGGCCCGCGTGTCCAGTACACCGATGAAGCACAAAAGGATCCTCTCCCTACGTTGCTGCGTGTCGGCTGGGCATATTCCATGGATCTCGACTCCGATGGATTCAATACTCTTACCATCAGCAATGACTACTCCAAACTGATGGCACGTCAGGGCATGGCACCCATTGAAGCACTTTTTAACTCCTGGGACTCTTATACCCGCCCGGATGGAGATGGAAACGTTGAGGTCCCGCTCAGCGAACAGATTATGATTGGCGTGGGAGCAGAGTACTGGTATAACAATCTTTTTGCGCTCAGAGCCGGTTACTTCTACGAATCACCCAATAACGGAGCCCGTGAGTTTCTGACATTCGGAGCCGGTATTCGATACAATATCTTCGGTGTTGATTTTAGCTATATTTACACGCTTGAAGAAGACCACCCGCTTGCCAATACCCTGCGGTTTACCGCTTCTCTCCATTTCTGATCTCATCCCTGTAACAGCAATAATTATTCCTTCTAATGCTGCATTTATCGAGGAGAAGCAGAAGTACGTTCCTATTTTTCGTACTTCTGCTTCTCTCTTTTCCTGTCCGTGCATTTCCACCGGCAGATTCACTGCTCCCCAGTCCTCATTTCTCCGCCATTGAAGCCCTGGAAAGCACGCGTTCTCAGGGGACGATTCACATCGTAGCGCTGATGGTGGAGTTTGAGGAAGAGGAGAACCGATTCACCTCCGGCAACGGTACCTTTGACCTCCCATTTTTGCAGCGTGATGACATCATCATCGAACCGCTGCCCCACGACCACAACTATTTTGAAGCCCATCTGGAGTTTGCGCAAAACTATTTTCAAACAGTTTCGGGTGGTTTGCTCGATATTGAATACCAGGTACTCCCGGGGATTGTACAACTCGACAATCCCATGGGCAGCTACTCCCCGCTGGGGCAAACCGGGGATGAAAATTATAAACTGGCGCATCTCGCCCGCGATGCATGGGCAAAAGCCGCGGAAATGGATCTTCCCGATTTGTCGCATCTGAACCAGGACCGTACCATGTTTATTATCTTCCATGCCGGGTCCGGCCGGAATATCGAACTTATGGGTACCAGCCTCGACAAAACGCCGCAGGACATCCCCTCCGTCTACCTGGGCACCTCCTCGTTTCAGCGGCTACTTGATGATCCCGGATTCGACGGTTTTGATATCGGCGATAGCGGACTGCGCGTGACCAACACCGCCTTGCTCCCGCAAACGCAATCACGGCCGGGTGAAGATGTCACCGGCGAAGAGTTTGTGCTTGAACTCTCCATCAATGGAATTCTGACCGCTAATATCGGCAGTTTCCTGGGCTTGCCCGACCTTTTCAATACCGAATCCGGCGCCTCTGCCATAGGACGCTTCGGATTGATGGATGGAGCCGCCATCTTCTCCTACCTCGGAATGTTTCCACCAGAACCATCCGCCTGGGAAAAAATGCATCTGGGATGGGTTCAGCCCTTCGACATCGAACTGAATACCGGCGAACCGATCGAACTGCCGGCGGTTTCTTTACGTCGGCCAAACAGTATCGCCCGGCATCATATTTCCGCCGACGAATATTTTCTGATTGAAAACCGGCACCGGAACCCGGCCGATGACCCCGAGTCCACACCGCTTGAAGTGACCATCCGCACCCCGGACGGAGAGTATGTTACCCGGCACATTGCCCCCATGGATGATCGGTTCGACCCGCTTAACTCTTCCGATTACGATGAAATCCTGGAACCCGGCGTTCTTGTAAATGTCAGCAGTTTTGACTGGAGCCTGCCGGGCGGACCCGATTTCGGCGCTGACGGAGAAGCCGGTACAGACGATGACCGGCTGCTAAACGGGGGCATGCTCATTTGGCACATCGACGAGGCGGTCATTCGCCGGGAAATTGGTGATAACCGCGTAAATGCCAACACCAACCGCCGGGGTGTTCAGCTGATGGAGGCAGACGGCGCCCAGGACATCGGACGACCGCCAGGTCAGCAACAGGACCGCTTCACCAACGGCCATGCCTTTGATTTCTGGTGGAAGGGGAATGACTTCACTGTAATTACGGCGCGTCAGGACAGTATTGTTGTTTATGAAAACCGATTTGGCCCCGATACCCAACCATCGAACGAAAGCAACACCGGCAGCCCGTCGTTTTTCGAGTTTTACGATTTTTCCGATAACATTCCCGAGGCCCATTTTTTTGCCCGATCACTGGGTGGCGTCTATGCACAGCCCGGTGACATGACGTTCCCGCCACTCCCCTCTCCACCGTCATTTCCTGCAGAATCCGCCTTGTATCCCGTAAGTCCTGAAGTTTTCACGCCGGATGAAGCCATCAGTGGTAACCGGGCCGGCAGCAGAACCGGGTTCCGGCGGAGTCATGCAGACCGGTACGACGGACAGTCATTCACCGGTGACGAACAACTCATCCTCCCCACAGAATCCGGCTTTTATACGATTGCATTAAACGGCAGCGAATCCGGATATGCTTTCATTGATCATCCTTCCCCATCCACCCCGCTCATCCATAACGGCCAGGTAACGGCGGGTCAGAATCGTACTTCGGGTGCAACGGATCGACAGGATATCGCCTCCTGGGCCTATGAAAACGGAAGCTGGACACAACGCTGGTTTGTGGAAAACCAACCGGCCGGCCCCGGTTTTCTGAGCCTGGACACCGGTGGCTTCATCCATCCCGATCATACTTCCATTCTTATAAATCCCGATGACGGATCCAGGCCCGGTAATGAGCTGGATGCGGCATATCAGCTTAGCGGAGAAGTAGACGGATTACGTGCCCGAATCGAAGATAACCGTTTTTTGCTAACCGACCTGTTCCAATACGATTTTGAAAGCAGCGACCGGGAGTCACAACGGCAATACACTGGAAATTTGCGGTTCAGCGCCGATTCCGCGCCATCCTTTTTCGTGCTGACCGATAACAGGCTGGCGCTCGTCGACGATCAGGACAGCGATAACTGGCAGGTGCATACCCTGTACGAAAGCGACCATGTATCCTGGCCCGCATTTGGAGACTGGACCGGGGATAACACCCTGGAGGTTTTTGTCACTGATGCCACCGGAAATCATATCCAGGGATTTAACCGTGACGGCGGAGTCCTTGACTTTTTTCCGCTGAGGGCGCCGGAGGGGCAGCGATTCACCGGTTCGATTCTGCTTGCTGACCTGACCGGTGACGGCAACCAGGAGTTGATAGCCGCGGCCCGGGACAGCATCACATTGCATATTCATGCTTTTGACCGTAACCATAACCGTCTGGATGGCTTTCCGCTGCTGGCCGGATCGCTTGCTGATGATACACAACAGACTCCGGTCCCGCTGCTGATATCCAACGGGCACCTTTTTTCTGTCTCCCCTTCCGGAGAAGTCCGCACCTGGGAGCTTCCGGAACTTGGTGATGTATCCTGGGGACGGATGTACGGCCCACAGGCAGGCAACAAAGTTGGCGTGACGGTGGATGATGGCGGGCGCGAACGTGCCGAATTCGGAATTCTGAATGACAGGGAAACCTACAACTGGCCCAATCCCGCCGATGACCACACCTACATCCGTTTCGAAACATCAGAACCTGCCCGGGTAACTGTTACGGTCATCAATGCATCCGGATCGACCGTTTTTGAAAAGCAGGCCGACTCGCGGGGGCGCTATCCGGAAGAACTCCGCCTGAACACCTCCTCCTGGGGAAACGGGATCTATTTCGGCCGGATACGGGCCAGTAACGGGCAAGGTTCGGAAACCAAAATGATAAAAATTGTGATCACGCACTGATGCATCAATACTGTACCTATTCTTCCCGGACCGCTGTTCCGTTGCTTACAGCCCTGTTCACCTTGCTCTTCGCAGGCCTGTTCCCGGCTGATGCTGATGCCCAGCGAAATCCATCATTTTATGATTATCCCCAGAATCATCTGGAATGGTACACTATTGAAAGCGACCATTTTTTGGTCCATTTTCAGGAGGGCAGCAGCCGGCCGGCTCAGGTGATTTCGCGCATAGCGGAAGAAGTATACGGGCCCATCACCGATTTATATGATTATGAGCCCGACCCAAAAATCAGCATCCTGCTTATCGACCGGCTCGATTATTCCAACGGTGCTGCATTTTTCTACGATAACAAAATTGAAATCTGGCTCCCTTCTCTCGATACCCCGCTGCGGGGCACGCATAACTGGCTCCGAAACGTAATCACCCACGAATTCACGCATATCGTACAGCTCCAGGCCTCGATGAAGCAGACCCGGCGTATTCCGGCCACCTATCTTCAGTGGCTCTCCTACGAGGATGTAACACGGCCCGATGTGCTCTACGGATTTCCCAATGGCATCGTCTCCTACCCGCTGTCCGGCATCAGCATGCCCGCCTGGCTGGCCGAGGGAACAGCCCAATACATGCACAGCGAAATCTATTACGACTACTGGGACACACATCGGGATATGTTGCTGCGAACGCGTATCCTCGACGGAAACTACCTCAGCCTGGAGAAGATGGGTACATTCAGTTCCAAAACTTCACTTGAGCGGGAGCTGACCTACAATCAGGGATTTGCATTCACTTATTACCTGGCTGACCGGTTCGGGGAACAGGCCATTGTCGACATAACCAGGGCGTTCAGCCAGCGTGGTGTGTACAATGTCCGCAAAGCGATTAAAAACGCCACCGGTATTGATGGACGTGAAGTTTTTGAGGACTGGATTGAGGAGCTTACCACCCATTACGAACAAATGGCCGATGGCCTGGAGAGAGCGCCCGATAACCGAACCTGGGTGGAACCTCTCGGTTTTTTCAATTTTCATCCGACCTACTCCCCCGATGGCGGGGAGATTGCTTATCTCTCCAACAAGTTTTTTGATGGTGCCATCGCAACATTATACGTAGTGGATGAGGAAACCGGAGAGGAAACCGAAACATACGAAGCCAACCTTTTTGAAGACCCCTCTCACAGTCATAGCCGGTCTTCCGGCCAAACTGTGACCCATCGCTCCCGCACCTCCCCGGCCCGGGCCCTCGACCAGGCATCTCGATCACATCATGACCATTCCGGGCACAATCATCATTACAATCTGAATGCCACCGGTCTGCGGCGCCTGGAAACCTCCTTCAGTTTCTCACCCGACGGCAAACAGATCGCCTACAGCCGGTCCCGGCTTAATGCCCGGGGGGAACAGTACCGCGACCTCTACATTTATGACCGTGACGAAGAAGATTCCCGGCGCCTTACGTACAGCAAACGTCTCCACGATCCGGCCTGGAGTCCCGATGGTCAAACCCTTGCCGCAGGGAAAATTGAAGACGGATCGATCAATCTCTTTTTATATGATCTGGAAAAAGACAGCCTTGTCCGGATCACCAATTTTACGAAGAGTGAACAGATCTATCGTCCGGTCTGGCATCCCGATGGCGACCGTCTTTTCTTTGCCTACTCCGATACGGCCCATCGCGGTATCTATGAAATTACCCTTAATAATGATGCCGGAAACGCGCAGCCCCGATCTGACATCACAGCCCCGGAGAGCACACACTTTCGAGCAGTTTTGACAAGCCCGGGGGTAGACTACCGAGATCCGGCAGTCAGTAACGATGGTGAATGGCTATACTACAGCGCCGATAAAAGCGGTATCTTCAACATCTATCGCAAATCGCTGCAGAACGGACAAACCGAACAGATTACCAATGTTGTTGGCGGGGCTTTCATGCCCAACCCTCACCCTGAGAAGGATCAGTTGCTCTACTCCGAATTTGTCTCAGAAGGGTACAAAATCGCCCGGCTTGATCTTTCCGGCAAGACATTACCGGAAGTGTCGCAATCTGAAACGGTCACAGCGTCGTCATCCCGGCCGGATTCGGAGCACATTGTCACCAGCTATGCAACCCGGTTAGCCATCAATCCGCATGCACCACCGGCCGAACGATGGATGGGTGATGGTTCCGGAAGTGATATCGCATCACTAAATCAATTTGACGACACCGATATCACGGCATTCTCTGAGATGGCAGTTGCGCACGCTGATACCGGAGTCTACCGCTATCAGCTTTCAACCCGCGGTTCATCATCGGAACGGGAATTTTACCGCTACGAAGATCAATTCACCTCCTTCCAGTTCTATCCGGTTTTCCGGTTCGACAACTACTCCCGAATGCGAGGCAGCAATATGGACCTGCTCACCGGAGGCCAGTTCGGGGATCTGGGCAGCAACCTCTGGCGCGACTTCAAATTCGGGACCTATTTCGCCTCCCGGGAGATGCGCGACCGGTTCACCATTTTCGGTGGAGCACTTTTCGGTCCCGGTTCGCGGCCGAGTGATGGTATCAGCAACTTTTTCCAACCCAGCCGGTTGGTGAATCTGGACCGGGACCTGTTCCTCGAAGTGGAGTATGCCGGCCTTCCCTTTATTGAACGACACTGGTCGCCGACCATCTCCGTCTCCTTTTTTAACATTCGACGAAATGTGAGTGACGGCTTGCAGATTGAGGAGTTCCCATGCACCTCCTGTATGCCGGATACCACCTCCACCGACATTGCTTACAATATGTGGCAGGTGGAAGTAAGCATGATCAGTAAGCTGAACCGCTGGAGCCTGCTTGAGCTGGGGTATTACTACAGTCCCTATCGTGTTTCGACAGATTCGTTCTTCTCCCGTGAGTTTCAGCAGGAAGTCGCCGGATCCACCTCCAGGTATTATATTGGATCCACCTGGTCCGCCGCATGGATATTTGACTTGTCCATGCCGGACCGTCATGGTGATATCGCCCCGCTGGGATGGCGGGGTCTGTTCCGGTATCGCTATGAGCCGAGTGAGCTGCTCGATTCGTACGATATTCGAGACGGAACCCTCATCCCGCTGTACGACCAGTATGACAATCACTCCGTCGAAGCTGATATCAGGATGGGTTTTGTCCTCCGGCAACAGCGGCTCAATCTGCGCACCCGGTTCTTTACCTATTTTGACGGGCCGGATGAGTTCTTCTACCTTGACTATATTGGTGGTATGATCGGCATGCGCAGTTACCCCTATTTTGCACTCGGCGGAACAACGACCGCATTTTCACAGCTTTCCTGGTTTATTCCTTTAAAAACCAACATTTACCAGCAGATGGGCCGGGTCACAC
>Ga0207421_10008740_pt1 | contig 10413 bp, 14 predicted proteins | sample SodLakKL_010_SED_4_FD_187542 | JGI IMG/M metagenome (GOLD analysis project Ga0207421, IMG submission 187542) | Alkaline sediment microbial communities from Lake Tanatar, Kulunda Steppe, Russia - 8KL_010_SED (SPAdes) (version 2) | ecosystem: Environmental > Aquatic > Non-marine Saline and...
GTCCGAGCTCTACAGCCCGTGGGCCGGCCTGGGCGAGATAGCCCAGGCGTTCCTCCAGGCCAAGCGCGGCGGCACCGAGCAGCTCAAGACCTGGGTCAATACCTCGCTCGGCGAGACGTGGGAGGACGAAGGCGAGCAGGTGGATGAGACCGGGCTGCTCGCCCGTCGTGAGGAGTACCCGGCGCCGGTCCCCGAGGGCGCATGCGTTTTGGTTGCCGGCGTCGACGTCCAGGACGACCGCATCGAGGTCGAGGTCATGGGCGCCGGAGAGGGCGAGGAGACGTGGAACGTCGACTACCGGGTGATCTACGGCGACACCAGTACGTCTCACCCCTGGAGCGACGTTAGCCGCCTCCTGTCGCACACCTGGCGACACGAGTCCGGGGCCGAGCTTCACATATCGGCTATGGGCGTGGACTCCGGCCACCGCACCAGCGAGGTCTACGACTTCTGCCGCCAGCACTTTCAGCGCCGCGTGTTCGCGCTCAAGGGCATGGCCGGAGCGGGTAGGCCCATCGTCGCCGCCCCGAAGCGCCAGAAGCCCGGACCGAACGCACCGCCCGTGCCGATCTACACGGTCGGCGTCGACGAGGTGAAAGCGCTGGTCTACTCGAGGCTCAGGCAGACCGAAGAAGGTCCGGGGTACTGCCACTTTCCGGAGGAGCGCGGGCAGGAATACTTCGCGCAGCTCACCGCGGAAAAGCAGGTAACCAAGTACCGGCGCGGTTTCCCGTATCGGGAGTGGGTCAAGACCCGGCCGCGCAACGAGGCGCTCGACGTCCGGGTATACGCGATGGCCGCACTCCGGATCTTGAATCCGGTGTACAGCACGCTGCACGGGCGCGACAAACCCTCTTCGGGCGAGGGCAAGATCCGCCGCAGGCGCAGCAGCTGGTGGAGCTGAGGATGAAGAAAGAGGACCTGGAAAAGCTGGATCGAGCGATCGCCAGCGGAGTGCTTCAAGTCCAGTACCGCGACCAGACCGTCCGTTATAGATCCATGGACGAGATGCTGCGTGCGCGCCGGATCATGGCCAAGGAGCTCGGCATCGCGCAGAAGCCGCGCAGGACCACCCCGGCATTCGGCAAGGGGATGTGATGGAACCGACTGCACTCGACAAGCTGATCGGCTACATCAGCCCCGAGCGCGGGGCGCGGCGCATGGCGTATCGCCAGCGCATGGAGATTCTTAGCTCGTACGAGGGTGCGTCCAAGGGCCGCAGGACCAAAAACTGGCGCACGAGCTCGGGGTCTGCGAACGCAGAGACCCGGAGTGCGCTCGGAACGCTGCGCGATCGCTCGCGGGACCTGGTCCGCAACAATCCGTACGCGGCAGCCGCCGCCCGGGAGATCCCGTCTCATACAGTTGGCGCCGGCATCATCCCGCAGGCGGAGGCCCGCAACACTCGCGCGACAAATCGCGCGGAGCAGCTGGTCAAGCAGTGGTTTGACACGACGGCCTGCGATGCTGATGGCCACCACACATTCTACGGCCTGCAGTCGCTGGCCATGCGGACGGTGTTCGAGTCGGGCGAGTGCCTGATCCGCCGCCGCAATCGTCGCCGAGAGGGCCGGCTTCCCGTCCCGATGCAGCTCCAGGTGATGGAGCCGGACCACCTCGATATGACGATGGACGGGCAGCGCAACGGCGAGAACATCATCATCCAGGGCGTCGAGTTCAACCCAAATGGGCAGCGCGTCGCCTACTGGCTGTTTCCGCATCACCCGGGCGAGATGACGCCGTTCCGGTACGGGCTGACCTCGCGGCGCATCCCGGCCGACGAGATCATCCATCTGTACCGCATGGAGCGCCCCGGGCAAGTCCGCGGGGTGCCGTGGACAGCCCCGATCATCATGCGGCTGCGGGACTTCGACGAGTACGAGGACGCGCAGCTGACCCGGCAAAAGATCGCGGCGTGCTACACCGCATTCATGTACGACTCCGACCCGATGGCCGGGAGCTCGGGAGAGGACCCTGTTCTGCCGGACAAGCTCGAGCCGGGGACGATCGAGGAGCTGCCGGCCGGCAAAGACGTCCGGTTCGCGGACCCGCCGACGGTGGAGGGCTATGACACGTACAGCACGGTCACCCTGCACGCAGTAGCGACGGGGCTGGGCGTGCCCTACAGCTTGCTGACAGGGGACCTGCGCCAAGTCAACTTCAGCAGCGGACGCATGGGCCGACTGGACTTCCACCGGTCTGTCGAACAGTGGCGCTGGAACATGCTCATCCCGCAGATGTGCATGGGCGTGTGGCAGTGGTTCAGCCAGCTCGCGCAGATGGAGGGCAACACCGGTCCGCTGGATGTCACGTGGACGCCGCCGCGCCGCGAGATGGTGGATCCGTCGCGTGAGGTGCCGGCCATCAGGGATGCGGTGCGAAGCGGTTTGATGACGCAGTCCGAGGCGATCCGCGAGCAAGGCTACGACCCGGCCGACTTCTGGACCGAGCGCGAACGCGACCAGCAAGAGATGGACCAGCGCGGCATCGCGCTGGACTCCGACCCGCGCAAGGTATCGACGGCGGGCGTCACGCAGGCCCGGCCTGCCGACTCAGAGCTTCCGCCAACTTCGGAGGATTGATCATGGCAGTTAAGGACCCGCCCCAGGGGTCGCTGCGCCTGGAGCAGGACAGCGACCGCAAGTGGGCCATGCGCCTGTACGGAATCGTCGGCGACGAGCTCGACGGGTTCACCGACGAGGACGTGGCCGATGCCCTGTCAGTGATGGACGGGTCAATCCGGGTGCGGATGAACACCCCGGGCGGTGCGGTGTTTCAGGGCATCGCCATCCACAACGCGCTGCGCTCCCACGAGGGCGAGGTCGAGGTCATCATCGACGGCCTCGCCGCGAGCATGGGCCCCATCATCGCGAGCGCCGGCGATCGTGTCCGCATGTATCGCGGCTCGATGCTCATGGTCCACAACCCGTGGAACATCGCCATGGGTGACGCCAACGAGATGCGCCGCAACGCCGAAGTGCTGGACAAGGTGCGCGAGGCGACGCTTTCCATTCTCGAGCAGCGCACCGGGCAGGACAGGGACACCCTGACGGCGATGATGGATGAGGAGACCTGGCTCACAGCCCAGGAGGCCGTCGAGTGGGGCCTGGCCGATGAGGTGATCGAGGAGGCCCACGACACGAGCGCCGCCATGGCGTCTGTGGATCTTTCGATCCTGCCAAACCTGCCCAATGAGCTAGCCCAGGCCGTGGCACGCGCACGGCTTACCGGGAACCACGATTGCGCCCCGCATGGGCAACCGATTGCCGGGTCCGCCGGCACCACCGCGGCCGATGCCGCCAATCCCAAGCAGCAACACGAGGGAGACGATATGGTCGACAAGCAGACCAACAGCCCGGCGGACGGCAGCGCCGGTTCGCCGATGGACGAGACGGCCATCCGCGAGAGAGCGGCCCGTGCCGAGCGTGAGCGCGTGTCGGAGATCAGCCGCCTGGTCCGCACGGCCAACCTCGAGGCATCGGTGGCCGATGAGCTGATCCAGGAGGGCGTCTCGGTCGATGCCGCCAAGGGGCGCATCTTCGACAAGATGGCCGAGCAGCAGGAGACGATCACCTCCCGCGTGACCGTCGGCCGCGAGGAGCACGACACCCGCGTCGAGGGCGTGCGTCAGGCCCTGCTCAACCGGTTCAGCAGCGCCGCGTATCCGCTGCAGGGCGACAGCCCCGGACGGGACTATCGGGGTATGTCCCTGATGGAAATCGCCCGGGAGTTCGTCGAGGCCGACGGCAAGTCGACCCGAGGGATGAGCCGCAACGAGATCGCCGGCGCAGCGTTCCACACCACCAGCGATTTCCCGGGGATTCTGGAGAACATCGCCACCAAGACCCTGCGCGATGCGTATGAACAGGCCCCGCGGACCTTCGAGGCGGTTGGCCGGCAGACTACTCTCCCGGACTACAAGGAGGTCAGCCGCGCGCAGCTCGGCGAGACCCCGAGTCTCCGTAAGGTGGTCGAGCACGGCGAGTATGAGCGCGGGGAGATCGGCGATGCGGCCGAGAAGTACCGGCTGTTCAAGTACGGCCGCGTGGTCGCCATCACCCGTGAGGTGATCATCAACGACGACCTGGACGCCTTCACCCGGATTCCGGCGCTGTTCGGTCGCTCCGCTGCCGAGCTGGAAGGCGACCTCTTCTGGGAAGTCGTGACCAGCAACCCGGCGATGCATGATGGCACGGCGCTGTTCCATTCGGACCACGGCAACCTGGCGAGCTCCGGCTCGGCCATCTCCATCTCCAGCATCGGGGCAGGCCGCACGGCGATGCGCAAGCAGACCGGCCTCAACGGCCAGCGCATCAACGTGATGCCGCAGTACCTGGTGGTCCCGGCCGCGCTGGAGACGGATGCCGAGCAGCACGTCTCGGACAACTACCGGGCTGATAGCGCCGGGAACATCAACGTCTTCGCCAACCGGTTGGGCGTGATCTCCGAGCCGCGCCTCGACGACGACTCCGAGGAGGCCTGGTATCTCTTCGCCTCGCCGCAGCAGATCGACACGATCGAGTACGCCTACCTGCAGGGCGAGGAGGGGCCGCAGATCGAGACCCGCGAGGGATTCGATGTCGACGGCATGGAGGTGAAGTGTCGCCTCGACTTCGGCGTCAAGGCCATCGATTGGCGCGGCATGTACAAGAACCCGGGCGAGTAATCCCGACAGGAGGATAGGCATGCGTAACTACATCCAGCCGGGGAAGAGCCTCACCGTCGAGGCTCCCTCCGACGTCGAAAGCGGTGATGGTGTTCTCGTCGGCAAGCTGTTCGGTGTCGCTGCCAACGACGCTGACAGCGGCGAGGAGGTGGTCATCCATACCGAGGGCGTTTTCGAGCTTCCCAAGGAGTCTGCGGGCTCCGGCCAGGACTGGAGCGCCGGAGACGCCCTGTATTGGGACGATAGCGAAGACCGCCTCACCACTACCGCGTCGGGGAACATTCAGGTGGCCTTTGCGGCCGCGGATGCCGACTCGGAGGCTGAGTACGGACACGCGCTGCTGGGCGTCAAGGGTGAAGAGCCTAGCTAATGGCTAGCCAGTTCGATCAGCTGTTCGGTGATGCCGTCGAGCTGATCTATGACGTCCACGGCGTGCCGGCAACGGTAGATGGCAAGGACGTCACGGGCGTGTTTACGGAGGAGGATCAGGGTGCGGCTCTCGGGGGCGTCCCTACGGACACCCGAGAGCCGGTTCTTCTGGTCCGGTCCGCAGACGTAGACCACGCCGAGTACGGCGCGCCCGTGCACGTGGACGGCCGTACGTTCTCGATCGTGGAGATCGTCCGCGATCACAGCGCCGGGCGTCAGCTGATCCTGCGGGAGGAGTGATGCCAGCTGGGGTGCACGTCCACATCTCGGAGGAGGACCTCCGGGACGCGGCGCGTGCGGTCGGTGTCACCGAGCGTGCGGCGAAGAAAGCCGCCCGGAGGGCGATCACCAAGACCGCGCGCTGGATGCGCACCCAGGCAGCCCGGGATGTATCCGGTGCTACCGGGATCCCGCAGAAGCACATCCGTCGCCGTCTCGGCTCTTATGCCCGGGGCGAGGAGGGCATGGCCCGATCCGTGTGGCTCGGGACCAACCCAATCCCGGCGCACCGACTCGGGCGCGCCCGGCAGACTCGCCGCGGCGTGACCGTGGGGCGCCGGCGCTACCCCGGCGCGTTCATGCCCTGGCCCGAGCAGGGCGGCCCGGTGTTTCGCCGTGAAGGGCAGTCCCGTCACCCCATCGAGCGGGTCGAGGAGCAGATCGCAGAGCACGGTGAAGCGGCTATGTCGAGGCTGCAGGTCCGGGCTCAGCACCGTTTCACGGAGCTGCTCAGCCAGGAGCTGCGCTACGAGATGATGAGGGCCCGCGGGGATGTCTGACGATGTCGTCGAGCAGCTGCACGACGCGATCGAGTCGACGATCGCTGACGCACACCCGGGCCTCAAGGAGTGCTCGCGCTATCCGCGGAGACGCCGGAAGCTGGGCTTGCCGGCGGCCTACGTGGACCTCGAGCGCGCCGAGCGCTCGGACGATCAGGAAGACTTCCACCCGCTGTGGGTTCGCGCCGAGTGGGCGGCCCGGGCGATCTATGACCCGACGGCCCCGGAGGCCGACCTCAAGGCACGGCAGCTGGCGCTCAGCATCGCGGCGACGGTGGAGCGCTCGCGGTTCGGGTTGAGCATCCCGGAGGCATCGGTAATCGCGGTGGAGGTCGATGAGTTCAGCCCCGAGCTCGACGGCTACGTCGTCTGGGTCGTGCGATTCGAAAACCACTTCCGTCTCGGCGACACCTACTGGGAGGACGGCGACCCGGTCCCCGACACCGTCTATACCTCGGCTCGTGGCGAGGAGCACACCGAGGAGGATCCGGGACTCGACGACTACGAAGAAGCGGAGGAAGTCGAGTGAGGTGGGAGGAGCGAGTCGAGAGGCGCATCCGCGACCTGGAGCGGCGCCTTGCGCGCGTGATCCAGATCGGGGTCGTGCACGAGGCCGACTACGAGGCCTGCCGCCTGCGTGTGCGCGTCGGCGAGGAAGAGGACGAACGCATCACGCCGTGGATCCCGTGGGGCGTCGTGCGCGCCGGCCCCGAGGGCACGGATCAGTCCTGGTGGGCTCCGGAGGTCGGTGAGCAGGTGATGGTCTGGGCGCCCGAGGGCGACCTGGCCCAGGCCATCGTCGGGCCGAGCCTGTATGCCGACGAGGCGCCGGCTCCGGCCCATGACCCGAAGATCCGCCGCGTCCTGCTCGGCGGCGAGGCGGTCATCACCTACTACCGCGAGGAGAAGACGCTGGAGATCGACATCCCGGACGAGATCCAGGTCTACGCCGGCGGCGATGTCCACCTCGAGGTGGGCGGTTTGGTGACTGCGAAGGTCGAGGGTGATGTATCGGCCGAGGTGGGCGGGTCGCTTTCCGCAGACGTCGAAGGCGACGTGAGCGTCGAGGCTGGCGGCGACATCAATATGGCAGCTGGCGGCGACGTCAACGTCACTGGCACGACCATCAACCTGAACTGATGAGCGAGCACCTCGTTCCGGTCGATGGCAGTGAGCTGTGGGAGACCGATGAGCATGTGGCCACCAGCGCCACGGTTTCCACGACGCTTGCATCCGTATCTGCGTGGAGCTGGAGCTTTAACGGCGTCGGTGACGCGCCTGATGGTCCCGACTGGCTGTATGCCAACCCGCAGGGTGACGCCCTGGAGGTGGGCTACCAGGTCAGCGTCCACGTGTTCGCTTTGAAATATGTCGAGTACCAATTAGCGCGCGGCGGAGATCGACAGCGCGTCAGCGGAGTGGATGCGTTCGAGCAGATTCCAGACGAGGCCGACGAGATGATGAAGGCGCAAGAGGATCAGTACGACCTCCACGAGTGGTGGGTAGACATCACAGCGAACGGTGTCGACAGCGAGGGCGGTCCGGCCACAGCGAGTGGCTCCCTTCTCGTGCGCATCTATGCGAATTACGACCTCAGCCGAGACAAACTGAAGGAGGCTGTCGGTGCCAGGCGTTAGCTTCGAGGGCGCTACCTGCTCAGGGCACGGCTGCTACCCGCCTAGGCCTAGCACGTCTGGTTCCTCCGACGTGTTCGTAGAAGGGATAGCCGTCCTGCGCGCCGGGGACTCATACGCGCCTCACACATGCGGAGATAGCACCCATGGCGGGGCCATGGCGGAAGGATCGGGAACGGTAACCGCCAACGGGCATGCGGTGGTGCGTATTGGCGACGGCGTCGACTGCGGGTCCGTGTGCGCGGAGTGCGTAGATACGGTTTTCGCGGGCGATTGAATGTAAACGACATATAGGAGAAGGGCCATGCCTCAGTACCGCGCTCTCAAAGATTTCCAGCTGCGCGGCCGCGGGCGGGTGAAGGCGGGCGAGACCGTCGAGCTCAGCGAGCGCCGCGCCAAGTATTTCCGCGGCTCGCACCTCGAGCCCGTCCAGTCCAAGGGCGGCGGCTCGAAGAAGCAGCAGAGCCAGCAGTCCACGCAGCAGAGCCAGCAGTCCACCACGGCCGAGGAGGGTAGCTGATGAGTTTCCTGCATGGTGTCGAAGTCCAGGTAATCGACGACGGCGTCCGCCCGATCCAGGTGGCGTCCACGTCGGTGATCGGCGTGGTGGGCACCGCCCCGGACGCTGATGAGGAGGAGTTTCCGCCCAACGAGCCCGTCCTCATTGCGGGCAGTCGCAAGAAGGCCGGCAAGCTCGACGAGGAGGGCGACAAGAAGGGCACGCTCCCGGACGCGCTGGACGACATCTTCTCGGTGACCGGCGCCATGGTCGTCGTCGTCCGCGTCGAGGAGGGCGAGGATGACGATGCGACGATGAGCAACGTGCGCGGCGGTGAGGAGGACGGCTCGCTGACCGGCGTGCACGCGCTGCTGAACGCCGGCAACGAGGTCGGGGCCAAGCCGCGTATCCTCTGCGCCCCGGGATGGACCTATCAGCGCCCGGAAGACAATGGCGAGAAGCTGGCCAACCCGGTCGCATCGGAGATGGTCTCGATCGCCGAGCGCCTGCGCGGCATCGTCATCGTGGACGGCCCGAATACCGGCGACTCTGAGGCGATCGAAGCCCGCGAAGACTTCGGGTCCAAGCGCGTTTTCTTCCACGACCCGTGGTACGTCGTCTGGGACGACCAGGAGGACGGCCCGGTCGAGCGCCCGCCGTCGGCGCGCATCGCGGCGGTCATTGCCCGCAACGACAACCAGCGCGGGTGGCACACCTCGCCGTCCAACCAGCTGGTCCCGGGCATCATGGGCCTGTCCCGCGACATCTCGTTCGCCCTTGGAGATAAGAGTAGCCAGGCCAACCACCTCAACGATAACGAGATCGCGACGACCATCCGGGAATCCGGGTTCCGGCTCTGGGGCAACCGGACTACCAGCGAGGATGCGAAGTGGGCATTCCTGGCTCACGTCCGGATCGCCGACATCATCAACGACTCCCTCATGCAGGCGCACCTCTGGGCCGTTGACCGGAACATCACCCGCGACTACATCGGCAACGTCATCGATGGCGTCCAGGGCTTCCTGGATCGCCAGATCGCGCAGCGCCGGATTGCCGGAGGTGAGGTATGGGCTGACCCGGACCTTAACACCGCGGACGCGATGCAGGCCGGCGAGGTCTACTTCGACTTCGACTTCAGCCCCTACGGCGTGGCGGAGCGCATCACGTTCCGCAGCCGCATGCACAACGAGTACCTCGAGGAGGTGGTGGAATGATCCGGGATGTCCTTCGTGACGCGGTCGCGTTCGTAGACGGGGAGCTCTACGCCGGCGAGATCGAGCAGGTCTCGCTGCCGGAGCTCCAGATCCAGACCGAGGAGATGCGCGCCGGCGGCCTGGACGCGCCGATCGAGATCGACATGGGCATGGAGGCCATGCGCGCCAGCCTGCAGTTCAAGTCCGTGCCCAAGGAGGTGATGCAGCTCTTCGGCAAGGGCGACATCGACGTCAAGATCCGCGGGGCGCTTGTCAGCCACGACGGTGACACCCGGGGCGCCACGGCCCGGCTGCGTGGCCGGTTTGTCGACCACAACCCGGGCGACTGGCAGAGCGGCCAGCAGGCCTCCTTTGAAGCCACCATGGCCTGCCACTTCTACGAGCTTGAGATCGGCGGCGAGCAGGTCCACAAGATCGACGTCGAGAACATGGTCCGCATCGTCAACGGCGAGGACCAGCTCGAGGGGATCCGCGAAGCGCTCGGCCTGTGAGGTGACGCATGGAAATCGAGGACCGTGTAGCGACCATCTACGCCCGTGACGCCATCGACCTCGAGTCGCTCGCCAACGAGCTCGTCGACACCGTCCACCTGGAGCTGATCCGCCCCAAGGAGTTCGGTGGGAAACAGGTGGAGTGGCTCACGTTCGAGGAGCCGACCGGATCCGACGTCGAGAAGATGTCCAAGGTGCAGCCGCACAAGGCCGTGGAGACCAGCTTCGAGATCCTCGGCGGCTGCACCGGGCTGGCTCCCAAGGAGGTGAAGCAGCTCGGGTCTCGCGACCTGACCCGGCTCGGGCAAGTGCTCAGGCATTTTTTGCCCGAGTCCCCGCTTGGGGCGAGCTGAAGGAGGCCGCCGCCGACCTAGCGTTCATCTGCGGCTGGACCCATGACGACGTGATGCGCCTGCCGGTCGGGCTGGCCATGGAGTACCGCGAGAAGGCGATCAAGCGCTGGAACCAGGCCCACGGGAGTGAGGGTAGCAAGGCATGAGCCAGCAGTCCGTCAGCGTCCTGCTCCGGGCGGTAGACTCGATCACCGAGCCCACCCGTCGCGCCCGGGCATCACTCGGCAGGTTCCAGCGTCAGGCCCGCATGCTCAGCCGCCGCGTGGGATTCGACCACCTCGCCACGGGTCTGGTGCAGGCCAGGGCGGCGGCCGGCGACCTCACCCGGACCGTGGCCCGCCTCGGCCG
>Ga0207421_10008741_pt1 | contig 10408 bp, 8 predicted proteins | sample SodLakKL_010_SED_4_FD_187542 | JGI IMG/M metagenome (GOLD analysis project Ga0207421, IMG submission 187542) | Alkaline sediment microbial communities from Lake Tanatar, Kulunda Steppe, Russia - 8KL_010_SED (SPAdes) (version 2) | ecosystem: Environmental > Aquatic > Non-marine Saline and...
CATTAATTCCTGAGCAATATATAACCCCAGACCGGTACCGTGAGATTGCATCTTCTTGGCCCTGCGACTGCGATAATACCTCCTGAAGATCTTGCCGCGCTCATCACGTGGTATACCGGTACCGTTATCCGCCACTGCAATTACCACATAATCCTGATCACTAAACAGAGACACTTTCACCTCTCCCCCGCTTTCGGTATAACTAATAGCATTACTCAATACGATCTTTAAAGCTTCCTTTATCTTGTCAAAGTCTCCGTGGACATCAGGCAGATCTTCGGGAAAATCGGTTTTTAATTGCAGTTCCTTTTGTTCAATGCGGCGTCGGTTTTGATCAATAACAACATTCATCACTTCCCTCGGATCCAGCGATCCGCTCTCAACGGTCAATCGGCCGGACTCGATTCGACTAATATGCAGAAGATCATTAACCAAACTTATCAACCATTCATTGCTTTCGTATGTTTGTTGAACCAGTTTTCTTTGATCATCGCTAAAATTATCAGTGCCGTCGGACATTAATGTGCTCAGTATCCACTTGATACCGGCCAAAGGGGTTTGTAGCTGGTGCACAGTAAAAGATATCAGTTCGGCTTTATTGCGATCCTGTAGATACAATTGTTCATTGTTCCTTAACAGATCAATACTCCATCGACTAAGATGACATACCCCCCGATCCTCCGGTTTCTCCTCTTTTTCTTGCGATGCAATGTCTCGTGAAGCGGTTCGTACAAAATGCAAGATGCTGTACATATGAACCAAAACGGTCAAGATCATCAAAAGTAAGAACTGTAACTGAACGCGGTCGGAACTGTCTATAAAATCCAACCTCCATACCATTACGGCCATTAAAATATAGACCGCTATAAAAGCCAGTATCATCCTCAGTTCTATTGATGCTTTTTCCGGTATTTTCTTCATATAGCTGCTCAGTTTATTATCCATCATTTAACCTTTAACAGATCGAACAAATCACCCAGTTACCGTTTCTAAAAACCGATTGACCACTCAGATCATCGTGACCGGCCAGCCAGACATACTGGCCTAAAGTATAGCAACCGCCCACCAACGGACCATCCGGCACTGATTCCAGTGTTTCGGTGATCATTTGCCGCGTTTGCTCTTCACGCCAGTAACGGCAGTTCTCCGGTCCGAATATTATAATAGTCGGAGGATTAACCGGCAGGAAACGAGTTGACCGGCGAGCGGCATCCTTTACCGTCCGTCGTGCGATCTCGGGATCATTTAGCGCCAGACGAACCTCGGACCCCGCGGTTATCATACGATCAAACATTATCGAGCCGTCATTACTGATATTAACAGGACGAGTCAAGAAAAAGTTATCTGCGGTTGGCTCTTTAACGGCCAGTAAATATACCGAAAACCATTTTAAAATATCCTCTTTCCCCAACCCTTCCCGCTCAAGCTCACCAAAAAATTCTCGATAGAACCTAACGGTCGAATATTCTCCGATACTTCTTACCCAATAACCGTCAGACTCGGTCACCTGATGAGAGTGACCGAACGGAACCTGCGCCTGAGCAGAAACCAGACCGGTTTCCAGCTTACCTCCCAACATCAAACCGCTAATCCGGCAAACATTACTTTGAGAAAGGTCATCGCCTTCTTTTTTAAGGTCAAATCCCCCACCAGCTCCGCCGACCACCGGACATTTACCTCCCAGAATCTGCACCGCTCGCTCACCCAATATCTCTCGATGCTCAGCTATGCCTTCGGAGAAAAGAAAAAACAATTGAGGTGTGGTTTTTTTACGAACATCTAACAACTTCTCACCAAATTTTCTGATGGTTTCTTCCGGATAATTTCCAACCTGCTTTACCTCATAAAACTCCAGATGATGATCGGAGTGAAATACCGTAACGGTTATTACATCATCGAACTTTTCCTGTGACGACAATAAACCACCGACAGTGCTAAAGGTGGCGCAAGGTATGTTACCCAAAACCGACCTTACTCCCTCCATTATCCCCCGCCGCTGAAGAGGTCCGGAGATATACACCAAAGCAGCTTGGGCCTGAGACACCCCTAAGCTAACCAGGGCCTGCTTGGCCGCTCCGGCTCCGGTATGAAATTCTCCAATATTCGGTGATTGCCCTTGCCCTATTTTTAAAGACATATATTATTGTTCGTGCTCTTCCATTACTTTTTTGATCTCATTAGGTAACTTCTCAAGAAATACGGTAGATTTTACCATATACCGATCGGCACCTAATTTATATCCGCGATTCATATCCTCCTGATGATTAAGGTTGGAGAAAATTATGACCGGAATATCTTTTAATTCCTCATCGGCTTTTATTTTTTCCAAGATCTCAAATCCGTTAATATCAGGTAGTAATATATCCAAAAGAATAATATCCGGCTTGTTCTCTTTGATCAACTTTAAAGCTTTCCCGCCCGTATCAGCATAGTTTACATTTGCCCCATATCTGGTCAACCACTTCCTTAAAATTTCATTTAAAGCGCTGTCGTCTTCTACCCATAAAACATTAACATCCTTCAACTCTTCTTCAAGTCCGTCTGAATTTGAATTATTTTTATATTTAAACCCTTGATTTGTCATATTGTAAGTATTAGTTATTAGTCATCACCTTAACATTTATATTATAACTATAAAACCCCCACAAAACAAAACCCAGTTATCCACTGGTAGCAGTTTTATAATAATGTTTTCTCTGTAATTTACCCTGTGCTTTGTGTTTTATTTGTGCTTTGGATATTGTGCTTTGTGCTTTATTTGGAATTTGTTACTTGTGCTTTGTGTTTTCTTCCCGAAATCACAATTTGCTCCGCAAATTTGATTGGGCAAGCAATCGCGCTCTTCGAGAAGGGCGCGATGTGCTTTCGCCCGTAATACGATCCTGTGCTTTGGCTTTATTTGTTTATTGGATATTGTGCTTTATCCCTCGACTTTGCTCGGGACAAACCCTGAGTTTATCGAATGGGTTTGTGTTTTGCTTCCTCTTGTGCTCTGTACTTTGACACTATTTGTTTTTCTTTTGACGCTGATAAAGGATCTTGAGCTCATCTCTCAAAACCGCTGCCGTTTCAAAATCCAACTCTTTCACCGCCTCCTCCATTCGAGCCTCTTTATCTTTGATCAATTTAGAGATATTCTGAACAGACCCCTCTTCCATGGTCAGCAACTGCTCAGCGGTTCGGTACCTGCTTTTTTCCAAGCTATCAGTAATACTACTGATCTTTTTCTCTATGGTCCGCGGAGTGATACCATAACGCTGATTATGTTCCAGTTGTCGTTCCCGCCTTCGATAGGTTTCCTCAATGGCCCGCTCCATCGAACCGGTTACCTGATCAGCGTATAAAATGACCCGCCCTTCCACATTGCGGGCCGCTCGTCCAATGGTCTGGATCAGCGCGGTTTCCGAACGAAGAAAACCCTCCCGATCGGCATCCATTATCCCGATCAGAGACACTTCCGGCATATCCAACCCTTCCCGCAACAAATTTACCCCTACCAAACAATCAAACTTCCCGCGGCGAAAATCGGTCAATATTTCGATCCGTTCGATGGTCTTGATATCGCTGTGCAAATATTTGGTATTCAAACCGCGCTCTTTGAGGTATTCACTCAGATCTTCGGCCATTCGCTTGGTTAAAGTGGTAACCAACACCCGCCCGCCTTTTTTTACCTCTTCTTCCGCTTCGGTCAAAAAATGTTCCACCTGGCCGGGATAATTGTCTTCACTGCACTCGCTTACCGGCTTAATTATCAACTGAGGGTCAACTAGACCGGTAGGTCGGATTACAAGTTCGGCCACTTGGCTGCTGTGCTTATATTCATAAGAACCCGGCGTAGCCGATGTATAGATCATCGGTCCAACCCGTTCCCGAAACTCTTCAAAGGTCAGCGGGCGGTTATCTTTGGCCGAAGGTAATCGAAATCCGTGCTCAATAAGAGTTTTCTTGCGCGCCTGATCGCCGGCATACATCCCGCCGATTTGCGGCAGAGTAACGTGCGACTCGTCGATTATAGTCAACCAGTCGGGAGAACCGTCGGAACATCGGGGAAAATAAGATAATAAAGTATCCGGTGCTTCGCCGGCCTGTCGTCCGGTAAAGTGACGGGAATAATTTTCAATACCCTGACAATACCCCACCTCTTTTATCATTGAAATATCATAGCGGGTTCGTCTCTTTAATCGCTCCGCTTCTAAATTTTTACCTTCTTGTTCCAGCTCTTTAAGCCGCTGATCGAGCTCTCGTTCAATAGAGGTAACGATCGGCTCTATTTTATCAGCAGGTGTTACAAAATGATGTGCCGGAAAAATAAAGACTGAACTTACCCCGTCATCTTCCACCTGATGACTAACCGGATCTATTACTTTAATATCAGTGATCTGTCCGCCGGTTAAAATTATTTGATAAACTATTCTTTCGTTGACCGGCATTATCTCCAGCTTATTTCCCAAAGCTCGAAAATATCCGGGATCAAGATCAGCGTTGGTACGTTCAAAATACAAACCAACTAACCGACGGAGAAGTTCCTTTCTACTCCAACTGTCACCGACCTCTAGTCGCAGATTTACCTTTTCATATTCTTCCGGCGAACCTAAACCGTAAATACAGGATACCGATGCTACTATAATAACATCCTGCCGGGTTAACAAAGCCTGAGTGGAAGCATGGCGCAAACGTTCGATCTCTTCGTTGATCTGGGCTTCTTTTTCGATGTAAGTGTCGGTTACCGGTACATAGGCCTCCGGCTGATAATAATCATAATAAGAAACAAAGTAGTGAACCGCATTATTAGGAAAGAATTCCCGGTACTCTTGAGCCAACTGCGCGGCCAACGCCTTATTATGCGCCATTACCAAAGTCGGACGCCCGTATTTTTCGATAACTTGCGACATTACATAAGTTTTTCCGGACCCGGTTACTCCCAGCAAGGTCTGATCGGGGTATTGTTTATTTAGGCCGGAGACCAACTTGTTTATTGCATCCGGCTGATCGCCGGCCGGCTTGAAGTTAGAGGTAAGCTTAAACTGCGACATTAAAGTAAATATAACATAATTCAACGGTTATCCAATCATATAATATCCAACAGACCTTAATAAAATTAATACCCCCATACCTGATTTTAACCCCCAAGGAGGCCACTCACCCACAAATAAGATATGTAGCTAACCCTCACAGGCTTAGCTTAGCAAAAGATCCTTGATTCGCACCCATCTCACTTTTGGGAAGTGAAGGAGGTCATACCCCTCAACCCCTCACATACCACTGCATGTGAGAGGTGCCCGGTCTCACAAAAGCTCACTAAACAAAAACCCCGTCCTGATCGGTACGGGGGCTTTAGATCTTTTTGTTAACTATTGGAGTTATTCACCAATGATCTCTTTTATTTTGTCTATCACATCCGGCGGAGTGAAGTGGGCCTTTATCAAGAAGTCGGTCGCTCCCAGATTTAACCCTTTATTTATCTCGTCATTCTGTCCCAGATTGGAAAGTATTATTACCGGAGTCTCCTTAACCTCCGGCTCGGCCTTCACTTCCTCCAACACTTTATAACCATTGATACCGGGCAATATCAGATCAAGCAACACCAGATCCGGCTTCTCTTCTTTGATCTTCTCGATCCCTTCTTCTCCATCCATAGTGGAGACCACCTCGTAACCCTCTTTCTTAAGCTTTCGACATACCATTTCCCGAAGAAAGTTATCGTCTTCTACTACAAGTATTTTCGCCATAATATATTTGACTGATTATTGGTGAATTTAACTTAAACTTAGGCCTCGCCGATCTGATTTATCACCTTTTTGACCACCTCTTCCGGATCAAACTCGGTTTTTAACAACCAGTCACTGGCGCCCAGCTCTTTGGCACGGTCCACCTCCACCGGTTGGCCGGAGTTGGAAACCACGATAATTGGCATCTTGGCCATCTCTTCGTCCTTCTGGATCTCTTCCATTACCTCAAATCCGTTCATAGTCGGCATAATAATATCCAACAGGATCAGATCATACCCGCCTTGTTTGGCCTTTTGTAAACCAACTTCGCCGTCTTCCGCTACATCAACTTCATAACCTTTTTGCTCTAAAGCTCCTTTTACCACTTCACTTAACACTTCCTCATCCTCAACAAGTAGTATCCTTTTCATAGTAATTTTTTTTATTAACTGATAAGTTCTGATAACTAATTCTGAGTCCGGAGTTAGATGTCCAAGTTAGTACCTTTTCAACCTTCTCCGTCTCACAAGTATGATAAATATATCATATTTGACCACTAAACAACAGAACAATGCTGTGGAAATCTTAAAAGAGCACTACTGAAGGATTCCCAAACGATTCGGATTTAACCTTCACTTTACGCCTCTTCTTCGGCTATCGGTAGTTTAAAGTAAAAAGTGCTTCCTTTATACAGTTCGGACTCTACACCTATCTCTCCGCCGTGAGCTTCAATAATATTCTTGGCGATAAACAAACCGAGACCGGTCCCCTCGGTATCTTTTCTGATAGCCATCTCCCCACGGAAAAAGCGACTGAATAGTCGTTCCTTGTCTTCTTCGCTTAACCCGTGACCGCTATCGGATACAGCAAATCTGACCGTCTCTCCGTTATCCGTTTCCTCAATAATAAGAGTAATGTGGCCCTCTTCGGTATACTTACGGGCATTATCCAAGAAATTCTGGGCCACCATATCAACCTTTTCTCGATCGATCTTGATATAAACAGGTTGCTCCGGTTTATTGAAAACAAATTCCAATCCTTTCTTTTCTATGTCTTCTTTATTTTGTTCTATGGTATCATTAAAGGCCTCAACGATCTCTACCACCTCGGTGTCATAGACATAACGACCCTCCTCGATCCGTGATACATTTAGCAGATCATTAACCAAACTGATTATTCGCTCGTTCGAATAACTGGCCTTATGCACCAGGTCGATAATATCCTGCGACAGCTCCTCCTCTCCTTCTTCCAGAATTGTTGTTAAGATCCATTTAATACCGCTTAAAGGTGTTCTAAGCTGGTGCGCCGCTACCGACACGAATTCACTTTTGATCCGTTCAATTCTTTTCTCTCGAGTAATATCGTGAAGGGTTATCAGCAGTCCATAACCCTCCAGATCGTGAGACTCTATCCAGTTGATCGTCACTTCAAAATCCTGATCCCTATCTTCCTGCCGGATCTCTTCTCTAATATAGTCCTGCCCTTTACGCTCTTTTAACAGATCATTTATTGTTTTGATAATTTCCACATCCTCCAATTCCGGTAAGGTTTTTCCTTGGATGTTCTCGGTTTGCAGATCAAAAAACCTTTCAGCTTGCGGGTTAACGATCTCCAAGGTACCGTCGGTACCGAAATAAAATAACGCATCACTGAAATTATTAATAATGGCATAGGTTTTAGCCCGTTCCTCTCTTACTTCTTTATAAGACGCGTCAATATCCTCCAAAATGTTCAACAGCGCAGTACGGGTGTTTTGCATCTCCTCGTTCTTTTCCTTCAGTTGTTGCCGAGACTCCTTGGCCTCTTGTTCCTTCTGCTCCTTTACTTCCACCTGTTTGGTAATGTCGAAAAAGACCAAAAAAATGGTCTCCGCTCCCACTTCCGGGTCCCAGTACAGCCGGCCGGCTACGCTCATAGTTTTAAGCCCCCCTTCTGCTGTCTTAAAGGTTAAGTGACGAGATCTCTTTTGCGGAGATTTCTTCAGCTCATCTATAAAGTCCCTCAGCTTATCCTGTTCCTGAATAAAGTTCAGCAGCGGATCATTCGTCAGTTCATCAGCACCCAGCTCCGCTAATTTCTCAAAAGCTTCGTTGACATACTTCAATCGTCCGCTAAGATCCACCGCACAAAACGGCAATGGCCAAAAATTAACACCTTTGCGGGCCAACTCTTTGGCTGTGGACGGATCTTCTTTCAGTTTAAACCACAAACTCTTTATTCCCGAGCTTTGAACAGCGTTGGATGTTGCTTCGGATATTTTATTGTGCTGAGATTCTTCCATATTTTATTCCCGATTTAAGCAAACCTGATAATGATCAAGGTTCGTTAAAATTAAAATGTCCCGAATTTTAATAGATAGCGACCAAAACGCCGGTCCAGTTATGGAATTCATTTTTTTCTCCCACCGGGGCAATCTCCCCATAGGTATACCAACCCAGCCACGGAGCATCGGGACTTAGGTTGTCCTGAGCAATGCGGGTCATTTTCTGCACCGCTTCATCGCCCCAGAAATTCTGGGCCCGGCCGATACATTCAAAATCCAAAACCAGCTGCGGTTTTTCACCGCCTTTTTCTTGCATTCGGGCTCGAACATCTTTGGCTGTTTCGGCAGTTTTTTTCAGTACATTACTTAACTCCCGTTGACAAATATGAATCTCGGTACCCTCCGGCCACTCGGCCGCCACGATCAACGAATTATCATCTTTAACATCCAGCGAGATCCTTAGTATCACGTCTTCATCATAGACCTCCTTTAACTCTTCCGGAACCTCCGCACCCCAACAGATAGAGCGCTGAGTCAGAAGATCCACCCGTTCAGCTCCGGGTACGAACTCCAAGAATGCATTGAAGGCCGGTTCGTTGTCGTATTCATAGATCCTGTTGCCTTCCGCTTTGGTTATTGTCTTTTTAAGCCCCGAGGTCACCGCCCCGTGACTAACACCGGTTTCCATTTTAAAGTCGCCGGACCATAGCACCCCGACCGCTGAATCGGTCAATACCTGGTCATTATAAAACTGATAAGTTTCGTTGAACTGCATTAAACCGCCACTGGAACCGCCCACGAACGGAACATGGTGCGGCAATCCACCCTCCAAACCTCTAAACAACGCGTCGGGATTGACCGACAACCCTCCGGGTATCAATTGCAACATTTTGGCATCTTCCGGCCAGTTACCGGTCAACTGTTCGGCCATACTCTTGCCGACCGCCTCGGAATCTTCCAGCAAACCTTGCCCCAGAACCGGTTTAAATTTGACCCGATCCGATTTAAGGACCATTACTCCTAAGGTACGAAAATCTTCATCAGAGCCGTCTTGAGTAATGACTCCGCCGGCCAAAGAACCGACCAGCGGTGCTTCACCGGTTGCTTGACGAACTCCGCGCAACAAAGCTTCATAATCACTAAAACCGGAATTGGCATGTACGATCACCAGATCACACTCTTCGATGCCCGCCTGCTTCATCGCTCTTTCGCCCGCTTTATAGCCGGCCTGATAAGGATCGTCATTTTTAAATTTAGCTACTCCTGTTTGGATCATATTTTTGTTTTAATTATTAAAAGAGCTTTAAGGTCTTAACTAGATCAAATAACTCTTGCTAGGCAATTATAACATATTGCCGTTATCAACTAGCCATCGAATTGTGGAAAACAGTTTCAACCAAGCTTTTACTGTAGCTTTATATGGTAACTCTACCCCAAAAGATAAGTCGATCAGCCGGAGTTGGGCAGATCGCGATAATAATGATCCTCCTGCAAAGTGGCAAAATAGTAGATGATCAAAGCCGATACCATAATACCCATTCGCACCGGTATCATAAACGGCCCCTCGGCCAAAGCCAAACCGTCCGACACCGCAATAGCGGCAAAGAACAAAATACCGCCGTTGAAGCCTGCCAGTTGCAGCTCGGTAAGCGAACCGTTGCGAGCCCATCTTTTATAACGCCGTATCAGGTCAATAACAATACAAACCACTACCGGCAGATACATGGTCACGGTGAACAAAAGATGGGTATAAATATGAGCATCATACTTGCTGCCCCAATTGGACGCTTCCTGTAGTTCAAACTCCCAAATGAACAAGCTGACCACCGTAACCAGAGTAGTGAAGGCAAATATGGAAACAAAGATCCGATACCAATGACTTTGGTAACCAAAGAACGACCAGGCAAAGAAAAAGAATAAAGGTAAAACATGGATATAAGTCAACGGACCCACGATCCACCCCCAAATGAACTGATCCCAGCTTGCAAAAAACTCCCAGCCCAAACCTTCACTAAACCAGAAAAAAGTTAGACGCAACGCCACCAACAGCCACAATACCCCGAAAGCAAGCAGAAAATAATCCAATCCGCGACCGTAATCAGTGGGTATCGGTGAGCGACGTAGTTTGCTGATCCGAGAAAAAACCATTACCCCGCTGATCCCGGCAACCAAACAAGCAAAAATATTAAACAGAACTCCGGTCATAATTAAAAATTAAATGATTAAGGTCTACAAGTAAGATACTGATCAAAAATAACCATCCTCATCATCATCAAAACCTTGCGGTATAACATCTTCCGGAGTCCGCTCTTCCTCGGGCTGAGCGTCGTTGTATCCATCTTCATCCAATCCCCACTCGGCATACTCTTGTTTTAATTTTTTCACCTGTTGCCGCCAACTACTTACCTCCCTTTTTTTCTCCTCCACCATACTTAGC
>Ga0207421_10008742_pt1 | contig 10407 bp, 22 predicted proteins | sample SodLakKL_010_SED_4_FD_187542 | JGI IMG/M metagenome (GOLD analysis project Ga0207421, IMG submission 187542) | Alkaline sediment microbial communities from Lake Tanatar, Kulunda Steppe, Russia - 8KL_010_SED (SPAdes) (version 2) | ecosystem: Environmental > Aquatic > Non-marine Saline and...
CAAAAAAAGAAAACTCTTGAATGAAAGGACCTTCGAAAACGAATTTGGCTGCAAGTCATTCGATGAAATTGTAGAAAAAATAACGGGTGTTAATTGCAAAACAGTAAACGAACACCAACATGGGATCTGTCTCGAATGCGATAAACCAATAAAAGTAGAAACGGATATCCAATTATGTCAAGAGTGTATGGAAAAATTCGATGTTGAGCAGCTCTGGAATTTACACGATAAAAACAAATTAGATGCGCTCGATTTCAACGAGAATGAGTCGATGAGAGAAAGATTCAGAAAGGGCAAGTGATGAAAAATGGACCCAAAAACAAAACAACTTCACAGAAAACAGCAAGAGCTTGGGAACGCAAAAGAAATCATCTATGAATTGAGAGAAGAGTTGGACGATGAAGAAAAAAAAGAAACATACAAAGAAATCGAGAAAAAAATCAAGAAAAAAAGAGAAAATATAATAAAACAGATAACATCTTCCCAAAACAAGCAAAGGAATGAGTGGAAACGAAACAAAAATGACAACTGGCTATGCCCAGAATGCGGTCGAGCAATGGGATGGATCCAAGTAAGACAAACAAAAGACGAAAATGACGTCTACCAAAACGAAAACCGAATTGACGTTATAGAATGCAAAGAATGTAACATCCTAGCCCAAAAAGATGAGGACGACTACGAACCTGAAATCATCGAAAACGAAGAAGATCTAAAAGGAAAAAGAATTTACTAAAGAGGTTTGATAATATGCCAAAAGCAACGATGACCGTTCCTGTAAAAATGGAATTGGAAATCTCTTTAGAGTTTGACAGCCAAAGAGAACTGGAAAATAAAGCGAGGGGTAAAGCTATCGAAAAAGCACTGAATTCCTACGATAAAATACTAGATGGTGTAGAACAATCGCTTTACTCTTTAGATCCGCACGACATCGAGATAATAGATGTAAAAGAAGACACCTCTACCGAATGACTCTTTTCACTCACCTCTTCTTTTCTAATGCGAAGAGGTTTACGTGACCTCCTCTCCGACCTGAAAGACGGAGCTTCCGGTTCCATTCATGAATAACTTTTTCAAATGAAGGTGAAAATATATGAGTAAAGCAGAAAAAATCTTAGAAAAATTAGAAGAAGATGATGAATACAAATTCGCTAAAGCACAAAGAAAACAATATGATTTTGCGGAATTTCCGGATGACTTCACCAGAAAAATCGACGAATACGAAGACATGGACATAGACAAGATTGTGGAATATATCAAAAACCACACCTGCCCAGTCTGCAAACATCTACGAGAAAAATTTACAACAGACTACAGAGAAAGAAGCGACGGAAGCCTCTTAGATGTGTATGTATGCGCAGAGTGCGTAAACCTCGACGATGACACCTGGTGGGCCCTCCTCGGAGACCAAGAAACCACCCTGTTCGAAATAAGACTTGGCGCCAGCTCCGTGACAAAAGAACTAAACATAGAACATTATGATCCTAGAAATGTTGAGAAGGAAGATGAAAAAGAAGAACCACAACTGTATGTCCTCCCAATATTCGTAGATGATGGAAGACCAAAGGGATCAACATACCACAGCACTATAGCTTTCAAGAGCGCTCTCGAAAACAACGAAATCATGGAAAAACTTGAAGATGCTAGAGAAAACGCACTCGATGAGGAAGAAGACACGAGTGTGGGCCTTATCACTGATAAATTCATGGAAGAAGACGGCATCATCCCTGTAAAACATGACCTCCCAACAACCAGCCATGGAGTAAACATCTTCCTCTACGACGACCACGAAATAGAAGAAAAAGTCCTCGATGAATACTAAGTCATAACAAGCTGTGATTGACATGATGGAAAACACACAAAAATATGAGAATAAACTTCCTGAAGAAGCGCAAACATTGATTCAAAACACCGAAGATGTTCCAGAGATACCCGAAAATCGAGAGGCATCTATAAAAATTGATAGCGACGGCTTCATCAGATTGGGAAATTATCTCTTAGACAAACACTCATGGACTAGACAAGAGTGGTTAACGCGTCACGATAAATTCGAGCCACCATGGTTTTGCGTGCTAATTTATTATAAAGATGGAAAACCAACAGTAAATGTCAGAGAAGTTTTCGAAGACCATTCTGCAGAAGAACCTCTTGTAAAAAAAAGCTTTAAGGAATGGAACGATGCCACAGCATGGGCATACGAATTCATGAAACGCGAATCATCAAAAAATTGAATCTCTTTCACCACTCTTCTTTAACTGAAGAGTGATTTAACCTAAAATTAAAAACGTGATATTATGGGAAATGAAATAGATAATGAGTATATAGATAAAAAGATAGAGCAAATATTTAAAGAAGAAGATATTGACGGGGATATCGCACCAGACGAATCCCCTGAGCACTTTTTCAAACGAAAACTGGTCGAACTTTATAATACAATGCAAAAAGATGGGTTGGAAAAACATATCAATCTCAACAAGACTTTTGATGACTACCATCCAAGTGTGGATGTGTTCGATACTCTCCCAAGAAAACAAACACAGACAGGTCCTCCCGAAAGAAAAATGACTCCTCCTCATTTTGACACCGACTATGATGATGACTGCACTAGATACTACAGTCGATGCCCAAAAATAGCGATCAGATTGCCAAATACAGTACTTTACCTGCAAGCAGAATACTTCAACTACTACTTCCGACGTATTATGGATAACGATAAAGAGGAAACAAAAATCGAAAAAATTGTTGAACAACTTAAAGAGCACAGAGAAACATACGCCGAAAAAGAGAAAAAGAACAAAGATGAAAACGATCACCCTGCAGAGATGTACTACAAAGGCAAAAAAGACGCTCTCGAAACTGTTCTATCTTTACTATAATAGAAGGTGAAAATATGAAAACATTACAAGCATATACTTTTACGTTCCCAACAAAATTAAACAAAGACGCAGATCAAGAAAAACAAATGGAAAAAGCAGAAGACATTCTAGAAAGAGAAATCCCTTCGCTCGCATTCAAAGAAAACATAAACTATGAAATACTGGATATATCTATCTGTGGCGACAATGAACAACCATGGAAGACTATGCAAATCGACGTGGCATTTGATCCTCACGAGATCGTGCTTAAACTCCTCAGTCGTGCCGAAACTGCTGAGTTGTGTGGGTCTTACCCCGAATTTCAACTCAGCAAAACCTGAGAACTCTCAAGTGAGTTTGTCACACAACAAAAGGATAAAAAAAACCTACATTAAAAAATAAGGATTGATAAGATGGAAAGAAAACTCGTAATATATAGTGATGAATTCGAAAATATAGACCAGACAAAGGAATCAATGGCCAACAAACTAGACAGAATCAAAGAAAAACTAAGACAAGGTTTTATCGCAGGCGAAGATTGGGAAATTAAGACAACAATGGAAATGAGAACAACAAAAAAAGAATAAAAATGAACTCTTTTATCCACATCTCTTTTTTTGATGCAGAGATGTGAGGAAAAAATATGATATCTAAAGTAAAAAGATTCAGATCAACATCTGAGGTCCCTCCAAAGGAATTTTACCCTGACTGGGAAAAACTAAACGATGTAGATCTTCTAGACGATAAATACGATTATTTCACCTACAACATGCCCGAAATGCAAAAAGCTATCAAATTATTTTTCTGGTGTTCGGCCACGGGAAACTGGGAATGGTTCGAGTTCGATAAAGTGTTTGAGATCTGCCAAAAACAATTCAAAGAAAGATTACTAGAAGAAGATCTGCCTCTATTAACTATAAATGCCATTGATGATGGACTTTTTGACCATAGAAAACTAGGTATAGACATAGATTATTCTAGAGAAAAAGGTACCAACGAACCTATCTGGGATGAAGTGTATGAAAAATTCACAAAAAAGGGTTTATCCGCTGAAGAATGGAAAGCTGTAGAAGAATTCCACTGTGCTAAAGGTGCAAAAGATGTATGGAACAGGGGTATCAAATTCCTAGCCAAATACAAAAGAATGCATAATCCTTCTCTGAGTGAGAAAATAACCCTTTTTGATAATATAATAGACATATACCATGAAAGTGGTAATTACTGGGGTATAGATACTCCAGAAATAAAACGAGAATTAGAAAAAAACTTAACCATTTATCAATGGAAGTTGAGGTGAAAACATGAAAGCAAAACCATCAACAACAAATCAACACACATTATCTGCTTTTGAAGAAGACCCTAAAGAAGAAAATAAAGAAAATCTTGTTGTATGGTCAACAGGAACTGCAAAGGATAAAACAGATGTACCTGGATTTAAATCAACCGACAGCAGAAGCTTAAAGATTTACAGGATGTTCAAAAACGATAGCTCTGTATCTCTTGATAACAAAAAAAGAGTCAAAGCCCTTATAAATCATCTGAAACAACCAGGAAAAAACAAAAAAACACCCCTAAAAGATAATAGAGATGTGCACCCCCTCCGAAAGGACCACATGATGATACAAACAAAAAATGGTAAAATCAAGTTAAAACAAATATTCGATGAAGTAACAATATTCCCTGAAGAAATCCCTGAAGTTAAAAACAAAGCAAAGGAGCACCTAAAAAAATAAATATGCCTAAATTGCCAATGATCCCTCTTGAACTTGAACCGTCTCTTTTCTCCCCTTTAACCTGCTTCCTTTAAATGAAGCAGGTCAATACTGCCAAAAAGAGGATTAATCATGTGTGAAAACAATACTTGTAACGGATGTAAGAAGAAAACATATACTGTCAGCGCGACAAAAATTGAGCTGATTGAAGCCAAATCAAAAAAAGAAGCGATCAACAAACTTCATGAAGACATAAAAGACACCTTGGACGTCAAAGAAGACGAAAGGATTCCCATAGACCTCGAATTCGAAGCTATAGAATAAATAACCCAAATAGATGAAAGGAGATCAAAAATATGTGTGAAAAAGAAATCTGTAATGAATGTGGTAAAAGCGTAAAGCAGGACAGTGGAAATTTCATCAATAGAGTTCCTTCAGGTAACACTATAGAAGAAAGAAGAAGGATGAATAAACCCCATCCTAAAGGGGGCTTTATATGTCGTGACTGCTCCGAGTCCTAAAAAGGAGTAAAAACATGAGCAAACAAAACCAAACCCCTATAGAAGAAAGAAGTACAAAAGAGCTGTTAACAGAACTTAAGAAAGTTACGTCCAAATTAGAAAGATATCACTCTGACAACTCAGAAAAAGTAAACATTGAAGAAAACGAACACTGGCAAATGGTCGACGACATAATAAAACAACTGAAAAACAAACATGATTGTATAGACACTATAATAAAATGGGATGGCAAAAAAGCCAAAAAAGCAGCCAAAATAACCCTCTCTAAATTTGAACTAGAAACATTCAAAGGAAAGATAAAATGTGTTTCAATAAAAGAGGATGGTGGTGTTTACATAAACAATAATGACTTACCGACAGCTTTCATTGGTAAAAATAAACAAGATGCTAAAGAGGCCATCAGCAAAATCAAATCTAAACTGTAAATCAACAAGATCTCTTTTTCTTCTTTAACTCCTCCATGAAATGAAGAGTAATTTAAAGGATGGTGACATGAATGAATAAACTGTGTGATAGATGTGGAAATAAAATAAAAGAAGATCTGAGAAAGACCTATAAGTCCTCTGATACCACCGCTTTCTACTATTGGTGTCAAGACTGTGTTGAAAATCCTCCAAACCGGATTCAAAACCTATTTGATAAAATCAAAGAAGCCCTAAATGACACCAATGCCGCTTCTTTTGAATCAATGGACATACCCATGAAAGCTACAGTAGCCCATAACTTCCTTGAAAAAGAAATAATAACAGGAGAAACAATAGGTGACATGGTATCACTAAGAACATTGATGGCATCGGGCTTAGAACCTAAAGAGGCATAAACATGAAAAACGAAAAAGGAAATATCATCGATGAGGTCATTGAACACATCAATAAAATCAAAGTAGCTTCTCCTTCAGGTCACTCAGGACACAGAGATAGAGCAATAGGAAAACTACACCGACTCAAAAGCAAAATGACAAAGCCTTCAAAAGAAGACATAAAAAACTTCAAAGAAAAACTAAAGGAATATGATGAAAACCAATACCAGAGAGGATACACATCAGCAATACTTACTATGTTAAACAACGAACACGACTCATTCCTATGTGAAAAGTGCCTATTCACCAAAGAAGGTGAATATCACCATCCAAATATGGTTGGTTCAGTACCAGACGAAAAATGCAAGATTGCGAGTAACGACCATATATTTGATTGCTGGAAAGAAATAGTAACTAAAAACAATAAAAATCAACAACTGCCCTAGAAAACCAAGCCTCTTGACAAAAGATGATAAATGCATCAATAGTAAAAAAATGACTGAAAAACAAGGTCTTAATTATAACCAACACCCATAGTTAAACTCAAAGGAGGAAAAAAGATGAAAAAAATTAAATTTGAAGTCACTCTGAGAACAGAAGACCACATCAATATAGAGGACCTAAAGAGGATACTTGCATCAGAGCCTGAAAGCCATCAAGACGTCTTTCTCGATAACATTACCGCCTTAAGTAAGAAAAAAGGATCCTACGAAGAGTTCACTAAAAACAACAAAATGGAGGAAAAAAGGAGAAACATACTCCACATCTTCAGTACTATTTTAAACAACCACAAAGGAAGGGAACTCACTGAAGAACAAATCGATGTTCTTGAACAATACCTGGTTCTGCACCAAGCAAATGAAATTAAAGATTCAGACATAAAAGAATTGATAGAAAAAACTCTAAACGCAAATATGAATGTCGTTTCTCCGGCCCCAGAACTGGCAAAAAAATACGAAAAACTCTTCCAGAAAGATAAAACCAAAAGCAAAACTGAATAAAAACAAACACCTCAAAATAAGAAATCAAAAGGAGTTCTAAAACATGATGGATGAAATAATAACTGAAAAAATGTGTTTGTGTTCACTTTCCTACAAAAAACTACAACAAGCAATTGAAAACGGAGAATGTGATCGACATGAAAAACTAAAAGACGATAAAGTGAATAAATTTTCAGCTATTCACCGAATTGCAGGAATAACATTTTGTCGTGGGTGGAACTGCCAACACAGAAAACAGAAATACTTTAAATTCACAGCTAAACCCCAAAAACCAAGTATAAATCTGTCTCAAAAAGAAAAAGAATATCTAAAAAGGAGAGGTTGGGATTTCATACTAGACGATGAATGGCTCGAAAAACACATGTTTATACCTCGTCTAGAAATTCAAAAAGGAGCAGGTCCTTTATGGGGTGTTAAATCTTCAATACCTATGAAAAGTAAAGAATGTATGGAAAAAGGTGACATAATTATTTTTCACGACTCTGAAGAAAGAACGTATGATGGTGAATTCCATACTGATAGGTTCGTGAAGTGGATGCCAGAAGAACATAGTGATGAGTCCTGCCCTGCTGGTCTTGTAGTAAAGCACAAAGACAATATACCTAAAGAAAAATAAACTAAAATAAGAAATTGTGGTCAATATGAAAGAAAAAGAATTCTACTGTCCTCTCTCCGAAGGTATATGTGAATCAACAGCCCATCAGATACCTCATTGTCATGTTTGTAAATTCATCGGAAACGAAACTGATGAAGAACCATGTAAAAGTTGTGAAAGTTGGTCTAACTTTGAAATGGCCTATAATGGCCTTCTAACAGGAAGAATCGGCGCCGAAAAATTCGGAAAACAAAGTTAAATATACCGGTGTTCTACATAGTAATAACTAACCTGTCACCCTAACAAGTTTGAGTGTGATCTGTATGAACAATAAAGCAGTTCTAAGCGGGAAAGAAGTAGCAAAGCACATCGAAACACCCCCTAAAATTGATATCGAACCAAATGGTGTTGAAATCGGTATAAACGAGATAAAAAAGATCGACATAGATGGTGTTATCACTGTAGACGAAGACGAAAGAACAATAGATCCAAAAAAAGAAGATGTCACAAAGGATGTAAAAAAAGAATACAAAAAAGGAAAATTTTTTAACATCCTTGGAAAAGGACTCTACGAGGTCAGGTTAAGAAACAAAGTGACCATCCCTGAAAATACAGTAGGAATGATATTCCCCCGATCTACCCTTAACAGATATGGTATCTGTATGCATCAAACTGCAATATGGGATTCGGGTTATTCTGGATATGGCACCCTAACTGTCGACATCAAACCTAAAACTTTAAAAATACAAGAAGATGAAAAATGGTTCCAACTGATGCTTATAAAAGCAGATAGCGCAGGAAAAACATACGACGGCCACTGGCAACACGAAAACATCGACTAAAATTCTCTCAAAACCACTCCCTCAACTTAAATAAAATACCTGAAAATACAGGAGGGGCAGGTTGCTGTATCCCCCCCCTATTGACACACTTACGACCTCCGACACAAATCACCTGCCTCTCCTGCAGTATATTCATATATAATCTTTTTTCGTATATATATTTTTTTTTACTAATCATCGAAAGGTCTTTTCTATTCTCAACCTGCTCACCTTTCTGATGAAGCAGGTTAAAGGTGTATATTCTATGAATAAATCTATAAAAATTAGAGATGAAAATATGAAGAAAGTAGTGTCTCCCTTGACACATAATACCTATTTTGGTTCTATACAGTTAGAACTAAACAAAAGCACAAACGAGGGAGAGATCATAATTGGTGGAAGAGTGCTAGTTAGTTATTCAAATTGTTCTTCCTTCGATGAATTAGAACATCTATTTGAACAGGACTACGAGATTTACAATACATCACCAAAAAACACGACTTCAGAAAATGAGGGATGAAAATGATGGAAAGCAACAAAGAAATAAACGGAATTAAAGCCAGAAAAATACGAAATAACATAATGCAAAACGAAAGAGGAAAACAATTTTCAGCTGAAACCCCAAGCTACATACAAAAACACATACATTCTTGGGTGGCTGATTACATCAATTCAAACTACACTATAGATATAGAATTAGAAAACAATACTGGAGAAATAAAGATAGTGAACGGTTCTGCGAAACCTACTCTCCACAATGAAAAAATATTCATTAAGGCACCTCCTTTAAGAGAAAGTATTCATGATTCAAACTTTAGAGAAAAAGCAAGACAAGAAGTTGGCAGTAATTTCTACACATATCTAGACGAGTACATATCTGAAAAAGAACCCTCACAACTAATAAATAATCCATCAGAAGATGAAATAACACGCGTTATCTCTAACTTTGAAGACTGGTTAAACCAAAAAATAACAAAATCTTTTGGAGAATCTTACATAAACAAACTAAAAGAAATAGAGGGGATACAAGTCCATAAAAAAGAAAAAAAGAATGCCTGATCCTCAGAAATCAAAAGTAATATAAATGGTACTCTCTCTATTACAAAACAGTGACCCCTCATTTGCCTGAGGGGTCACACGTATGGCATATCAAATAACCTATAAAGAAGCAAATGGCAGAACCTTTACGAAAAGATACTCTAGTGAGTTAGAAGCTTCACGGGATAAACACAAAAAAACAGCAACCAATGCTACTGATGTTATAGCCGAAGGTAGAGCATAAAGAAACATCTAACTTAGAAAATATGAGTGAAAACATGGTAAGTAGAATGAAAACTAAAAAGAAAATCAACTTTAGAGACCTGATTGAACCCAGGATATCGAGTTATCCTCACTACGAGCACCTCTTCGGAGTCTTTAAATGGATGGTTGAATCCGGTAGAAACTACAAAGGAATGAAAGAAGCACTTTCAGGAAAACCAACCTGTTTAAACTTCAACAACATAGATCCTTTTCCAAAAAAACCCGTGAAAGAACTCAGAAAAAGATTTTCTATCATATTGAATTCACGGCTTCTCTCAGAAGAAGTAACAAAATGGAAAGAAGACCACGGCGTCGGTTTCAACAAAAGCCGGATCATTGATTTTACCTACCAAAACAAAGATCACCCTGACTATATAGTAACAAAAGACGCCTATCAAAGCATTTGGTCATTTGTCGGAAACGATTTCAAAAAAAGTCCAAATAATGAATGGCCCAATGCTACAAAAATCAAAGAGGTTAAATTCAGAGTGATAGACAAAGGAAAATACAAAAAACAACCAGATGTGAGATACCAATTTGAATTCGATTACAGTACAAGTATGGATTCTTACAGCTCATGGACTTATCGTATCTTTTCCGAAAAAAAGCAAACTCTTGGGGATTTTTGCAATAACGTGAAAGACAAAATGAGGAATTTAACAACCCCAAAAGTTAATTCAATTGAATCTGAACAAAAAACAAAAGCAGTCGTTCCTGAACAAAGTGATGGTGGTATATAATGTCCAAAACTAATGAAGAAGAAAAAGTATCTTATTCTGAAGAAGAGATATTCGTTTCTCAAAA
>Ga0207421_10008743_pt1 | contig 10406 bp, 4 predicted proteins | sample SodLakKL_010_SED_4_FD_187542 | JGI IMG/M metagenome (GOLD analysis project Ga0207421, IMG submission 187542) | Alkaline sediment microbial communities from Lake Tanatar, Kulunda Steppe, Russia - 8KL_010_SED (SPAdes) (version 2) | ecosystem: Environmental > Aquatic > Non-marine Saline and...
CAATTGCGCAGTCCCAAGCTTTCCCGGGAATTTAAGCCAACGGTAATATATGAAATATTGCGGGAGGCTTTACCTGCTTTACAGGAAGAAGAATTGCGTCCCCTGGCTGATACCATAGATAATATGGATCAGATCCGACAGCAGCTGGAACAGCTCCAGTCGGATAAAACGGCCCTGGATAATCTATGCGAGCATTATCACCGCTATAATAGCTTTCTGCTCGGGGAAAAGGCCCGACTATTTTTGGAATCCCGGAACAACTGGAGGGAACTGGAAAAACAGGGAGAGCATAAAAAGAAAGAGCTGGGGGAACAGGAAGGGGAACTGGAAAAATCCCAGCGCGATCTCAGAACCCTGGAACAGGAACAATCAGCCCTGGCCGAGGAAGTGGAAGAACTGCGGCAGCATGATGTTTTTCAGGCCGAGGAGACCCACAGCCGTCTGCTGGAGGAACTGGAAAGAAATAAGGGGCGAGGAGCGCAAAAAGAAAAAGAACTGGCCCGCAAAAAACAGATTGAAGGCAAAATAATTGGGGAACTGGGAGAAAAAGAGCTGGAGCAGCAGGAACAGGCGGATAAAATTAAGGATCTGACTTCAATTATGGAGGATCTGGCCGGGGAGTCTGGCTTTTATTCCCAGGCGCACCTCCTGCAGGAATTCCAGGAAGAAAAGGATCCGGGGGCCACTCTCCAGCACTGGTCAGAAGAGAGTGGTACCTATCAGGAGCAGCTGGGGCGGGCCCGGCAGGCCCTGGAGAAGCGGGATCAGGCCCGCAGCCACTATCAGGAAACAGATAGAGAGCTGGGGACAGCCGGGGCGGCCCTGGATCAAAAACAGGAGGAAGCCCGAAAATGGGAAGAATTCCTGGAGGAAGAAAAAGAGGGCTATCTTCAGTCTTTTCACAGCTGGTTAAAACATAATCAATACCTCTGCCTGGGAGATGAGGAAATCAGGCGCTTCACCCGCGGTATTGACGATCTCTTTATTTCCCGCTCATTTGAAGAGGTCCGGGAACCAGTCCGCAGGGCTCTGGATAGGGCCCGGGAGCAAATTTACCGGCAGATGTCGTCTTTTCAGCAGGAAATACAGCTCCTCCAGGCCCGACAGAAGGAGAAGGAAGAGCAGATTGCCGAGCTGGGGCGGGAGGAACCCCATCCTCCCCGGGCCGATGATACGGAGCAAACCCGGCAGGAACTCCGGGAACGGGGAGTGCCTCATATGCCCCTGTATGCCGGGATCCGATTTCGAGGGGAAATTGAGGAACATAAACGGGAACGGGTGGAAAGTGCCCTGCGAGAAATGGGACTTTTGGACGCCCTGGTGGTGCCTTCTTCCTATCAGGATCTGGCCCTGGAGTACGATCGGATTATCCACCCCGAACCCCTGGCCCTGGGTTATAACCTGGGGATGTACCTGGAACCGGAATTATCTCCCGAGGCCCCCCTCACCGGGGATGAAATGGCCCGGGTTCTGGCCAGTATTCCCCTGGGAGATTTGAGGGCAACCGGGGAGAGAGCCCTGGGAGTGAGTCCTGAGGGAAAATATCATATAGCTCTCCTGCAGGGGCACGCTCCCCGGGAGGAAAAGGGGCCCCTGTTCCTGGGCCGGGCCTATCGACGCCGGTATCAGCAGCGTTTAATTGCCGCTGCCCGGGAGGAACTGGAAAAACTGCAGGGGGAACAGGGTCAGCTGGAGGAAAAAATTGAAGCCCTCCAGGAAGAGGAAAAGGCGCTGCAGGTAGAGTACAAAAATATGCCTGACGACGGGGATCTACAGGAGGTGCACCGGTCCCTGCAGAAAATCCGGCAGGAGGTCCGGGTTTATCAGGAAGAGGTGGACCGGAAAACTCAGAAAACCCGGCTGGCCCTGCAGGCCCTGCAGGAGCAGGAGCGGGAGGTTCAGAAGGTTACCCGGGATATTGATATAGCCCTGACTGTAGAAGCTTTCAGGCAGGCCGGGGAAAGTATGGTTCAGTACCGGGAACACCTGTACCGGCTACAGCAGTGCTGGCAGGAACAGGAATTTATCCGCCGGAGGAGGGAAGACTTACAGGTCAACCGGGAGGATATTCAGGCCGACATAGATACGCTCCGGGGAGAATTGAACCTGCAGCAGGATGAAGAGCAGAGATTAAAACTACGCCTGGAAAAAGTAAAAAGAAGATTACAGGAACTGGGAGCTGAAGAAATCCGCAACCGGGTTCAGGCGGTGCAAAAACGCCTGGGAGAAGTGGAAGGCGACATAAGGGGGCTGGATCGAAAAATAGCGGGCCTGCAGGAGAAAATTGAAGGAAACCGGCAGCAGATTAAGGATTTAACCCGGAGAATTGATTTTGCCGGGGAACTGGTCGAAAGCTGGGGCGAACTCCTGGAGCAGGAATTAAAGCTGGGCCTGGTCTATGCGGATTATGATCAGGCGGACCGGGAAAAACTGGCCCGGAAAATAATCAGGGAGCAGGAAGGGGCCTGGGGTAACCGGACCCTGGAACAGGTATCCGATAGGGTAAAACAGGTTTTCTTCCAGGAGCAGACCCGCCTCCTGGAATATCGAATGACCATGGAAGAAGTAGAAATGCCCGGCACCGCCCCCGAGCCCGCCAGCCATCATGAAGCCTTACAGGTTGAAGCCCTGGAGCAAAAACGTAGCCGGCGGATTATTGCCCTGGATTATCAGGGACAGAAAGTTGGCCCCCACTATGTCCAGCAGGCCCTGCTTAAAGATATTGAAGTGCAGGAGCTGGTTTTAAGCGATAAGGACCGGGAATTATATGAAGAGATTATTATGAACAATATTGGCCGTATCATTCGGGCCAGAATAATGCGGGCCAGGGACTGGGTGCGGCGCATGAACCGCTTGATGCAGAAACAGTCCACTTCCAGCGGAATAACTTTTTCCCTGCACTGGAAACCCCGGCCGGCCCAGCATCAGGATGAAATGGATGCCAGCCAGCTGGTGGAACTTTTATTGATGGATCCCCGCCTCCTTAAAGATGAAGATATGGTTCGGATCACCCGTCATTTTCGTAATCGCATTCAGCGGGCCCGGCAGGAGCTACAGGAGGGAGGGGCAGGAGAAACCCTCCATCAGGTGATCCGGGAGGTCCTGGATTACCGGCAGTGGTTTTATTTTACCCTCCATTATCAGCGGGGTGAGGAGCGGAAAAAGGAGTTAACCAATAATGCTTTTTACATTTTCAGCGGGGGAGAAAAGGCCCTGGCCATGTATATTCCCCTTTTCTCCGCAGCCTATTCCCGCTATCAGGAAGCCCGGGCCGATGCCCCCTTCATTATAACCCTGGATGAGGCTTTTGCCGGGGTGGATGAGAGCAATATCCGGGATATGTTTACCCTCCTGGAAGGGCTTGATTTTGACTATATTATTAATTCCCAAAATCTGTGGGGTGATTATGATACGGTCTCCAGCCTGGCTATCAGTGAACTGGTGCGCTACAAAAATGACCCCTTTGTGATGGTGATCCGCTATTTCTGGGATGGCCGGGTTAAGCATCTGGTAGATGAGGAAATGCTGGTTGAAAACAGGGGTGATGGTATTGGATGAGAACCGGAAAAAATTAGAAGAAGCCCGGGGTTTTTTCTGCACCGAACCGGGATTACAGCGTTTTCTACAGGCCTGTATTCAGAAATACTGTCAGCTGGGCCGCCTGGGAGGCACCATCCATCTTAAAGATTTAACCCCGGAGGAACGGGAAAGCATCGGGGCTTTGTTCGGCAGGGATCTTTCAGGGCAGCAGGAGGTCCGGCTCCCTTTGAGTCTTTTTGTTGATATTCTGGGTCGAACCCGTTTTGCCGACCTTGACCCGGTGCAGATTTTGGAAGCCTGGGCCGGGCACCCCCTCCTGACTCGCCAGGAAAAACAGGACCGTTTCCAGGAAAACAGGGAAAGATTGTGGCAGGAATTAAGGGCTGCCTTTCCCCATCCCAACTGTCGGGACTGGTTGGAGCAGATAGAAAATAAAGGGGTGGGAACGGGTGTTGTCCACAGCCAGTATCGAAAAAACCCGGAAAAATTGAAACAGGATCTAGTGAAAGTTTTAGAAGCCCTGAGTGATTTGCCCGGGCCAGAGGGCAGTTCCTATGAACGATTACCGCTTTTTGCCACCCGAATTACCGGCGATCCCCACGGTTTCGATGCCGGTTCCGGGGCCGGACGCCTGTTATTAAGTGCCCTGCATTATTTGCAGAACCCTTCAGGGAAAAAAATGACCTGGAGAACAGAGGCCATTTCCCGCCTTTTAGAGGACTTCAACCTGATTCGAGATGATTTGAATAACTTTGTGATCTGTGCTGGTTTCAAGGGAGAAGGGACTGGAGGGCGGCTTTTGGAAGCGGCCGGGGAACAGGGAGCGGTTATAAATCTGCCTTTACGTGAAGTGGCGGGCCTGAAGGCCTGTTTTCCTTTTTCTGAGAATTTTTTAAAAAGAGTTTTTATTGTGGAAAATCCAGCGGTTTTTTCTGCCCTTCTGGATGGTTTTAAGGGGGGCCCGGTCCCACCTATTATTTGCAGCAACGGGCAGTTTCGTCTGGCCACGACACTTTTTCTGGAGAAGATGAAGGGCCGGGAGTTTACTTTTCTTTACTCCGGGGATTTTGATCCGGAGGGGCTGCAGATGGCCGAGAATTTTCTGGAACGCTTTCCCCGGGAGGGGAGATTGTGGCGAATGCACCCCGATGTTTATTCTGACTCCGGGCCGGGTATTGCCCTGGAAAAACACCGATTGAGGAAGCTGGAATCGATAACTCACCCCTCTTTACAACAACTCGCGGCAGCTCTTAAATCCCAACAGAAAGCAGTATTTCAGGAGCAAATTTTACCCCTCCTGCAGAAAGATCTGGCAGGGTTTCTGAACTCAGGATAGGGCCTTCAGCTATCTTCTGTCCTGAATAACGGAGTCCAGGGAAGCCCGGCCTGATTTTCCAGAACTAAAGGCAGAAAAGGTGAACCAGGCCCGGTGCAGGGCACTTATTATACTCCCCGGTAAGGGCGCCGCTTCTACTGACCGATCCCGGAATCTCTTCCCCTGAAGAGTTGAAAAAGGGAAAAGTCTCCTGAAGAACTGAATATTGATTTAACCGGAAACAGGGGAGTTTTTTAAAATGTGATGAAGTTGCGAAATAAAGATTTAAGTAATTGATAATTTCGGGGCTAAATGTTATGCTATAAGCACCAAATAATGAAAAAAAATTGCTAAAAAAACCCCTTTTTCCCGTAGTTCTGGGAGCGGGTAGAAAAACCGAGAAAGGTGGGTTCAAGTATGGGGAAAACGGTTCTGATATTGCTTGTACTTCTCGGCCTGGGTTCTAACCCGGTTCTGGCTGACGAACCACAGCGGGTGGATTTGGTCCTGGACCTGGAGGTGGGTTTTCCCCAGGGCTGGGAAGAAGCCGATCAGGTTTCTGAACCAGAAATTGTGCGCCTGGGAGATGAGCTGAACAACGCAGTTTTCTCTCTTTTCCGATATGAACTGGAGGGGACCAGCCTGGAGGCTTTTTCCGACTACATGATTGATTACTTTACCGAAGAAGGCTGGGAAAAAACCGGAGAAATTGAGGAATACTCCTGGGAAGGCATCGGAGATGGTCTTATCTTGCCCATGGAAAGCCAGCTGGGAGAAGAAGATACCCTGGTGGCCCGTTATATTTTTTTCCGGATTGAAGACAGCTATTTCCTGGGTCGTCTGGCCGTAGCGGGGCAGGTATGGGAGGAATATACCGAAGACTGGGAGCTGATCCGGGAAAATATCAGGGTCAGGGAGTGAATTTGGAGGCCTGGAACTGAGAACTGAATTCCAGGAGCAAATGAATAGTTTGCAGGATTTTCAGTGGAAAATCAGGTCAGAAATGGCGGTAAATCAGGCTTAATTAAGAAACTGATTTCCCCGGGTTTTACAGGGCAGGAAAACGAATAATCCGGGCGAAATATATATAATAATAATAGGATATAGGAGGCGGCAGCATTGTGGAATTTTTCCAGAAAGATAGGAATTGACCTGGGTACCGCCACCGTATTGGTATATGAAAAGGGAAAGGGAATTGTACTCCAGGAGCCCTCGGTAGTGGCCATGGATAACAACAACGGCAAAGTCATGGCTGTCGGCAAAGAGGCTCAACGCATGCTGGGTCGTACTCCCGCCAATATTGTGGCTACCCGTCCCATGCGGGAAGGGGTAATAGCTGATTTTGATGTAACGGAAAGTATGCTTAAAATGTTTCTCAATAAAATTCTGGGCAAACACCGGATGGTCAAACCTCTGATAATGGTTTGTGTTCCTGCCGGGGTAACCGGGGTGGAAAAGAGGGCTGTAATTGAAGCGGCCATGCAGGTGGGCGCCCGCAAAACATACCTGATCGAAGAACCCCTGGCTGCCGCTTTAGGAGCGGGTATTGCTATTGAAGAACCCTCCGGCAGCATGGTTATAGATGTTGGTGGGGGGACCACCGACATTGCCGTTTTATCCCTGGGGGGGATCGTGGTCCCGGAATCATTGCGTATCGGAGGAGATAATTTTGATCAGGCCCTGATCCGTTACGTCAAAGAAGTCTACAATCTGAAAATTGGGGAGGGTACCGGAGAAAGGATTAAATGCGAAATTGGAACCGCCTTTCCCCAGGAGGATGAAGAGCTGACCATCGAAGTGCGGGGACAGGATATCATGACCGGGCTTCCCGGCAGCATCACTATTTCTTCCCACGAAGTTTTTGAAGCCCTGCAGGATCCCCTGCAGACCATCCTGGCTGGTATCCGCCGGGTCCTGGAAAAAACTCCCCCTGAATTATCCTCTGATATCAGCGAGAAAGGCCTGGTAATGACCGGTGGAGGCTCCTTAATGCGGGGCCTGGATAAGTTAATCAGTCAGGAAACCGGGGTCCCGGCCATAAGGGCCGAAAATACTATTTCCTGCGTGGCCATAGGAACCGGCCTGGCCCTGGAGAACATAGGGCAGCTGGGCAAAACCCTGAAAAGTTACGGACAGGATTAATTTTAAGCTCAGCAGAAAGGTGATTTGATGATAAATAAATGTGGTTTTATTCTAACGGCCCTGCTCTTTCTGGCCCTGCTTTTTAACCCGGCAGTTCAGGGCTGGTATATGCCCCTGGAGGAAGTTGAAGAAGGAATGGAAGGTTACGGGAAAACGGTGTTCCAGGGAACTGAAGTCGAATCCTTTCCCATTACCATAGAAGGTATTATTCAGGAGGGGTACCAGCGCAGGCTGATCCTTATCCGCGCCGGAGGCGACAGGATTGAAGAAATCGGGGGCATTGCTTCGGGTATGAGCGGTAGCCCCGTTTATCTCGATGATCGCTTGATTGGAGCAATTGCCTACGGCTGGCAGATGAGTGATCAGCGGATGGCCCTTATTACTCCCATTGAAGACATGCAGCAGATCTGGGAGGAAAAAGAATACTGGGCCCGCGAAAAACCGGATCTTTCCGACTGGCCCGGGTTAGAGGTAGAGGCCGTGCGTACGCCTCTGCTGGCCTCGGGACTGAGCGGTCGTTCTATTGATATGCTGCAGGAGGGACTGGATAAATACGATATCAAGGTCATCAGCGGTCCTGCCTCCCGGAAGGATGGGGGGGATTCTCCTCCTCTCAAACCTGGCAGTGCAGTGGCGGTTGATTTAATGCGAGGAGATATCAGCTCTTCTTTTGTGGGGACAGTAACTCACCGCAATAAAAATGATATCCTGGCTTTTGGCCACCCTCTTTTTCACGAGGGGGCCGTGGACCTCTTTATGAGCGATGCCTATGTTCATCAGATAATTTCCTCCCTGCAATTCCCCTTCAAGCTGGCATCTTCGCAGAATTTGAAGGGTCGGATCGGCCAGGACCGTTTTGCGGGAATTTCCGGTCAGGTGGGGGAATATCCCCGGCTGATACCGGTCAATATTGTGATCAAAGACCTGGATCGGGGAATTGAAAACCGGGCTTCTTTTCAGGTGGTGCAGCATGAAAGGCTGTTGAACAGCCTGGTGGGGAGTGCTGCCCTGCAGATCCTGGATGAAACCCTGGACCGCATCGGCCTGGGAACCGCTACCGGCAGGGTGCAGATAACCGGAAGGCCCCTGCCCGATCATAATCTTACCCGGGACAACCTTTATTTCAGCCACAATGATATAGCCATTGCGGCCCTTACTGAATTACAGCAGTTGATTTATCTGCTCACGGCCAATCCCTATCAAAAAATGGATATTTATAATATTCGTCTGATCCTGGAGGTGGAGAAGGTCAATTCCCTGGCCTACCTGCAGAGGGTGGAAATAGATCAGGAAGATATTTTCCCCGGAGAAGAAGTTCAGGCCACGGTGGTGCTGCGCCCCTTCCGGGAAGAGTTGATCGAGAAGGAAATAACCTTTACCATTCCGGAAGACATGCCCCCCGGTCCGGCTTCCATAATTGTTTCCGGGGGTCCGCCCTGGGACCCGGCTCTTCCGGATGAAAATGATGAACAGGAATACTATTACGAGGATTTTCACAATTTACTGCAGAGCTATATTGATCAGCCCCGCAACAATCAGCTGGTGGTGGAGGTCTTCCCCGCCTATCGCTATCCTCGCCATTACCTGGAACCTGAAGAAGAAGAGGTAGAAGAGGCACCCCAGGAGGATAATGGCCTGGAGGAGGAAGAAATTCCACCCGAAGAAATGGTTCCGCCGGAAGAAGTAGAAATGCGGGTTTTAATTGATACGGAATACTATCTTGACGGTATCTGGAGTTCGGAAATAGAAATCCTGAATCAGGAGACAACCCCTGCCGGGGATTAATATTAACCATCATAATTTCTTGAGCAAATACCGGGACCCGGGAGGCACTGGGTCCTTTTTGTCTAAAGGTCAGGAAAAAGGAACTGGAGGGGTGAGAATCATGCCCCGAATTATTTTCCAATCGGTTCGTAATACCATAATTACCCTCCTTATTCTGCTGCTGGTGGGCCTTGGATTTTTCCTGGTCCTTTTTGGCGATTCTATAATGGAGCAGGTCCGGGAAGAAATAGCGAGCCTTATGGAGGAAAGCTTCCCCTATCAACTGGATTGGGAACAAATGGTTCTTTTTCCGGTAAACAATATGGTAATTAAGGATTTTTCCATGTCCCTGCCCGATGAAGAGCAGCCTTTTCTCAAAGCGGAAAAAGTGGTGGTTGGCCTTAATTTCTGGGAATTGATAAGAACCCGGGGTTCAGCTTCGGTCATTTTTGAAACCATCACCATGGAAAGCTTTGAAATATATGCCCCTGATCCCCAGGCCCTTATCCCCGAGATAGTGGATGAAGATTTTCGGCCCCTTATTCGCCTGGAAGATGGTGCAGGTCTCATCGGGTGGGAAGATCACCGGGAGGAAATCGAGGGTATTTCTGCCAGTCTATGGCCCCGCAGCGAGCTGGGCTGGGAGGGCAGCCTGAATTTTGCCCTGGCCCAGATTCCTGGAAAGCCGCTGAACCTTACCGGTTACTGGAAGCTGGATGAGGCAGGAGGACGACTGGAAATGGTCGATTTCCCGGTTAATTTCCTTGCTGATTTTTTGCCTGATGATGACCTGATAATTGAGGAAGGACTGTTAAGTGGAGCAATAACCCTGGAATATAATAGTGAACAGGATTTGAAATACAGTGGTGATTTTTCCCTGGAAGAAGGACGGATCATGGCTAAAGCCCTGGAGGAGGAGCTTACCGGGGTCAGGGGACAGGTATCCCTGGACCAGAAAAGAGTTAGTTTCCGGGAGGTCTCCGCCCGTTTTAATAATACCGACCTTTTCCTGGAAGGCTGGTATGTAATGAATTCGGAGGAAATGGCCCTGGATCTGGAAGTAGAAAATCTGGAGTCTGGTTCTGTCCTCCAGCTGGCAGAAAAAACCGGGATATTGGAAGAAGAACTGCCTGAACTGGATGGTTATGGCCGGGTTGCGCTCCAGCTGCGGGGGACTCCCGCTGACTTCCTGGTGGAGGGCCGGGTGAACCTGCCTGCCCTACAGGTGGAAAACTTCCACTTTTCTGACCTGGAAGGCTCTTTTTCCTATCAGGATCAGCTTTTCAGCCTGCACCAACTCACCGGAAAAATGGGTTCAGGACATTTCCAGGCTACGGGTCAGCTGGGCGGCGAACTATCTCTGAACCTGGTCCTGGAGGATATAGATCTGGGGGCTCTGCCCGCGGATATTCCCTGGCCGGAAGAAATGGAACCCCGGGGTACAGTTGAGGGACGCCTGGTTGCAGCCGGTCCGATGGGCTCAATTGAAGAAATAAATCTTCTGGGTGATATTAAGTGGCAGGACCCGATCCTGGCCGGGTTGGAATTTAAGGATATTGAAGGTGTTTTCTGGACCGGTGGCGAAAAGGTTTTCTTCAGTCCCCTGATTATTCAGGACCATTCGGGAGGCCGGGCTGAACTCCAG
>Ga0207421_10008745_pt1 | contig 10405 bp, 11 predicted proteins | sample SodLakKL_010_SED_4_FD_187542 | JGI IMG/M metagenome (GOLD analysis project Ga0207421, IMG submission 187542) | Alkaline sediment microbial communities from Lake Tanatar, Kulunda Steppe, Russia - 8KL_010_SED (SPAdes) (version 2) | ecosystem: Environmental > Aquatic > Non-marine Saline and...
AAACTTTATCAAGCCGAGATCGGTAAAAGCAATTTTACTGCGCCCAAAACATATGACACAGACATGCGTTAGCAGCAAATTAAGTACGCTTGTTTAAGGGCTAGTATTCTGGTGGGTATCTGAGTTCAAAGTATCCAATAATATATTGGCCTTAAAACACATTTTGTGAATTCTATATATTTAATAATACAATGACTATATATATGCCTGATGGAAGGCCTGCTCCTTTTCTACTCACAGAAGCTGAAGCAGCTGAGATTCTGCGAATAGATACATGTTCAGTAAAAAATCCAAGTGCCACCTTAGCCAGGTACCGGGCAGGCGGTGCTTTGCGTGGTATTCGTGTATCTCGGCGCATTTTGTACCCACTGAATGAAATAATCCGGTTTGTTGAGGAAAAAGCCGAAAATGATTGGTGTTAAAATGTGTTTCAACAGTGGTAGCTTTCGCAATACAACCGGAGATTTGGCAACCTAAAATTTCGGTTAAGTGGTAGGCAAGCACAAATGGCCGTTATCTGGTCTGAAAGGAACTTCCTGTATAAAATTCTTGGGCATCTGCATATTGTCCCTTTTCAGAAAATCAAATAGCTTTGCGTGCCAGGATTTTTATGTTTTTAATTATTGACGCAAGGCCGTTTGCTCGAGATGGTGAAAGATTAGAACTTAGTCCAACGCGGTCTATAAAATATATATCCGTTTCAGCGACCGTTGCCGGCGGTTGTTTATCCATTACCTTAAGCAACAACATAATCAGCCCTTTGGTGATTAGGGCGTCACTGTCGGCATGGAAATACATTTTTCCATCATTGACTTCGGCATAAAGCCAGACTTTAGCCTGGCAGCCGCTGATGGTATTGGCCTGAGTTTTTAAGGCCGGGTCCATGGGCTCAAGTAATTTTCCCAGATTGATAATATATTCATACTTGTCCATCCAATCGTCGAGTTCGTCGAATGTTGTGACAATATCATCCTGAATGTCATTAATACTCATATAAAAACGCTTATTTTGTGGTTACATACCGAGAACCAATCATATCTCGGCATTTCTCCACGCCTGCTATTAATTTATCAATCTCCTGTGGTGTGTTATACAGAGCCAGGCTGATTCGGACGGTTCCGCTGATTCCGAGATGTTCCATCAAAGGTTGAGCACAGTGATTGCCTGATCGCACAGCTATCGCCAGCTTGTCAAGTATCATGCCCACATCATAAGGATGTGCGTTTTCCAGATTGAAAGAAACGACACCACAGCGTTGCGGAAAGTCACCATACACAATTACTCCTTCAAGCGAGGCAATGCTTTCCACCGCTCTGTTAATCAATTCATTTTCATAGTTAACGATAGCATCCAGGCCAATTTCCTGCAAGTAATCAATTGCTGCCTGCAGGCTTATCGCTCCTGCTGCATTGGCGGTGCCGGCTTCGAACTTCAGCGGCAATTCGGCGTATGTGCTTTCTCTCAAACCCACATTGCCAATCATACCGCCGCCTGATTGATAAGGCGGCATTGCTTCCAGCCATCTTTGTTTGCCATATAGAACACCGATTCCGGTCTCGGCATACATCTTGTGCCCTGAAAAAGCCAGAAAATCACAATCCATTTCCTGCACATCCAACGGTATGTGCTGCACGGCCTGGGCTGCGTCAACCAGCACCGCTACATCATAGCGATGAGCTAAATCTATGATTTCTCTTATTGGGTTAACTATCCCCAGTGTATTAGAAACATAGCTTACGCAGAGAAGTTTAGTGTTTTCGGTGATTAGCTTGCTCAGCCTGTCGAGCTTTAACATGCCCTTTTTGTTCATCGGAAGAACTTTAAGTCTGGCGCCTCGGCTTTCACAGAGCCTTTGCCAAGGGACGATGTTGGAATGATGTTCCATCTGGGTGATAATAATTTCGTCATCAGCCCTGACGAATTTTCTGCCAAAAGATTCTGCTACAAGATTAATAGACTCGGTGGTTCCCCGTGTAAAGATAATCTCTGCAGGACTCTGGGCGTTGATAAATGACCTGACCGATTCCCTTGCTGATTCGTAAGCTGCGCTGGCCTGCTCACTTAAAAAATGTGCACCACGGTGACAGTTGCTGTTTTGCCGGCTATAGTGGTTTATAACTCTGTCTAAAACTGACTGCGGCTTGTGTGTGGTAGCGGCATTGTCCAAGTACACCAAAGGCTTGCCATATACTTTTTCGCGCAGAATGGGGAAATCGTTCCGAATTGTATCAATGTCCAGCATAGCGTCCCTTTTGGCTACTTAACAAAGTGTACCAGAGAAAACCAATTATTCGGATCTGTTAATATATTTTGGACAGTAAGATCAGAATTATGCGATAGATTTTCGATGTGCTTATCCTTGAATTTGTGAGAGTTTTCAGTATGAATGGTTTCGCCTTTGCCAATGGTAATAGGTGATTTTGTATGTGGACAGGAGATAGCCATATCCTTACTTGCTTTCAAATGCATCTCAATGCGATCATGTATCGAATTATAAAAAGCCAGATGCTCAAAAGCTGTCGGATCAAAGTCCGTGCCTGTAAGATAATTTACTACCTTTAGAATGTTACGATTAAATTCTTGCGTTACACCCTGGCTGTCATTATACGCCTTTTCAAGTATGGGTATTTTCTTAACCCTGTCTATACCGAGCAATAATTGATCACCCGGCTGCATGGTTTTACCCAGATGCACAAAAAACTCGGCGGCCTGGTTGCGGGAAAAATTGCCTATTGTGCTGCCAAATAGACAGAAAAGTCGTTTCTTTCCCTTAGGAATCAGGTCAATTTGACTGATAAAATCCGCAACAACGCCGTGAATATTTATACGGGGAAATTTCCCAGAAAGGATACTGGCTGAATCCTCAATTGCCGCCTGACAGACATCTACGGGAATATAACGAATGGAGTTTCTCACATGCTCAGGTATCATTTCTATAAGAATTGATATTTTGGAGCAGTCGCCGCTTCCGATTTCTACAATATCGGTATCTTCTAATTGAGGACCGATTTGCCGAGCTACTTCATCAATTAGCCCCATTTCCGTCCGAGTGGGGTAGTATTCCGGCAAATGCGTAATCGCTTCAAATAGCTTTGACCCTTCGGCGTCGTAGAAAAACATGCTTGAAATATATTTTTTCTTGCAGCAGAGCCCGGCCAGTATCTGGTTAACTATAGCTCGCCGGCCAATTTTGGGAAGATAGTTGTCCATGCATAATTTCGGCTCGGCACATACCGGCTGTGTCTGAAAGTTCATTTGGCAATCTCCTCTTGTACTGTCTCCGTGTTCTTTGGAATACCTGTTTCGATTGGGTTATTCTCGTCATTGCTCCATTCAAACCAGCCGCCGTCGAATACGGAAATTCGGGGCCAACCCATTAGCCAGGCGTTGAAAAAAGCCTCGCTGCCTCGCCATCCGGTTCCACAATAAAATGCGTTATGTTTACCTGGGGTAATGCCTGAAGCATCCCAGAGTTTCTCAATTTCATGGCATTCACGCATCGTATGGTCGAGATTGCGGTAGTTTTCCATGTGATAAGCGTCGCTGCCGCAGTTAGCGAAAACCGAGCCGGGAATCCGGCCTTTTTTGTTAATATAATTATATCCGCTGACCTGGCCTATGTATTCGCTCCAACTTCGCACGCTTACAAGATTGCTGTCATCCGATTTAAGCATTTCTTTGGCTTGAGCCATATCCACCATAAACTCAGGATGGGCAGGTATGAGGGCGCCAAAGTCGGATACCGGATTCTTGGGCGTTTGCTTAGTAGTTATTTCAAATCCTTCATCCTGCCAGGATTGCAAACCTCCATTGAGCACCCGAACATCCTTTACTCCCGCATACATCATAATAAAAGCACATCTGATCGCACCTAAATGTCCGGCACTGCTGCCGGGGAAAGGGTCATTGCTGTCGGGAAAAGAAAAACGCCCATACATTATGACAGTTGTGTCATGGGTAATGCCAATGCTCTCGAAAGCTCGCTTAAGTTCATCGGCGGGTCTTCTGTTCCATGTCTTCGGTGACTCCAGTGAATTGGTATCCATCTCTACAGCGCCGGGAATGTGTCCCTGATCATAAGCGCCGGGATTGCGATAGTGGGCGTGACAAACAATATACCTGTTGTTTTGGTATTCGGCAGCTGTGCCTGTATTTATTAATGTATGCAGCCATTGCGCGGAAACAAGCTTATTATATTGCTCCAGTTTTTCCATAGGTAATTTGTCATCGGCGCACCATTGATCAACGAAATTATTATATACATAAACTTGCGTAAAACCTGCTCGATGAAATTGCTCGGCAACTTTTTGCACCTTTTCTGGGTTGTAGCCGTAAATAACCAATTCATCATCAGCTACCATACCCTTGGCCCGAACAATTTCGATCCAGTCTATGTAGTTAAGCCATTTATAAGGCAGGCTTTTTGCACCTTTTATGTGTCCTCCGCGAGCTTCTTGTTGGATTTTCCAGCCGTTGTAAGCATCGCAGGGGCGGATATCTACCACCTTTACAGCCGGATTTTTCAATCGCTTAAACAATTGTTCCGTGGATAACTGATTTATTGACACTGTCACACCATCTCCTACAGAATTGAGTAATATATTATGTTTTGCTTTTCACAACCATCTGGGACCGCAATCCGGCATTGAAGAAAGTTGGAAGGTAATTTTTTGCCGATTATTATAGCATCAATCTTGTCCAAGACAATTAATTTGTAAGACAGCAAAACAGTCGAATAAGCGTTTTTAGTCTGTATGACCCTATTATTAACCGTTTTTTCTTGGACAGCATATAAATCGTAAATTGGCAACCTGATTTTGAAATGCAGCAAACACCCGTCTAAAATCAGCTTATAGCGGTAAAAGCGACGATTCAGAGCATCATAAAATTTATCTTGGACAGCAGTGTTATAGCATCATCCACTAAAAGTCAAGAAAAACGGTAATTCGAAAAGAAATATGGCAAAAGCCCAGCTTTATTCGCTCCGAACCTCATATATACCTAAAAAAAACCCTCGCCCGGCGGGTCATATTCCGCTTCATCCGCTGGATTTTCTGTCGATCCGGCTGCGGTTTGGCCGATTCATCTTTAATCCTGTTCCATATACCCTGTATTTGCCTCATGGCGTTGCGTGCCGGTTCGAGCTGGCGTAGCTGCTTTTTTTGCGATGCTATAACACCTGCATCTGCGCATCGTATTACTGGTAATATCATAGAAATTACCACTCCGGGTAGGAACAAAAGATCAGAAACGAAAGGGGTAGGCGACACGATATGTCCGAGGTACTGAAAAACTGTCTTGCGGCGAACAGGATAAGTAAAAGTAATCCTCGAATAATATCTGTTTTCAGATTATTTTAAAAATCGTGTATATTGACTTTGATATTATCAGTTTTACAGTTATGATTTAATCGAGATTGGGACTTGTTTACAGAAAACGGCATGGAATCGGACCTTAAAAAGGCCAATGGCCAGGCCAAATCAAAAGTTAATGCTGATTATCTGCCTGTTGAGCATCAAGACGCATCCAATGGCCTATTACCGTTAGCCGACATACTGCTGTTCTTTGAAGAACTCCTTTATTGTGGACCATGAGCAGCTATATTTGTTTTCAAGACATTGTCTCATATGTCGCGTATGATCATTATCATGCTTACGAAACATAGCATGTTAAGGAAATTATGTCTGAGGGTTGTAAGAAAATACTGATTACCGGCGCAACTGGGTATGTCGGGCGCCAACTTGCCGCTCGCTTATTAGCCGACGGTATAAAAGTTCGCCTGATGGCTCGAAATACAAGCACTCTAAAGCAGCTTTTTCCCGACACTGCCACAGATATTATCCATGCTGATGCAAATGATGAACGCTCGCTAAGGGCCGCACTTGAGGGTATTTCAACGGCGTATTATTTAATTCACAGCATGTCTTCCGGAAGTGATTTCATTCGCCTTGATTATGATGCCGCCGCAAAATTTGCAAAAGCAGCTAAAGCCGCCGGCCTTGAGCGGATTATATACCTTGGCGGGCTAGGTGGTTCTGATGCTGAGTTATCAGCTCACCTCCATTCAAGGCACGAAGTGGGCAGGATTCTGGCACAGACGGGCGTTCCGGTTACAGAGTTTCGTGGCGCCGTTATTGTCGGCGCAGGTAGTCTGTCATTCGAAATGATTCGCTATTTGACTGAACGGATTCCGGTAATGATTTGCCCGCGATGGGTTTTCACACGTATTCAGCCGATAGCAATTGAGGATGTCTTGGCCTATTTGACGGCTGCTCTTGACAATCCGGACTCTATAGGCAGGGTCATCGAGATAGGCGGTGCAGATGTTTTGCGGTATGCAGACTTGATGCGCATTTATGCCCAGCAGCGAGGCCTGCAGCGATGGATTGTCCGTGTTGGCGTGCTGACTCCCAAACTATCGTCCTATTGGGTGCATCTGGTAACACCGATTTCATCCTCTGTCGCTATTCCCCTGATCGAGGGCTTGAAAAATGAAGTTGTCGTCACCCAAGCTGACGCAAAAACATTGTTCCCCGAGATTGCTGTCTCAGATTATCGCCATGCAGTAAAATCAGCATTGCAGAATATTCATCCCGACAGCCTTGATGTCACTGCTAAAGATGTAAATCCGTCAAGACGATGGAAATGGCCGAGGTTTTGCGTTCATTGCCAAGGCATGACCATCGAGGCCCAACGAATTTACTGTCACAGCTCGCCGGAACAGGTTTTTACGGTCTTGGATCGATTGGGCGGCTCAAACGGCTGGCTGGGTCTGGAGTGGATATGGCATCTTCGAGGATGGGTTGACCGATTTTTTGGCGGTCACACGTTCAAAAGCCGTCGGCCTGACCGGTCATGGCTGGAGCCTGATGACATTGTGGACTGCTTTACGGTAGAAAAGATTAACCGCCCAAATCGCCTGCTTTTGAGAGTCAACTATAAGCTGCCAGGACAGGGTTGGTTAGAGTTTAAGATACTGCCGACATCAAAAAATCAAACCCAAATAACCTGCACGATTTATTTTGCTTCAAAAGGACTTTTAGGCACCCTTTATTGGTACTCGGTATTATTGCCGCACCGCTTGGTATTTTCACGATTGCTCAAGCAAATCGCCGCGGCCTCAATAACACAGCAGCCACCCTTGGCCGAGCAGGGCAAAATCGGCTAAGTCCACCTGACCATTGCGGTCGATATCACGTCCGTCACACCAATCGGGGTCGTTGCAATCTGTCCGGAGCCAATAGGGCAAGAACGCTTCTATATCGGCCAAGGTCACACATAAATCTCCATCAAAGTCACTCGGCAGATATGGCTCCATCTGCACCGTCCATCGTGCGTCATCAAGCATCTTCGGCCCCCAGACAGATGACCACGCCGATAGGTCATTTTTCAGGTGAAGCTGGAAAAACGCCGTCAGCAGATACCGGGTTATAGCAAGCTGCCGGCTTCGGCTGATGCTGCCGCTGTCGCAACCTATACCAAAAAAGGGTTGGAGTCCAGAAATCCGCAATGAAATGCTCCCGTGATGATCGGCAGTTGTTTGGGCTGATTGCCATTGTTATACATCAACTGGCCATTCGCATCTACCGAGGTAATACTGTCGTCGCTGCCGGCAATCAATGAAATAGGGGCGGTTACAGAGGACATCGCATCAATAGCGGACGTGCGGGTCTCATTCGCTGCCAGATTGGCTATTGCTTTAACACGGCTGTCGGCAGAGGCGGCTAGGATGCTGGCCCCGCTGCCCATCGAGTGGCCGGAAAGTCCCAGCGCATCACCGTAGATAAATGTATACAGGAAAGAGTCCGGGTCATCAGACCGCTCAACCAGCCATGTCAAACAGTGCCGCAGGTCATTGGCAAAATCCTGATGGTTTGGAAATAATCCGCTCTGCGATCGTGAGGCAATCACTACATAGCCCCATGTTGCCAGATGCGCAAATGTCGAGCGGTAGCGATCCACGCTGGTCATCCACCCATGTCCAAAAGAAATCCCCGGGCACTGCCCGGCCTGCGGATCTATTTCAGCATTCTGCTCTGAGGCTAAAGCCGGATAGTAAAGAAGCGATTCAAATGTAGAACCGTTGGGCCGGGTCACCACCACTTCCCGCCAGCCAGAAGCAAAGGGCCCTGGTACCGAAAAATCCTCACCCGAAACGCAAGTTGCTAAAAGAGCGATTAACAAACTGAAATAGATTTTTTGCGGCATAACAGTTTCGTCCTGCTAAATTACGACAACTTCTTTTTGATTAAAGAGGTTGCGGAGAACAAAGCTGTCGCTCACTCTTCGCTGTACGGCCGCAAAACTGACAGCGAAACTGAGCATCCTGTACCATTTGCTTATATTCTTCCCGGTGGTTGAAGTGGAAACCTTCATACATCAAATGACACAGATGTGTTTGGTGTTCAGGTGTGTTGCAATCGGTGTTCTCCTGAATGTTTTCATGACTCATAATATCTGCCTTTCTTTGTCTATAGTCTGATGGTATTCATATGTTAGTTTATCATACTATAGAGGTGAAAAAATATTAAAACAATTCTGTAAAAAGATTAATTTTTATGCTCTTGCCCTTACTGCTGATCTTCCGGCTCTGTCTCTGAGGGCTTTACTTTATGCATTGTCAGGTTTGTATAACCGTAAATTGTTGCTACAATCGCCGTCACCCAGCACAAAACAGCATAGGGGGCATATGCCATAGCAGAAACTCCCAGCGCTGAAGCGACGAAGACGCCGCTGCTGTTCCAGGGTATAAGCGGGGCAGTCAATGTTCCGCCGGCTTCGAGAGTTCGGGTGAGGTTTTTAAGCTTTAGATTCTGGTCCCGGTAGCACTCCTCATACATCTGGCCCGGCAGGATAACGGCAAGGTACTGGTTAGCGCCGACGATATTGATGAAAAAAGACGTTGCAATGACCGTAAGCGTCAAATTACCGGTCGATTGAACAAACCGGATCAACTTAAGGACAATGCTGTGCAGCATCCCCGTGCGGTCCATAATACCGCCCAGAGCCAGAGATACCAGCGCAAGACTGATAACACTATACATACTCTCCATCCCGCCTCGTGAAAAAAGGGCATCCATATCCGGGTCGCCCGTTTCAATAGTATAGCCGGTGTGGATGATGTCAAACAAGCTGGAAAGACTGCCGCCCTGAAACACCAGGTAGGCAACCCCGCCCAGTACCACCCCGGCAATCAGGCAAGGGATAGCTGGGACTTTGATTATGATTAAGAAAATTACAACTGCAGGGGGTATGAACAGCCACGGCGAAATATTGAAATACCCTTGGATGATTTCGGTGTAAATCGATACATCACTAATAGACTCATTACCGGAAACAGTAAGCCCCATTACCGTGAATGCGATCAATGCAATAAAAAGTGCCGGAACCGTTGTATAGAGCATATGCCGGATATGGTCAAAGAGTTTGACGCCCAGAACAGATGAGGTCAGGTTAGTAGAATCCGACATGGGTGAAATTTTGTCACCGAAAAAAGCCCCCGACACCACCGCCCCAGCCGTCATACCCAGCGGAATCCCCAATCCCTCACTGACCCCGATGGCGGCCACTCCCATGCTGCCTATGGTCGTCCATGAACTGCCGGTTACTATAGACATCGCACTGCAAAACAGCAACATCAGCGGCAAAAACCAGCGGGCAGACAAAAATTCAAAACCAAGATACATCAGCGCCGGCATAATTCCGCTGGCAATCCACACACCAATTAGCATCCCGATAATCAGCAGAATCAGAAGTGCCGATGTTGTCCGGCAGATTGAATGTTTGAACCCTTCTCGGATGACAACCCAGGAACAGCCATGTATATACGCGCATAAGCCGGCGACGGTGGCACCAAGGAACAATGCAAAATGCGGCTGCGTATCCAGAATGAAGATGGATAACGCCAGCGCCGCAGCGGTAACCACTACTGGAAACAGCGATAGTCCGATAGGAGGTGTAGCTATATCTTTTTGCTGCACTCAAAAATCCTTTCTTGTTCGATGCTTTTTGGAGCTATTCTAAGTTCGTTTTGGAGTTGCATTCTTACCTATCTCTTACAACCACTGATCCAAACAGTCAAGTTTTTTATGACTTTAAGCAGGGCAATCTGACCAACCAACTCAAGGGCTCTGGAATGCTATGGGATAAAGAAAATGCTGAGGCCGTAATGAGCTTGGCAAGCCTCTATTACAGCAACCAATGGAAAAAGTACTGGAAACTCGAACATGATGCTGATAAATTGTCAGAAAATATTCTCATACACTGTTATAACAAATGCTTGATTGTAGTTTGACCTGCCCCCGTTTTAGAGCAATTAAAGTTGTTGTATTCGTATTGCCGATATGTTTTTTATGAAGGCATATTCTATAGATTTACGAAAACGTGTTTTAGCTGCTTGTGATCG
>Ga0207421_10008746_pt1 | contig 10404 bp, 10 predicted proteins | sample SodLakKL_010_SED_4_FD_187542 | JGI IMG/M metagenome (GOLD analysis project Ga0207421, IMG submission 187542) | Alkaline sediment microbial communities from Lake Tanatar, Kulunda Steppe, Russia - 8KL_010_SED (SPAdes) (version 2) | ecosystem: Environmental > Aquatic > Non-marine Saline and...
CTCAGGAAAATATTCAACTGCTGCCTCTGCCATCTCCTGAGCAGATTTAACATCAATCAACTGAACCCCTTCAGGTGGATCAAGCTCAGTTGGTCCTGAAATAAGAACTGTTTCAGCTCCTCTAGCATTTCCTCTCTCAGCAATGGCATAACCCATCCTGCCAGTAGAACGGTTTGATAAAAACCGGACTGGATCTATTGTTTCTCGGGTAGGCCCAGCAGTAATCAGCAGTTTTTTACCTGATAAATCCTTTGGTGTAAGCATATCTTTTATTGCAGCAACAAGCACATCTGGTTCAGGCAATCTTCCTCCACCTTCATAACCACAGGCCAGATAACCACTATCAGGCTCTAAAACAATAAAACCCTTTTCCTTTAAAATTTCTAAGTTCTTCTGAACAATAGGATTATTATACATATTGACATTCATAGCAGGAGCAATCATAACATCGGCCCTTGTTGCCATTAAAATTGTAGATAAGAGATCATCACCAATACCACTGGCCAATTTAGCAATAAAATTACCGGTAGCAGGTCCAATCAAAAACAAATCCGCCCTATCAGCCAGGGAAATATGCTTAACATCTCTATTTACAGGAGGAGTAAACATTTCAGATTCAACTGGATTATGGGTTAACGATTGAAAAGTTAGTGGACTGATAAATTCTTTGGCCGATTCAGTCATTATAACATCAACATTGTAGCCTTCTTTAGTCAGACCACTTGCCACATGAGCCATCTTATATGCTGCAATCCCACCTGTAACCCCTAAAATAATATTAGGACGCATCTGTCTACCTCCTCTATTTATTTTATATCATCTTCACTTATTTATTTTATATCATCTTCACTAATCTTTTTGTAATGTATTTTACCGGCCTGAATCTCCTCTAAACTCTTTGTAACCGGTTTATTACCTTTATAATTATCAAGTAAATCTTTGCCGCCTTCATTTAAGTTTCTTGCTCTTTTTGCCGCCATAACAATAATAGTAAAAGGACTATCAGCCTGGTCTTTAAGATCATCAAGTGATGGTCTTGCTATCATTTTTATCCTTCCTCCCCTTTTTTTCTTTCTCAATTATTTCTATAATCCGCTCTGCAGCAGAATCAACTTTATCATTAACAACTTTATAATCATAGCCATCAGACTCAGTCATTTCAGACCGAGCGTTCCTCAGCCTAATTTCCCGATCAGCCTTTGATTCTGAATCACGCTTCTCAAGTCTATTTTTTAACTCAGCAAAAGATGGCGGAGTCAAAAATATATAAACCGCATCTTCAAAATTTTTCCTGACCTGTCTGGCTCCGTTAATATCAATCTCTAAGATAATATCTCTGCCCTCTTTTAAAGCTTTCTGGACAAATTTCTTAGGAGTACCATAGAAATTTCCATGGACGCAGGCCGATTCAATGAAACCATCATTATCCTTATATTTTTTAAACTCACCTGTTGAAACAAAATAATAATCCTCTCCATCAACCTCTCCAGGTCTTGGCTCTCTAGTCGTCATTGAAACTGAATACTCAACATCCTGATATTTATCAAAAACTCTGTCAAGCACAGTTCCTTTACCAACACCTGAGGGGCCTGAGAGGACAAATAAAATTCCCTTAGACATAACTACACCCCTTGCCATACTAGATATATTACTCTGCATCTTTTTTATTATCTTCCAGTCTATGAGATACAGTTTCAGGTTGAATCGCAGATAAAACAACATGATCACTATCAGTTATAATAACAGCTCTAGTCCTCCGACCATAGGTAGCATCAATCAACATACCCTTTTCTCTTGCTTCCTGAATTATCCTTTTGATTGGAGCAGATTCCGGGCTGACCACAGCAATAACCCTATTCCCTGCCACAATATTTCCAAATCCAATATTTATCAACTTAACTGACATCACTCTACCTCCTAAGATTTATGTAAAATCGCTTTTTATCAATGATATCATAGTACCCTAAAATTTACAAGATTAATAAAAACTCTAGATTGACGAATCAACTTAATTAAACTATACTTAATTAAGAGGTGATAAATATGGCAATCGACGGAATAATGCTGGCTAATTGCCGGCACGATTTAAATGATAAATTAATTACTGGCCGAATAGATAAGATCTATCAGCCTGAAAAAACATTCCTAACAATCTTAATTCGAAATAATAATCAGAATTATAAAATGCTATCTGTAATAGATCCAAGACAGTCAAGAGTCCATCTTACCGATTTAAACTTTGATAATCCTAAAACCCCACCTACCTTTACAATGGTGATGAGAAAACATCTGACCTATGGGGTTGTTAAAGAAATAGAACAGCCTGGTTTTGAAAGAATCTTAAAAATAACTATAGAAAATAATAATAAGAAATTCTATCTCTATCTGGAAATTATGGGTAGATATAGCAATGTCATATTAACTGACCAGGAGCATATAATCCTGGATGCCCAGAAAAGAATGGGGCCAGATAAAAATTCAGCCAGAACCCTGATGCCAAAGGTTAAATACGAATTCCCACCACCTCAGGATAAAATTGACCCTCGAGAACTTAAAAGAGATAACTGGGAAGTATTAATAAAAGAAGATACAGAAAAATATCTACCCAGAGCTATTCTTAATAATATTCAGGGGTTCGGGCCTGACTCAACAAAAGAAATAGTCTACAGGGCTGGAATCGACCTGGAAAAAACTTTTTCTGAATTAAGTCAAGAAGATAAAAATAAATTCCTTGATCAACTCTTTGAATGGATCGACTGGATTAAAACAGGAAATTTCCAGCCAGCAGTCGGTTTCGACAATGAAGAAGATTCAAAAATTGTCTATCAATCTGCTTTCCCCTTAACTTATCTAAAAGAGCTAGAAGGTATTGAATATAAAACCTTTGAAAATTCTGGAAACCTCTTTGATTTCTTCTATGAAGAACATATTATAAAAAGAGATCTGGCCCGGGAAAAGAAAAGATTACAGGATATTATCTCTAATTATTCAGAGAAAAACCAACGTCAGCAGAATAAAATCAGAGGTAAACTAGAACAGAGCAAACATGCTGATAAATATAAGCGTCGTGGCGAACTCCTTAAATCCCAGCTCCATAAAATTGATAAAGGGGCTTCTGAAATAACATTAATCGACTATTATGATGAAGACCAACCTGAAGTTAAAATCCAGTTAGATTCTGATAAAACCCCTGCTGAAAATGTCCGGAGGTTATTCAAAAAATATAATAAACTTAAGAAAAGCCGTTCCCATCTAGTCAAACAGCTGGCCAAACTCCGGCACGAAGATAAATACCTCCAGAATGTAGAGGTAGAACTAAGTCAGGCAGAAACTGAGGAAGAACTCTCAGAGATTGCCGAAGAATTAACGGAAGAAGGCTACATCAAAAAGAATAAACAGAAATCTAAAAGCAGTAAAAAACTTCCTCCTAGAAAATATATTTCAGCAGATAATTACCAGATTCTAGTTGGCAGGAATAACCGGCAGAACGACCAACTAACAAAGAAAATAGCCAACCAGGATGATATCTGGGTCCATACCAGAAAGATTGCCGGCTCCCATGTAATAATTAAAAGAGATACAGATAAACCTGTCCCAGAGTCCACTATTTATGAAGCAGCTCTACTTGCTGCCTATTTCAGTAAGGCCAGGGAATCTGAAAATGTTCCTGTAGATTATACAAAAGTCAAAAATGTAAATAAACCTAAAGGAGCAAAACCAGGCATTGTCTATTATGAAAATCATCAGTCTATTTATGTTACCCCAAATGAAGAAGAATTAAAGGAAATACTTAAACGCACCGCCAAGAAGAGTAATTAAAATAGATAGATATACAATTAAATCACCATATTCCTGATAAACTGTCGGTTCCCTCCCAGGAGCCGGCAGTTCTATTTCTACTACAGAGCTTTCAACTATCTCCTGATAACGGCCATCTGGAAGAATATAACCGTCAATTGCCTTATTGCCAGCTTTAACAACTGGCATCCTGGTCTCAACAGCCCTCAATCTGGCAGCCTGCCACATCTGAGTCTGGAGATTGCCATCACCAAACCAGGCTTCATTTGAAGGGTTAACAATAAATTGATAGTTTACTAAATCAGCATAATCAATTGACCTATGCAAAATTTCAGAACATATCAAAACTCTAAAAGAAGCCTCAGCTTCTTCAGCATATTCAAAATTAAAATATTCAACTTCTTCTCCTCTTGTTATTGAGCCCCATAACTGACCAGTAAAAAACTCTGCAACTCCAGCCAGAGGAATAAATTCTCCAGGAATCAGATCAATCTTATCATACCTGCCCTGAATATCATATTCATTGTCCAGTAAAAATACACTATTATATGATTCAGTCGGTTCATCCCTGATAGCCTGACTTCCCAGTAACAAAAACCCGTTAAGTTCTGTTAAATCTTGAAACATATCTCGATAATAACCATTTCTGGGATAATCAAAGGTCAGTGCCGTCTCTGGCATAATAACCAGTCCGGCTCCATTCTCATAAAGCTGATTGGTCTCTTCAGCTATTAACTCAGTAAACTGCTCAATATTCTGACCCTGCCATTTCTCCTCCTGAGGAATTTCAGTCGTAATAATTCCAATATCAATTCTCTCGCCAGTCTGATACTGACTGCTATCCAGTCTGTCTAAAGCCTGGCCGCTAAAATAACCAGCTGTTACAAATATTACAATAATCAAGAGGAAATATCTAAGCCTTCTAACAGATATTAATTTATAAATCAAACCATTAATTAAAACTACAATAAAAGATAATAAAAATACTCCTCCATATTCAGATAGCTGTAAAAACCTATCAAAACCTGTCTGAGTCAGACCTAAATTTCCAAATGGATAATAGGGAAAGATAAAATTAATCAGGTATTCAAAGGCCACCCAGCTTCCTGCTAAAAGCAATAATGAAGCCTTCTTTTTACTGCCTCTCTCAATAAACTTATAGGCAACAGACCATAAACCCATATTCAAACCAGATAAGGCAAATAAAATAACTAAGAAAATAATCACCAATGGGTATGGCAGTCCGCTAAAATCATTAATCGGATGATACAGCCAGTAACTTGCTCCAACTGCCATCGTAAAGCCTAAAACCCAACCATAAACCAATACCCTCTTGTAATCTTTTAACTTTTTCATAACCATAATAGTTGGTACCAGTCCAAGCCAGGCAAGCCAGTAAAGCCCTGGATTACCTAGTGGCAGAGTTAGTAATATTCCACTTAATATAATAAATAAAATCAACTTAATTACCTCCGTTATTGTAACAGCTTGGCTTCAAGTCCTTCTCTATCTTTAATCAAAATTTTTCTTCCTCTATTATCTATTAAACCTTCATCTTTCAAATGACTTATATTCCGGCTTACAGTCTCTCTGGTTAAACCTAAATAATTTGCCAACTGCTGCTGGCTCATTTCCTTTAAAGTCAGGCCATCTTCATCTGCCATATCTAAAAGAGCCTGAATAATCCTGGGCATAGAATCTAAAAGGGCCAGGCTTTCAATCCTGCTCTGAGAGAAAAATAACTTATCAGCCATTGTATTTAGCATACCCCAGCCAATCTCAGGGTTTTCAAGGAAATACTCTTTAAAATCATCTCTCTTTAAAACATTCAAACTAGAATTCTCAAGGCAGATAGTCGTTGCCGGATAAGTTTCATGCCCAAATAAAATAACCTCACCAAAAACTTCCCCTGGCTCAATAAATTTAACAATATGCTCCTTACCATCAGGAGAATTCCTGGTTATCTTAACCTTGCCTTCACGCAAAAAGAACATACTATCACCTTTATCTCCAGCCAGAAAGATCGTCTCACCTTTCTGATAACTCTTTTCATTTAATAACTGATAAATATCCTCAAGCTGACCATCTTCTAAATCAGAGAATATCAGAAATGATCTTAAAAAATTAAAATCAGTCATACCAGCCCTCCTAAGAATAATTAAAAGACCCAGGACATCAATAATCCTGGATCTTTAAGTAATCAAGTTTATTTCAAAATTACTCCTCTTCTTCCCTGGCAGCCTTAATAACATCTTCAGCTTCCTTTTCAGGAACCCGATCATAATGGGAAAACTCCATTGCAAAACTGCCATAACCGCCGGTCAGAGACTTAAGCTCAGTAGCATAAGTAAACATCTCTGCCTGAGGTACCTGAGCTTTAATAATCTGCTTGCCATTATCAGGGTCCATACCCTGAATTCTGCCTCTACGGGAGTTAAAATCACCCATAATATCGCCCATATAGTCCTCAGGAACTGTTACCTTAACATTCATAATCGGCTCAAGCAATACAGGATTAGCCTGTCCTAATGCCTTTTTAAAGGCTTTAGAGCCGGCAATCTTAAATGCCATCTCAGATGAATCAACATCATGATAGGAACCATCATATAATGTAACTTTAAAGTCTACAACAGGGAATCCAGCTAAAACTCCATCTGCACTGGCCTCTTCAATTCCCTTCTCAACAGCTGGAATATACTGACTGGGGATAGCTCCACCGAAAATCTCCTCTTCAAACTGGAAACCTGAGCCAGAAGATAAAGGCTCTACCTTCATCATAACATGTCCATACTGTCCTCGTCCACCAGACTGTTTCTTATATTTCTCTTCAACATCAACCTTAGACTGGATTGTCTCTCTATATTCAACACTAGGAACACCAGTCACAAAACTAACATCAAATTTCTCCTGACAGATCTTCTTAATAACATCTAAATGAACTGTTCCCATACCGTGAACTAAAAGCTCTTTAGTTGCCCGGTTATATTTAACTTTAAATGTTAAATCTTCTAAGGCATACCTGTTAATCGCATCAGACATCTTATCTTCAGCCTGGCCATCAGCAGGCATAACTTTCTTAACAAGCATCGGAGTAGGTAATTCAATTGGTGCCAGTTCAATCTCATTATCAGGATTAGTAATAGTATCAGATGTGTCAATCTCATCAATCTTGGCAACTGCACCAATCTCACCGGCAACTAACTCATCAACTTCAATCTGCTCTGAGCCATTAAGCTTATAAAACTTAGTAGTCCTAATATCTGTATCCCGATTAGATATATATAATTCGCTATTTTTATTTATCTTACCACTATAAATTCTAAAGATAGATAATTTTCCGATATAAGGGTCAACCATCGTCTTACCAACCCTGGAAACCAGTGGGTCCTCGTCATTAAATTCAACTTCAAGCTCATTGCCTTCAGCATCTTTTAAAGCTCGTGTCATCGCTGCATTTGGATTAAGCTTGACAATATAGTCAAAGGCTTCCTTAACGCCAGAATTAATCGTTGCAACCCCAGAAAATACCGGTACAGCCGTATTGTTGGCCACTGCAGTAAATAAAGTATTCGTTATCTCTTCATCAGTAATCTTTTCATCCTCTAAATATTTCATCATCAATTCATCATCAGATTCAACTACACCTTCAATCAGCTCAAGATAATATTCATCATAAATATCCTGATATTCTTCAGGAATAGGATTCCTATTACCTTGATTATCAATATGTTCTCCAGTTAAAAGATTAATAACACCATTATAATCTTCACCTAAACCAGCCGGTACAGTCATCGGTATTAAAGGTACATCGCTAAAGGCCTGTAAATCAGCAAATAGTCTATCAAATTCTATGCCATCTTTGTCCAGCTTATTAATAAATATAAATCTAGCAAGCTCATCCTGGACAGCTCTATCCCAGACATAATTCGTATTAACCTGAATGCCACTACTACCATCAATTAAAACCACTGCACCTTCAACCATGCTAAAGGCACTGGCTACTTCTCCTCTAAAATCTGCATATCCTGGAGTATCAATCAAATTGACTTCTTTCTTATTCCAGGGAAAAGAGAAATAGGAATTAGTAATCGAATATTGCTGCTTCTTTTCCACAGGGGTAAAATCTGAAGCGGTATTGCCTTTCTCAACAGTGCCTGCCTCTTTCTTTTTACCGGCATTAACTAACACCATTTCGGTAAAAGTAGTCTTACCTGCTCCCCCATGAGAAACTAGTGCGAGGTTTTTAATGTTCTTTGTCTGATATTTGGACAATCTTAACACCAACCTTTCCCTTTATTAATAATTTAATATAATTTAACATCTGATTGTTATTTATTTATTCTATATAGTTCTGATTAATTCCTGCATTTTTGTTAATTTAATTTTAGATTTTTATTATAATTCAGCAGAAACCTATTAAATCAAGCTTATTTAGAATAATTAGCAATAAAAAAATCCTGCCTAAAAATTTTATTCCATATAGGATAGCCAGTTTATATTGAATTATTTCTATTTTAAGTTAATCATTATTCGATCTAGAAACAGTAATCCTTCGGTAATGCTCCGGGATTGCTCCGGGACTGCTCCGGGATTGCTCCGGGACTGCTCCGGGATTGCTCCGGGATTGCTCCGGGATTGCTCCAGCTTATGACCAGGGTAATATTACATTTCTCAGATCAATATAATTTAATCAGGATTACATCCTGCCAATTAAAAAATTATAAAAAGAAATTTATCACCTATCTAATCTATACTATATAAATAATTAGTAAGTAAATAGCTCTAAGTAAATAGCTCCCTGATGCAAACAATAAAAAAACTGGCTGAAAATTTTAATTCTCAGCCAGACTTTTAAATTTTAAATTATATTTTATAAGAAGTTTACTTTTCTCCTCATGAAATTAAAAGCTTATCTACTCAAAGAATCAATAACTAAACTTGCTCCACCATCAGCAGAAACTCCATGTCTCTCAAAGAAGCCCTGGCCTGACATTAAAATATATCTATACTGGACTCTTGAACCTGCACTATATCTGGTAGAAGCACCCTGCTCGGTCTGGGCAATTGTTATTAACTCGCCATCAGCATTGAAGAAACCTAAATCAAGAGGAACTCTAACTTTATCTAGTAAATGAGTGGCAACAGTGTCTCTAGTATATCTATATAAGATAGCAGTATCATTAACTACATCTGCGCCAACACCTCTAAAACCTGCATTTCTAGCATCAGAAGTTTCAGCTATTCTAATATCAAGAGTAATAGTCTCGCCGGCATCATTAATCATCTGAATCTGACCAACAGGCATTTCAGAGAGGGCCTTAGTTATCCTGGAATCACTTCTTACAGTTACTGCATAATAACCTCCAACAACTATGGCCAGAATAGCCAAAACAACAATAACTTTTCCCTTCATGCCCAATTTTTCATTTATTGATTTTACATTCATTTTAAATCCCTCCTCATTTTTTTGCATATGCACATATTTATATCTTGACAAATGTACATATGTTATATATAGTATAACTATAAAAGACAAATAAGTCAACTACTTTTTTAAAAAAAGGAGAGATAATATATGCATGACAAATTCGCTTATTTCTTTAAAAGCTTTTCCCACAATTCCAGAAATAAAATTCTTCGTCTACTTGCCGAAAATCAGGAGATGACAGTCGATGCCCTGGGCAAAAAAATGCAGATAAATCCATCAACTATTTCCAGACATTTAAATACTCTAAAAATGCAAGGTGTTGTTCAAATGAGAGTCGATGCCCCCTCACATTATTACAGTATAAATGAAACTACTATCCAGAATAAATTCAATGAGTTCATGGAATACCTTAATTTTAAAGAGGAAAAATATGAAATTAAGAAATAAACCTCTACTCGGCTATTTTCTACTGGGACTGGCACTGTTAAGTTCACTATTTCTCTTGTTTTTCTCTGAAGGATTTGCTGAAAATATTATGGTAGAATTAATAGGAGCCATATTCTTCATATTAATTATCGACCAGCTTCTTTTAAAATCAGAAAGAAAACAATGGCAGGTAGTAAAGCATGAAATAGAATATCTTCTATCAAGAACATTGAACTCATTAAGAGATGATATCTTAATTAATATGCTAGGATTTCATCCAAAGACTTCATATAGCAATAATATTGAAGAAACAGAAAAATCAATCCGAAAAGAAAAAGATACTTTCTTAAAATCTATTTTAGAGATGAAAGATGAAAAAATTATTGATCTTATAAAAGAAAATTATTTAAAGTCCATAGAATCCTATGATGATTTCTTTTTAGAAAAAGCTGAAGACCTCTGGCGAACTATTAATAATAAATATTCAGACCAATTTGAACCAGAGGAAATAAAACTTTTTATTTCTCTAAACCTTTATCTCAGAGATCTTAATCATGGCCTAAAAACCTATCAGAAATCTTTTAAGTTTACGGATAAAAAAGAATATTTCCAACAAAAAGGTAAACGAAATATCCTCCATAACACAAAAGAAATTATAGAAACACTAATTGAACTTAAAGAATTAGGCTATCAACCTACAGCCCTTTTTATAGAAGAAGATTATGAGTAAAAGTTAAAGCTGACCAGAAAAA
>Ga0207421_10008747_pt1 | contig 10404 bp, 11 predicted proteins | sample SodLakKL_010_SED_4_FD_187542 | JGI IMG/M metagenome (GOLD analysis project Ga0207421, IMG submission 187542) | Alkaline sediment microbial communities from Lake Tanatar, Kulunda Steppe, Russia - 8KL_010_SED (SPAdes) (version 2) | ecosystem: Environmental > Aquatic > Non-marine Saline and...
CCGGCGCTTATGGAATCGCTGCTCCAGGGGCCGGTGGACGCCACCACCACCGTCACGTCGAGGGGCGGCTGGCACCTCGTCCTGCTGAATTCGCACGTCCCGGGCGCAACGCACGGGCGGCTGTCTGCGGAAGCGCTGGACACGCTCGACGTGCAGGACACTGGCATTGGCATTGCTCCGGAGTTCTTGCCAGACCTCTTTACCCCGTTCAAGCAGGAGTCCCACGGGAATGCTCGCGACTTTGAGGGTAACGGCCTCGGGCTCGCCATCACCAAGCAGTTGGTCGACCTATTGAGCGGCACCATCACCGTGGACTCTGTGAAAGGTGAGGGCACCACGTTTACCGTGACCCTCCCACCGCTGCAAAACGAGCGCGCTGCAGACGTGTCCGCATAGCAGCCCTTGAAGAAATTACCGTTGGCGGTAATCTCTGCCCCCTGCCCCCCGTACAGGTCACGGTAGGCGTCTATGCGACGTCCCCGTTCCATCGCTGACGCGACCCTTACCTATGTTCTCGAACAGCTGCGAATACGGCCTGCGGGCTGCCATTTACCTGGCTACGCTCGACCCCGACGACCCGTTTGTATCGATTGGCACGATCAGCGAGAAGCTGGACATCTCGTTTCATTTCCTGACCAAGACGTTTCAGAAGATGACCAAGGCCGGCCTGCTGGAGTCGCAGCGGGGCCCGAGTGGGGGCGTACGGCTGGCGCAGGCACCGGAGGCCATCAGCCTAATGGACATTGTGCAGGCGATTGATGGGGAGGCCCTCTTTACGGAATGCATCCTGGGCCTGCCCGGCTGCGGCGAACAGCAGCCCTGCCCGATCCACGAAACCTGGACGGCAGAGCGGGAGCGCATCGCCACCATGCTTGCAGACGCTACGTTACGCGACCTGGCCGACGACGCGGAGGCGGGCGGCTTGCGGCTGCGCGCGCGGCTATCGACGTCGTGAGATAGGCAGACGGGGGCGGGCCGTTGTCCTCGTTACCACCACCTCGGCTATCAGCGCACGGCCGGGGGCGACGCTACTCGGGGGCGCTACCACGTCAATTTGAGGCCTTACGGACCGCTGTCGCAGCGCATCGTTTCCTCGTCTCGTCGACTCCTCGTCTCGCCGGTACCGCCCCCGTGCTACCACCGCGCTCGCCCTACCGTCCCACCGCGTACAGCACATTATCCGAAGCGCCCACGTACACCACGCCGTCCTCACCAATAGCTGGAGAGGAGACGATAGCCGCCCGCGCCCCGAACGTCCATCGTTCGGCACCGGCGGCAGTGAGGGCGTACAGCGTACGGTCCACGGACCCGACGTATACCGTACCCTCGGCGTCAACCGCCGGCGAGGATTGGACGCGGGCGCTGGTCTCAAACCGCCACCGCTCGGTACCGTCCGGGCGAATGGCGTACACGTTGCTATCGTTCGACCCTACATATACGGTACCGTCTGCGCCAAGGGCCGGAGACGAGGTGACCTCATCGCCCGTACCGAAGGCCCACCGCTCCGCACCCTCCGGATCGATCGCATAGACCGCCCCATCCCACGACCCGACGTAGACCGCGCCGTCGGCGCCCACCGCCGGCGAGGACGTCACGCGGTCCCCGGTAGGAAAGGCCCACTGCAGCGCGCCCTCCGGCGAGAGGGCATACACATTACTGTCGAACGACCCCACGTAGATTGTGCCGTCGGCAGCGATGGCAGGGGATGACGTGATCTCGGCGTCGGCAGCAAAGGCCCAACGCTCGGTGCCGTTAGGATTGAGGGCAATCACCTCCCCCTGCGGGCGCCCCACGGTGCTGACGTAGACCGTGCCGTCGGCGGCCACAGCGGGTGAGGAACGCACCACATCCGGTAGTTCCACCGCCCAGCGCTCGGTGCCGTCGGGCTCAATCGCAAACAGGAGCCGCCCCGACGCGAGGTACAGGGTGCCATCTGCCGCCAGCGCCGGGGTACTCGCGATGGGCGCATCGGTGAGGAAGGTCCACACCACCTCCCCGGCAGGCGTGAGCTTGTAGAGGACACGGTCGAAGGAGCCGATGTACACGTGGCCTTCGTCGTCGATGATGGGTGACGCTTCAATCCGGGCTTCCGTCTGAAACGCCCAGCGCTCGTCCGGCGTGTCCGGACCCGTCTCATCGCTGCGTCCGGTGTTCTGTGCGTTACCCCTGAACTTAGGCCAGGGCGTGTCGGCAAGGCTGCGGTCAGTAGGCGGGAGCTCCTCTACTGGCGGTGGGTCGTCTTCCACCACGCCATCACAGGCGCCAAGGCTCAGGCTCAGCAACCCAACGAGGAGACCGGTAAGGAGGTACGTCCAGCCACGAGACGCGCGGGACGAAGGAATAGCGGCGAGGTGCAGCATGGCATCAAAAGCCTGAACGTACGGAAAAACAGAGCGGCGTGCGTCGGCCGTAGGCTACGGATCGACACGGACGTAGGGTATCGTCCAAGGCGTGCGATTTCATTAGCGGGGCGTGGGGCATGGGCCTTATGCGTGCCGCACCTTGCCCTTACGATCCGAACGCCGGACGCCGGACGCCTCTACATCAACAAAAGCCAAGGCGATGATAAGATTCCATGAAGGATACCTGCAGAAAGCGTTTTCAGTCCGTAGGGGGCAGAAACTCCGGAGCAGCGGTGGGATTCGGGGGCGAGAACAGCCTGTTGGCTGCTGGCTGGCCTTCAAACGCCAGCCGGACCTCCGATAACCTGCAGCAGGTGCGTTATTTGCAGTGACCGCTGCCTGACGGAGCATCCTTCGCGCAGACCCGCCCTGGACTCATGTACATTCCCCGCATTCCCTATCGGTTTTTGCCTGCCGGTTTCGACGTCGTGGTAGGACGCGACAAAACGGTGGTGGCCCTGATGGGGCCCGTTGCCCATGTGATCGCCCACTTTGACGAGACGCTGCAACTGGCCCGCGAGACGCTGGGCACCCACGACGTGGCCATCGAAAATGTGGCCATCGAAGACGGCGCGTCCGACCAGCAAGTGATCTTCAGCACACGACCCTGGCGTGATGCCTCGGGCGGCGCCCACGTCGTACGCAACGCCGAGCGGCGGCCCGCTCCACGGCAGCGCCCTCGTGCGGAACGCCCCGACCCTACCCGGCTCCCCAAGCGGGGTGGGCTCTGAAAACGCGCTGGCACTGAGACGCGTGCCCTGACCTGGCATCGGTTAGAGACCCAGAGGCAGAGCGGTGGTGTTCGCTGCGCAGGTCGTGCACACGTTACTCGCTCAGTCGCCAGGCCTATCGGGGGGCGGCAGCTGCCCTTCGACCCATGCCGTAGCGCCATCGGCAAAGGTCTCGCGCTTCCAGATGGGCACGCGGGCCTTCAGCGTGTCAATCAGCCAGCGCGCCGACGCAAAGGCGGCATCGCGGTGAGCACACGCCACACCCACGATGACGCTGGCCTCGGCCACCGGCACTTCGCCCGTGCGATGGTGGAGCACCAGCTTCTCGACCGGCCATCGGTCCGCAGCGGTGTCCGCCAGGCGCTGCAACTCGGCGCCCGCCATCGGCACATAGGCGTCGTACGTGAGGCGCACCGTCTCCCGTCCATCGGTGAAGCGTCGCGTGGTGCCCACAAACAGCGTAATGCCGCCGGCGCGCTCGGTCCGCAAGAACTGATCGGCCAGACCGGTGTCGAGTTGCTCCTCGGTGACTCGAATCCACCGCTGTGCTGTTCGCTCCTCAAAACGTGCCATCAGCCTCCACTTACCGGTGTGATGAGGGCCACTTCGTCGCCATCGGAGAGCTCGGTCTCGTGCGGCGCGTAGGTCTGGTTGATGGCGAGCCGCAGCGCGCCTCGATGCTCGGCCACCGCGGGATGGGCTTCCGCGAGATGATCCAGCAGATCATTTCCCGTAGCGGATGAATCAAGCGTCACCTCCAGTTCGCGCGCGCCTACCTTCTCCCGCAGCACACTAAACAACAGTACGCGCACAGTAAGCGTCGCCGGTTCGGTTGTAGATGTCGATTCAGCCATCGGGACAACGGGCGGCTTACCCACCAATCGTGATCATGGGGCGATTCGGCATCTCAGAGAGCTGGTGCATGCCGGCGTGGCGCGCGTGCTTGCGGCCCACCGCCCGGCTGATGACCTGCAGCAGTTCCGCATCCGATGCACCACTCCGCATCGCGTCGCGCAGACTCACCTCCGAAGCGCCAAAGAGGCACACCTTCAGGTTGCCATCGGCCGTGATGCGCAGGCGGTTGCAGCCCTCGCAAAACGGCTCAGTCATCGAGGCGATGAAGCCAACGGTGCCGCGATACCCCGGCACGCGGAACGTACGCGACGTTTCGTGGGGGCCGTCGGTAAGGCGTTCAAGCGGGACCTCGGCGCGGATGCGCTGCACCATTTCGGCGAAGGGCACAAGGCGCTCGTCATCCCAGCGGTTGCCATCAAACGGCATAAACTCGATAAAGCGCACCTCGATGGGCAGGTGCTCGGTCCACCGGACGAAATCCACCAATTCGTCGTCGTTGTGTCCCCGCATCACCACGCAGTTGATTTTCACGGGGTCGTATCCGCGGCGGATGGCCTCGTCGATGGCCTTGTGGACGAGCGGCAGGCCCGGCCGGCGGGTGATCTCCTCGAAGCGGTTGGCGCGCAGCGTGTCCAGGCTGATGTTCAGCAGCGAGATGCCCGCCTCCTGCAGGCCGCCGATCTTTTTGGGCAGCAGCAAGCCATTTGTAGTGATGGCCAGGGTCTGCAACCCGGGTAACGCGCCGATCTCCGCGGCAATCCCTTCGATACCCGTCCGAAGCAGCGGCTCGCCGCCGGTCAGGCGGATCTTGGTGACGCCGGCCTGAACGAACAGACGCGCCAGCCGGACAATCTCGTCGTCAGTGAGCAGGTGCGGATCGGGCGTCCAGTCGAGCCCGTCGGCGGGCATGCAGTACTGGCAGCGGAGGTTGCAGCGCTCCACAAGCGAGATGCGCAGGTAGGTGTGGCGGCGGCCGAACTGATCCGAAAGCGGGTCTTCTTCAGAGCGCGCTGGCTTCCGCGTCAGCTTGAAGTCGTCCGGCACAGTAAACGCCGGTTCGGGCGCGCCATCGCCACCGGAAGACCGCTGGGCAAGGACCGGAAGTGCGTGAAGCATAGCAAGGGAGCCCGCTGGCGAAGAAAACGAAAATATGATAGGTTAACCTTCGCCCGCACGTTCCGCCGATCCTGTTTTCCGCTTGATGTCTACCACCGTCCACCGGCAGCAAGCCGACGCCACGCCCGTTCGCTGTGCCGTGGTCACCGTTAGCGACACGCGCACGGAGGCCACTGACCGCAGCGGCGCGTTCATCCAGCAGGGCCTCACCGAGGGGGGCTTTTCGGTCGTCCGCTATGAGATCATCCCTGACGATACCAGGCGCGTGGCGGCTGCCCTCAAGGCCAGCGCTGAGGTGGCGGAGGCCGTGCTATTCAACGGCGGCACCGGTATCACCGCCCGGGACCTGACGGTGGATGTCATCTCCGAAAAGCTGGATAAACCGTTACCCGGCTTTGGGGAGCTCTTTCGCATGCTCTCGTACGAAGAGGTGGGCGCCGCAGCCATGCTTTCCCGCGCCACTGCCGGCGTCTACCGCAGCACGCTCGTTTTCTCCATGCCCGGCTCCCCCAACGCCGTGCAACTGGCGATGGAAAAGCTGATTCTGCCCGAACTGAAGCACATGGTCTGGGAGTTGGGACGGCAAGGGTAGGTTGTATACCAGCATGGGGGTGGCGTGTAAATGTTTGAGCGCCCCACTGCCGTTTTCCGCGCTTCGACTGACCAGCGGCCGCGCTTTACGCCACGGCCGTGCGGCCCTACGATAGCCACTCAATTTCCACCCGCTCTCCTGCGTGCGGGTGGGCACGCTCTTCCTGAATGTGGATAAGGCAGTTCGCCGCCCACATCGACCGGGAGATGCCCGACCCCTGCGCGCCGGTCGAACGGACGTTGAGACATCCCTCTGCGGAAGTGGTCGCGACGCCCCGGGCGAAGTAGTGCAATCCGGTGTTTATGCGGAGCGCCTCCGTAAGCGTAGCCACGTGGCGTGGGCGGTGGATCTGCTGCCGGCCCAGCATCCGGGCAAGGGCCGGGCGCACATACACCTCAAAGCATACGGCCGAAGAGACAGGATTGCCCGGCAGCCCAAACACCGGCACGCCATCCCACACCCCAAAGCTAAACGGCTTGCCCGGCCGTTGCTTCACCTTGTAGAAGGCCCAGGTGGCGCCCATCTTCGTTAGCACCTCCCGCACGAGGTCGTCGCGGCCCACCGACATCCCGCCGGAGACCACCAGCGCATCGGCCTCCCGGAGCGTCTCCACCACATGCCGAAGGTGCTCTCGATCGTCCCGGGCATGAACCACGCGCGCCTCGCCGCCAGCGGTACGGATCATTGCCTGCAATGCCGGACCGTTGCTGTCGCGGATGGCGCCGGACGGGGGCACCTCCGTGTGGGGCACGATCTCATCGCCCGTCACCAACACGGCCACCTGCGGCGTGCGGCGCACCACCACGTCCGCCGCACCCACCGAAGCCAGCAGGCTTATCGCGGCTGGCGTCAGTACGCGTCCCGCGGCTACCACCTCCTCGCCTGCCTTTACGTTCTCACCCGCCGGGCGCACATTCTGTCCGCGCTCCACTGGATGCGTGATGCGCACGTGGTCCCCTTCCTCCTCCGTGCGCTCCACCCGTATCACCGCGTCGGCTCCGGGCGGCAGAGTTTGCCCCGTGGTGATACGGGCACACGTGCCGGCGGGCAACCGGCGTTCGGGGGTTTCAATCGATACGGAAAACGCCAGCGGCAGCACGGCCGGCACCTCCGGTGCATCGGCAGCCCGGAGCGCATAGCCGTCCATGGCGGAGTTGTCGAACGGCGGCAGTGGTCCGGGGTTGGTGACCGGACGAGCTGTCGTGCGGCCGTGCGCGTCGATCAGGGCCACGGTCTCCGTGCCCACCTGTTGAACATCCGCGTGGATACGGGCATGGGCATCGGGGACGGCGACGAAATCAGGCATTCGGAGACGGGTCGTTGAGCAAACGTTGGGCGGAGGCAAGCATCCCTAATCTATGCCTTTGTTTCACGGCTGATGCCATCGTGCTTTTCAAAACGTGAAAGACGACACGCCGTCAGGTCCGGCTCCGTGAGGCGCTTCATGCCACCAACTGCCCCCACACCCACCACAGCGTACGTCCACCGAGTGCTGCACAGATGAGGACGACCAGCACCCCGACGCCATAGTACCACCGGGGCAGGTACACGACCTCCTGCCTTACCGACAGGAAGAGCATGAAACCGGCGATGGCCGGCAGCAGCACGCCGTTGGCGGCCTGCGCCGCAATGATGGCCGCCAGCGGGGACCAGTCGCCAAGCGAAAACAGCAGCCCGGTAAGAATCACCGACCCCCACACGAGGCGGTAGCGGAGGTCCGAGGCATCGTCCGACCAGCCGAAGATCTCCCGGATGCCCGTCGCGGCGGCAAGGGGGGCCGTCATGGCCGAGGTAATGCCCGCAGCGAAAAGGCCCAGCCCGAAGCAGAAGCGCGCGGCCGGGCCGGCGACCGGCTCCAGAAGGACCGCAAACGCGCCCACGTCGTCGGCTGCCGCTTCCTGCCCGAAGAGCGTCGCGCCGGCCGCTAAGATAGCAAACGACACGAGCCCCCCGATGGGCAGAAAAAGCGCCATCCCGCGAAGCTCGCCGCGCCAGGCAACGGAACGGTCCGGCGTGTCGGCCCAGTAGGCCTTAGCCGCGGAGGGGTGAAGGAAGAGGTTGTACGTGACGATCGTCGTACCGAGCAGCGCCACCACGGTAAGGAGACTACCGTCTGGTACGGAGGGCACCACCAGGCCCTGCAACGCAGCCGGCCAGTCGACCGGTGCCAGGATGAGCCCCACCACAAACAGACCGCTCATCGCCACCACCAGCACGGTAAAGAGCTGCGCGATACGGCGGAGGTCCAGCAGGAGCATCACCCCGGCCGCGGCAGCAATGACCATGATGATGGCCCGTCGCGGCACGCCGTCACCGAACAGTGCGGTAATGCCAGCGGCGGCACCGATCAGGTTGCCCGTCTCGAAGGCGGCCGTCCCTACCCACAGGCCCAGCACCACGAGCCCGAAGGCCAGCCGCCGCGCCCAGGGCGCCTGCAGGGTCGCGCGCAACGCCTCGCCCAGCCCTTGCCGCGCTAGGATACCGGTGTTGGCCGTAAACGACTGCAGCACAAACGTGGCCGCGGTCGCAAACAGCAGCACCCAGCCCAACGCATACCCAAACTCCACCCCCGCCGCCGCGCACGTCAGGACCGTACCGGGCCCTACAAACGCTGCTACCACAAGAGACGAGGTGCCGAGACGCATAGCCGAAGCGCATAACGAAGGGGCGGGCAACCGGAAGATGAGAAATCCACCGACCGGATGCCAGTAGCCCGATCGCCTTCATCGTCGAGTGGCTGTGGCTGATCTGCGCACCTGATTGTGTCGCTTTTCCTCGTGCCGATGCTCCAGCGTCGGCACGTCTCCAGGGACGGTCCGGGTCCCCTGTCTTGGAGCAGCGCCACCCGGCTGGCGAAGCAGCCCCCTGAACGACCAGAGCGGAAGCGGCGTCGCATCGCGCGCGGTGCGTGTTGCACGAAATCCCGCAACTGCACGCCGATGCAACGCTCTACCGTCTTGCCTCAACCAATCACCGGCGCTGATCTTGCTTCATCCAGCCGGCCCACCGCGTTTCCCGCGTGAGTCGTAGTCCGTTAGGTCCACCGTTGGCCCATTCGCTTTCTTTTCTGGATGAACCTCGTTGTGTGACGTGGCATTCAAGTCCACGTGTAGACTCTGTCATCGGATCCGCCATGCCATGAAGGTCAAAGTAGGAAAACGGGGAGTCATGGTGCCAAGGCGCATGCTTGGCGACGCTGAAGTGGTGGAGATCCGAGACGAGGATGGACGTATTGTTATCGAACTGATCCGTGAGGGTGAGAAAGAAGACCAGGATCCAATTTCTGGCCTCGGCCAGGACCCCGTACCGTGTGGGTCAGCGGATGCTTCGATAAACCATGATCAGCACCTTTACAGTATTGGGAGAGCGCGAGAGGGCTGTAAAGATCCCGGCTTTAGCCGGTGATATACACGGACCCTCTCGCGTTCGGTTTGTGCGTTTGCATACGAACAAACCGGAATCTTAAACAACGTGGTCTGTTTATTGAAGTAATGTATCCCATGGCCTACAAATACCGCTGCTATCCAACCGAAGAGCAGCGCCACTTTCTGGCGCAGACCTTCGGTTGTGCGCGGTACGTGTGGAACTGGTCGTTGGAGCATAGAACCAACGCCTACCACAACGAGGGCGAGAGCTTGAACTTCGCGGCCATGTGTCGGCGTCTCACCCAGCTCAAGAAGGACGAGGAGCACGAGTGGCTCTCTGATCCTTCGAGTGTCGTCTTGCAGCAGTCGCTCCGTAATCAGGAGCAAGCCCTCATCAACTTCTTTGAGGGCCGCGCTCAGTACCCCAATTTCAAGCGCAAGCACGGCACACAGAGCGCCCGCCACACGAAAGCGGCGTTCAGCTATGACGGCGAAGCCCGTACCCTCAACCTGGCAAAGATGCCCGGCACGCTCAAGGTCAACTGGAGCCGCGATCTGCGAGGAGAACCAACCGCAGTCACAGTGGCGCTTGACCCGGCGGGCCGGTATCATGTCTCGATTGAGTGCGAGGTCCCTGTGGAGGATCTGCCGAAGACCGGCAGCGCCGTGGGCGCAGATGTAGGTATCACGTCCTATGTCACCTTGTCCACGGGCGAGAAGGTCGGCAACCCACGTTTCTTGGAGAAGGCATACCGCCAGCTTCGCCGCGCCCAGAAGAAACGCTCTCGCAAGGAGAAAGGCTCAAAGAACTGGGAGAAGCAAAAGCGGCGTATTGCGAAGATCCACGCTAAGATTGCGGACAAGCGATCCGACTTCCTCCACAAGCTGACGACGCGCCTTGTCAGGGAGCACGACACGATCTGTGTGGAAACGCTCTCGGTCAAGAACATGCAGAAGAATCACTGCCTGGCAAAAGCCATCAGTGACGCGGCGTGGTCGGAGTTTGTGCGCCAGCTTGAATACAAGTGCGAGTGGTACGGAAAGCGCCTCATCACGATCGACCGCTGGTTCCCATCGAGCAAGCGCTGCCATAGCTGCGGCCACGTCCACGAGGACATGCCGCTGAGCGTCAGGGCGTTTGAATGTGAGGGTTGCGGTCGTCATTTGGATCGCGATGTAAACGCAAGTAAAAATATCAAGGCCGCAGGGCTTGCGGCTTCAGCCTCTGGAGGGCTGCGTGAGACTGACCGAGGACTTGTCCTCGACAGCAGCGCCCGATGAATGAGGAACCCGCTCTTGTGAGAGACGGGAATCTCCCGCCTTTAGGCGGGGGAGGATGTCAA
>Ga0207421_10008749_pt1 | contig 10403 bp, 7 predicted proteins | sample SodLakKL_010_SED_4_FD_187542 | JGI IMG/M metagenome (GOLD analysis project Ga0207421, IMG submission 187542) | Alkaline sediment microbial communities from Lake Tanatar, Kulunda Steppe, Russia - 8KL_010_SED (SPAdes) (version 2) | ecosystem: Environmental > Aquatic > Non-marine Saline and...
CATAAAAATCCCTTCCCTTGCGCGCTCCTCAGCCGGCATGTCAAACAGGTTTTGCCCCAGGTAGGTGATCTCCCCGCTCTCCACGGTAAAGAGTTCCCGCCCCGCTATTACGGATGCCAGCGTACTCTTGCCGGAACCATTCGGCCCCATGATGGCATGAACTTCACCCTCGTTGACCTCCAGGTTCAATCCTTCGATAATGATTTTTCCGTGAACGGAAACACTCAGGTCTTTTATTTTTAACATAGTCTAGTAGCGTTTGACCCCTTCGGGGTCGTTAGTAACGTGTGACCCCTTCGGGGTCGTTTCGTGGGCAATTCCACCATCCTTATCCCAACCAACAACCAACAACCGCTCAGCCTCGTCCACCGTCTATGGGCAACTCCCACAATCCTCCGCCCATGAGAACCAACAACCAACAACAAACAACCAACAACCGCTCAGCCTCGTCCACCGTCTATGGGCAACTCCCACAATCCTCCGCCCATGAGAACCAACAACCAACAACCATTCTTACCCCACGCTTCCCTCCAGACTCACCGACAACAATTTCTGAGCCTCCACGGCAAACTCCATGGGAAGCTTTGAAAGCACCTCTTTGGCATAGCCATTGACAATCAGTCCGATGGCTCCTTCCATGTCAATTCCTCTTTGCAGGCAGTAAAACAGCTGGTCTTCGGATATCTTACTGGTGGTTGCCTCATGTTCCACAATCGAGGATCGGTTGCCCACCTCGATATAGGGGAAAGTGTGGGCTCCGCTCTGGTCTCCGAGGAGTAGTGAGTCACACTGTGAGAAATTCCGGGCGTTCTCTGCCCTGCGGCTGGTTTTTACAAGCCCCCGGTAACTGTTATTGCTTCTGCCGGCAGAGATCCCTTTACTGATGATGGTACTTTTGGTGTCCTTCCCCAGGTGGATCATTTTGGTGCCCGTGTCGGCCTGCTGCCGTTTATTGGTCACGGCTACAGAATAAAATTCTCCGGTTGACCGGTCGCCCTTCAGTATCAGGCTGGGATATTTCCAGGTAATGGCAGATCCTGTCTCCACTTGGGTCCAGGATATTTTCGAGTTTTCTCCCTCACATATTCCACGCTTTGTAACGAAGTTGTACACCCCGCCTTTGCCATCCTTGTCGCCCGGCCACCAGTTCTGAACGGTCGAATATTTTACTTCGGCATCCTTGTGTGCGACGATCTCTACAATGGCCGCATGCAATTGATGTTCATCACGGATTGGTGCCGTACATCCTTCCATATAGCTGACATAGCTGCCTTCTTCGGCCACGATAAGGGTTCTCTCAAACTGCCCGGTATTGGCTGCATTGATGCGGAAGTAGGTGGACAACTCCAGCGGACATTTCACCCCTTTGGGAATATAAGCAAATGATCCGTCACTGAATACTGCCGAGTTCAGGGCCGCAAAGAAGTTGTCCGTATGGGGGACCACGCTGCCCATGTATTTCTTTACCAGGTCGGGATATTTCTGAACGGCTTCACTGAAGGAGCAAAAAATGATCCCCTGTTCTGAAAGGGTCTTTTTGAATGTGGAACCCACAGACACACTGTCCATCACAGCATCGACGGCCACACCCGCCAGTTTTTTACGCTCATCCAGGGGGATGCCCAGCTTGTCAAAGGTTTCCAGGAGTTCCGGATCCACCTCGTCCAAGCTCTCATATTTGGGCTTTTTACGCGGGGCTGAGTAATAGATCTTATCCTGATAGTTGATGGGCGGATACTCCAGATGGGCCCATTCCGGCTCCTGCATGGTCTGCCAGTAACGGAAAGCCTTCAGGCGGAACTCCAGCATAAACTCAGGCTCATTTTTTTTTGCGGAAATAAAACGAACGGTATCCTCAGTGAGTCCGGGAGGTGCCTGGTCCATGTCAATATCGGTGTAAAAACCGTATTTGTAATCGGAACCGGTTACTTCGTTCAGTATGTCATTATTCTTGTCTTCCATGCAGGGTCATTCTTTGGCTGCCAGTATGATAGTGCAGCACAGTGATCTTATTTAGATCAATTTTAAATTGAATTGCAAAGATAGCAAACAAGCATGAAATAATCAACAAGGCGTAGGGGAATATGTTCAGGAGCGCAAACTTGTGACATCTCCGATCATTTCCAGTCCTGCAAACCTGCCGGTTCCTTCAAAAAGCAGTTTGCCGTTGTTGTTTTTGACGGCTATGTGCAGACTGGCACTCAGATTTTCGTGGATTACCCTGTTCATTTGGCCCTGGTTAGGTGCCTTCAGTGCTCCGGGATCATTTTTTTTGCCCGGGAGGGTTTTTCCCTGCGCTCCCCGGATATCTATCCGGAGGTCATTTTTTTTGACGGTCAGGAATAATTCGTTGTCTCTTCTTTCCAGCCTGGTAATCTTTGCGCCATTGTAGGTGGCAAAAAGATGTGGTTTGCCTTTGTGCAGGAAAAACCCCAGGAATCCGGGGAAACTTTTCCCCACCCAGGGAACATTCGCCAATGAAAGCATGAAAGAGGTGTTTTCTGTCTGAAAATGGTTTGACTGCATCCATATCCATGCTTCAGGCATGGATGTACCCCAGTCTTTTTCAATATAGCCTTTCCCGTTGTGAAAGTCAGCTTGCTGGCCATTGAGGTTCAGTTGTCCGCTCAGACGGTGATCCATACTTACCACGCCATGGTAACATTCCATGAAAGGGGCATAGCGATACCACCCCATGATCCCGGGTCTGAGCAGGGTGGCCTGCAGCGGGGTCTGCCCGGAAAAAAATACCTCACCCTGAAAATGACCCCTGGGTGATTGGAGATCTAACCTTATATGGCTGCGGGAAATTTCGTTTTCACCGATCTTCACATGGAAGTCGCTCTTCGAAAAAAGGAATGACTCCGCCGGAAACCGGAAATACCAGGTCTCGCCGGTCTTGCCGTTGATCACCTGAATAAAGGCATGGGGGTCTTCATTGGTGAGTGAAACGCCCGGGATAAATGACCAGGTATGGTTGCCGCCGGCACTCACCAGCTTATAATACCATCCTTCAAAATAGTTCTTTCTTTTCCTGTTGCCCTGAAACCAGGAAGGATTCCAGATTTTAGCTAGATCGTACAGGCCGGAAAAACCCCTTTCCCGAACATGCCCGGGAAAATCCGAAGATTGACTCATTGGCTGAGTTTTGGTCACGAACTTTTCCCCTCCGGGATGAGCAGTTTAAAGCCTTTGCCATGTACATTCAGCAACTCCACCTCCGGATCGTCTTTCAGGTATTTGCGCAGCTTGGCAATATACACATCCATGCTCCTTGCATTGAAGTAGTTGTCGTCCAGCCAGATCTTGTTCAGTGCTTCTGAACGGTCAAGTACACTATTGGCCCGGTCACACAGCATTTTAAGCAACTGGGCTTCCTTGGAAGTGAGTTTTTCTTCGCTGCTATCATGTTTCAGGAGCTGCCTGGCGTAATCAAAGGTGTACTTCCCTATCTGGAACAAGGTTTTGTCCGAATCACCGGGTTTCTCATCGTAGGTCCGCCGGTGAATGGCGGTGATGCGCAACAAAAGTTCCTCCATGCTGAAGGGCTTTGTTATGTAGTCGTCCGCCCCGATTTTCAACCCCTCCAGGATGTCGTCCTGCATATTCTTTGCGGTGAGGAAAAGGATGGGTACTTTCTTGTCTACTTTTCGGATATCCCTTGCCAGGGTGAATCCATCCTTGACCGGCATCATCACATCCAGCACACAAAAGGAGAAATTGTCTTTCAGATAAGCATCATAGGCTTCCTGTCCGTCGACGCACAATGTGGTGAAAAATCCTTTGGCCTCAAGATAGGCTTTCAGGATGGTGCCGAGGTTCGGGTCATCTTCGGCCAGCAGAATTTTGATTTTTGACTTTTCCATAGAGGGTCAGTTTCATTAGTTGTTGGTCTGTTCATTCCCTTTGCCGTCATATCCAAAGGGGATGAAGACTGTAAACCGGCTGCCTTTGCCGGGTTCGCTCTCCAGGGAAATATGCCCGCCATGTTTTTCGACAATGGCCTTTACATAACTCAGACCCAGTCCGAAGCCTTTAACGTCATGGACATTTCCCGTGGAAACCCGGTACAAGTTATCAAAAATTTTCTTTTGATTGGCCAAGCTGATCCCGATTCCCCGATCATCCACATGCACAATCACCCCGTTGCTGCTGTTTTGGGTTGTAACAGTGATCTCCGGGCTGTGCGGTGAATATTTGTTTGCGTTGTCCAACAGGTTAGAAAATACGTTGGTCAGGTGAATTTTATCTGCCTGGATGAAGCTATATTCTGCATCAAAATTTGTATTGATTTTCCCGTGTTTTGCCGCCACCTGTATCCCGATTTTCTGAATGGCGCTATCGATCATATCATGCAGATCCAGCCCGGTCACGTTCAGCCTGATCTTTGCTTTTTCGATGAGCGCAGTCTGCAGTACTTTCTCTGTCAATAGCCCCAGACGCTGGTTTTCCTCGTTAATTACATTGATATAACTTTGGTAAAGATTCTCAGATTTTTGTACATCCTGATCGCTCAGGGCCTGGCAGGCCAGGGAAATGGTTGAAATGGGGGTTTTCAACTCGTGGGTCATGTTGTTGATGAAATCATTCTTCATGACCGAGAGTTTCTTTTGCCGGATGATGGTAAGGATGGTAATGGCAAAGGAAGAGATAATCACCAGGATCAGCACAATGGAGGTGGCCAGCATGGCATTCATCTGCGAAAGAATGTACCGTTCCTGCTGGGGAAAGTGCAGTAGCAGGTATTCGGGGTTCATAAAGATGTCGTTGGGGAAAAGCTGAAAGGCATAAGGGCTTTCCAGCAGTTGCCGGCTGTGTTCCCCTGTTTTTTCTTTCACCAGGGCATGCCCGGCCGGGTTGTAAATGCCGAATTCATATTGTGTTTTTATCCCCTGCCTGGTAAGCTCCTCAGCCAGCAGTGAATCCAGGGAGGAAATGCTGCCTTCGTTGGTGACCTGAAAGGTGTACCTGCTGGAAAACAGCTCATCAAACAGGTCATTGATAATCTGGCTTCTCTCAAAGAATCTGCTGAAGGGATCATCCATGCCCTGACGCCTGCTGTCAGGGAGATACCCCGGGGCTGAACCCGGATACCTGCTGCGTCCGCTGATCACTATGGAAGTATCAAAAGCACTGGTCTGCTGCCTGTCACTCAATTGTCCGCTGAGCGGCAAATCAACCTCGGCCTGAAGGATTCCTGTGGGACGCTCTTGCTGGACAGCCTCCCCCTGCTGGGAAAAAATGCGGTTATAATAAAGCTGGTTCAGGGAGTCAAGCATCTGCGTCAGCTGGTTCAGGTGCCGGCTGCGCTCTTGCTGTTCCATCATCTTACGGGCAAGCTCCTGTTTGTTAAACTGATTGATGGCCCGGGTGGCTGCTTCACTGACCCCCCGGTCGAAATTCACCTCCTTGATTGCTACCGCATTGCGTATCCAGTAAAGCTGGATGCCCAGTAAGCCTACCAATGAGATGGTAATCGCAATTACCACCAGTATGATAAATCTTTTTTTCATCTTCTTTAAACCAGGATGGTTGAACCCTCCCTACAAAGGTAAGATGGAAATAAAGATTAAACCCATACTTAACACATTTTAACAGCCTTTAACGTAATTTACATCGCCACCCTTCAGATATAATGGATGGGAAAAGGTTTTTTTATAACCGGCCTGCCACTTTGTCCCAGTCAACAATTTTCCAGAACGCAGCCAGGTATTCAGGTTTCCTGTTCTGGTAGTCGAGGTAAAACGCATGTTCCCACATGTCGCATGTCAGCAGGGGTGTTTTCCCGTCACGCAGCGGATTACCGGCATTGGCCGTTTTGACGATCTCCATTTTTCCGTCCTTATTCCTTACCAGCCAGGTCCATCCCGATCCGAATAAGGTCGTGGCCGCCCCGGTAAATTCTTCTTTGAACTTTTCAAAAGAGCCGAAATCCGCCTCTATGGCTTCTTTTAGCTTTCCTTCAGGTTCTCCGCCACCATTGGGAGAGAAACCTTCCCAATAAAAAGTGTGATTCCACACCTGTGCGCCGTTGTTGAAAACTCCGCCGTCTGCCTTCATGACAATCTCTTCAAGGCTTGATTCCTCGAAAGGGGTACCGGGTATCAGGTCATTGAGCTTTTTCACATAGGTCATGTGGTGTTTTCCGTAATGATATTCAATGGTCTTTTTGGAGACATGGGGCTCGAGTGCTTCCGGGGAATAAGGCAGCTTGGGTAATGTGTGTGTCATAACAGCGTCGTTTTGGGTTAATGAATAAGAATAGCTAAAATATGGAAAATATCTTTTAGTTCCAAATACGATGGGGGTTATATGAGCGGATGCCTGCGTATAGCCGTATATGTGTGCGTTAGCGAACAGGATTGTTCAGCAGCGTGCATTTGGTGTCTGAGGAAATAAAGTGCAACCATCTGATAATGAAGGTAAAGAATTTTATAGCATGTTGTTTGATTGATTGTTGCATAATTTTGCCGCGCCATCTATAAGTCGGAGTAAGCCAAAAAACAAAAAGGTTATAACTATATGAATCCAAATATTAAAGTATCCCTTCGCCGGCTTGTCCGGGAAAAACAGTATTCCATTATCAATGTGGGAGGTCTGGCTATCAGTATGGCCGGTGCCTTACTGATTCTGCTTTTCCTGCAGTTTGAGTTGAGTTATGACAGATACCACCCTGAATACGAGCGCACATATCGTCTGGCCACCGATGCAGTGTCTTCGGGCGAAAGAGAAGTGCTGGCGATCAATTCATTCCCTGTCGCCCCATTGATGGCTTCCGGGTTTTCGGAAATAACCGATTATACCCGTGTTTTTCCTTTCAGTTTCTTTTTCCGGGAAGTGGTATACCGGTATGAAGACAGGAGTTTCTTTGAGGACGGCGTGTTTGCTGCCGATTCCACCTTTTTTGATTTCTTTCATTTTGAGTTCATCCACGGCCGGCCGGATAATGCACTCACTGAGCCGTTTTCCATTGTGCTTACCAGGGATATGGCGGAACGGTATTTCCAGGATGAAGATCCGCTGGGTAAGATGCTCAGGGTGGACGGATCAGGGAGTTTTCGGGTAACAGGGGTGATCGAAAACCCGCCTTTGAACAGTCATATGCAATTTGAAGGGTTGATATCCATGTCATCCCTGAACCAACTCGGACCCCTTTTTGAGTCGGCATTGGGGCCCGGAGCATCTTTTGATCTGCTGGCGTACAACTTTAACAGCCGTACGGTCTGGGCCTACGTGAAAACCACTGAAGGATTTGACCCGGATCTTTTTATAGAAGATCATTGGGACACATTTTACGAGAATCATTTGTCGGAGGCCGAGTCCGGTATCGATTACAAAAGCAGCCTGCTTTTTCAGCCGATCCACACCATCCACCTGCAGTCTGATCTTCCCTATGAAATGGCAGCTGAAACCGGAACCATCAGTATGATGAGTCTGGAGGTGGCGGGCATTTTCTTTGCCATTGCCTTGTTCCTTCTGTTGATTGCCTCCATTAATTATACCAACCTGGCTATCAGCAGGTTTACCAGGAGAAGTAAAGAGGTTGGGGTGCGAAAAGTAATGGGGGCCGGTAAAGGGCAACTGGTCAGGCAGTTCATGACGGAATCGGTCATTACCACAGTACTGGCGCTGCTTTTGGCACTCGTGTTGGCAGAACTGGTCGTACCTTCGGTAAACAATATGCTGAATGTATCCATCACCACCAATATTGTCTCCAATCCCGCCGCTTTTCTGATCTTGCTGGGAATGGCCGTTTTTGTCGGATTGGTGGCCGGAGGGTATCCCTCCCTGTATTTTACGTCCTTTCCTCCCGTGAAAGTGTTGACCCATCGTTTCGTGCCGGGCCGTTCTGCCATGTCGCTGAAAAAAATGCTGATTGTGATCCAGTTTGTGATATCCATTTTCATGGTGATTGCCACTTTGGTGGTGAACGCACAGTTGCGCTATATCAATCAAAAGGACCTGGGTTATGACTACGAAAACGTCATGATTGTGGAAATGCAGGGCGAAAGGCAGTCTGCCAGGGCAGCTGACTTCCGGCAGCGCCTGCTGCGACAGCCCGGGGTTGTTGATGCCACTGTATCCAATTACTTTCCTTCTGTTACCACCATGCAGAACAATATAAATATCAATCAGGATCAGGGGAGTGGTCTGGTTGCGTTGAATTTTGCCCAGACAGGACCTGAATTTCTGCAGTTTATGGGGATGGAAATGGCTGAAGGGCGATTTTTTGATCCGGAAAGCCATATTGACCTGGAAGAGAGCATTGTCATCAATGAGGCTGCCCTTCGCCAGATTGGCTGGGAGGAACCCCTTTCCCACAGAATTCATGCGCACTACAGGATGGCAGATTGGACGGACGCCAGTCGCCGGGTGATCGGCGTGGTCAAAGATTTCCATTATGCCCCCCTCGGTGAGCCGATTGAACCGATGGCCTTTTTTCCAATGGAGGAGCAGGGGAACTTTATGTTGATCAGGTTTTCCGGCGAAAATACCCCCGGAAATATTGCTTTAGTGAGAAAGGCGTGGAGTGAGTTTGCCCCTGACAACCCATTTACATATCGCTTCCTTGAAGAAGAGATTGGCGGCTTTTATGAATCACAAAAAGTGCTGAGCAGGTTTTTTGGATCATTTGCCCTGCTTTGTATCCTGATCTCTTTTTTGGGGGTTTATGGCCTGTCTGCGTATTCCGCGGAACAACGTACCCGTGAGATTGGCATCAGGAAGGTGCTGGGTGCCTCATTGCAAAACGTGTTGTTTATGCTGAACAAGGAATTTTCATGGTTGCTGGTGATTGCTTTTGCCATTGCTGCACCCCTTGCCTGGCATGCAATGGACAGATGGCTCGCCGGTTTTGCCCACAGCACTGACCTCACCGTATGGCCCTTTTTGCTGGCTGCAGTGGTGGCTTTCCTGGTCACTTTCATGGCTGTCGGCTATCATGCCTGGCGCAGCATGCGGCGTAATCCGGCAGAAACCCTCCAGTATGAATAAAAAAACGCCCCGCATAAAACGGGGCGTTCCTGGTACCCGGGGTCGGGATCGAACCGACACGGTATTGCTACCATTGGTGTTTGAGACCAACGCGTCTACCAATTCCGCCACCCGGGCTCGGGTTGGGTATTTGAAGACGGCAAATTTACGCAATTTGTTGAACCTGACAAAAAAATCCCAAATTACCACATAACGGGGATGTGTTGTGCGGTTATTATTCCTATTTTTGTCAGCATAAAGCGTATTTCTCACCAAAAATTTCAGCTCATGGCTTCTGTGGTAAAAATATTCTCCGGCTCCAAATCTCGTTTACTGGCGGAAAGAATTGCCGAGAATTATGGCAAACCACTGGGTAAAGAGATGGTGCAGCGGTTCGCCGACGGAGAATTTCAGCCATCCTACGAAGAAACTTTACGGGGAAATGATGTGTTTATCATTCAAAGTACCATCCCCCCGTCTGACAACCTGATGGAGTTGTTGCTGATGATTGATGCCGCCAGGCGCGCATCGGCCAAACAGGTCGTAGCGGTGATCCCTTATTTTGGATTTGCCAGGCAGGACCGCAAGGATAAGCCGCGTGTTTCCATCGGAGCCAAGCTCATTGCCAATTTGCTGGTTGCTGCCGGGGTGAACCGCATCATTACCATGGATCTGCATGCCGATCAGATACAGGGATTCTTTGATGTGCCTGTAGATCACATGTACGCTTCTGCCATATTTGTTCCGTACCTGAAAAAACTCAATCTTTCCAACCTGGTGATGGCTTCACCGGATACCGGGGGTACCCGTCGTGCCGGAGCCTATGCCAAATTCCTCAACAGTGAACTGGTTATCTGCTATAAACAACGGGAAAAAGCCAATGAGGTGGAGCGGATGACCCTGATCGGGGATGTGAAGGGCCGCGATGTGGTGCTGGTGGACGACATCATCGACACGGCAGGTTCCATTACCAAAGCCGGTGCCATGATGCTGGAAAAGGGGGCAAACAGCGTTCGTGCCATATGTACCCACGCTGTGTTCAGTGATAAAGCATATGACCGTATCGCCAACAGTGTTTTTGAAGAAGTGATTGTTTCAGATACCATTCCGCAAAGCAGGGAATGCCCCAAAGTTACGGTGCTCTCTTCTGCACAGCTCTTTGCAGATGTGATTCAGCGGGTGCATAACCACGAATCGATCAGCTCCCATTTTGAGTTTTCCACCATTTTGTAAAGCCCTGCCTTCCTAATTTTTTGCCGGCTTTGTTTAATTCATTATCTTTGCGGTCTGTTTTTTAAGGGTGACAGAGATTAACCCTTTCATTATCAAAAATTTAATCCGTAAACAAATGAAAAAAGTATCTGTTAGCGGTTCTCCGCGCGAGGACGTAGGGAAAAAAGATGCGAAGCGTTTACGCAGGGAAGGCAATG
>Ga0207421_10008751_pt1 | contig 10402 bp, 9 predicted proteins | sample SodLakKL_010_SED_4_FD_187542 | JGI IMG/M metagenome (GOLD analysis project Ga0207421, IMG submission 187542) | Alkaline sediment microbial communities from Lake Tanatar, Kulunda Steppe, Russia - 8KL_010_SED (SPAdes) (version 2) | ecosystem: Environmental > Aquatic > Non-marine Saline and...
CTGCTTAAATCATGCGGTTTAGAGCGCCATTGTTTTGAGCTTATCGACGCAGCAACCAACGGGGATTCGTCAGCCTTTAATTCGTCATCCTGGCTTAAAGCTGACTCAGCGAAAAAAAAAAGAAACCGTCATAAGCGGCGCATTGTATATGATGGCGACATCAATTTGGCCAATATTTTTAAACGTTTTTTTGTTTTTTCCAGATTATGCAAGGCTTTGTTCGTAAAACCGGATAGCCCATTGCCGGCGATTGCAGTTGTGGGGAATGACGGGTCCGGAAAAACCACGCTTTGTCATGCACTAAAGAAAGGCGCGATGGTAAAAACCGACCCCGTGCATATAGTGATGCGCCGCTCTGAACCCTGGTTGCCCGTGTATAAAAACATACGCCCTTTGCTGAACGCATACGCCAAAAAGCATAGGGCAAGCGTTAAAAGCTCCGGTATGAAACTGGCCACGTGGATTATAGAAGCCGGTGATTTCGCGGATCGGTGCGCTCGATTCAAGCTGGGCAAGGCTTGGGCCGATGCCGGATTGGGCCTTGTTTTATTCGAGCGCTATCCTACTGACCGATTACGAGGAGAGTATCCCGGCCCCCCGGGATCCCTAATGCCGCTTGAACAATTCTTTCCAATGCCGGATGTCATTGTTTTGTTGGATCTGAGCCCCGAAGGTTCATTAAGAAGAAAACCTGATGATGGCCATTTCCTTAAGGAGCAGCAAGAAAAAAAGGATAACTACATCAGGTTGATAAATGAAATCACACCGCATGAAATAATGAATGCTGACAGTTCCCTCAATGATGTATGGTTTCGCTTTAACAGGTTGGTTTGGGATTATTGTTTTTTCAAACAAAATGAACCTCGAGCATCAAAAAGGTTTCCAGCCCGTTGGACGCCAAGAAAACGAAAATAGAACCAGTTGTGTGGGATGAGATACCGCAAAAATAGAAAAATGATAAAAACAAATCAATGAAAAAATTTCCGGAGATGGTTAATGCTCGTCATTGGCAAAATGGATCCTGTTGTTTGGGCTGGATATCTCCTGACCGCATCAAATACTGCACCCCAAGCTCACCATACACTGATATTAATCAACATGATGCAAACCTGGACCACCCACATGCTTTTTATGACAGGGGCTACTTTTATGAGTCAATCAGGGCTGGACAAGTGATAGCGGGGAAATGGGATAAAGCTGATTTGTTGTTTACTGATCTTCTGGAATATAAAGCAGTTGAAGATCATATGAAAGGGATCCGCAGGTGGCGAAATTCGGATTTTGCTTTAAGAATAGCCCGATTTATTTCCAAAGGCAATAAGAGCCGCGGATTTAGCGATCCGGAACAGTATATGACCCAACGAGGCAAGGATTTGGATCAACTCATAAAAAGTATCGCGCTAAACGGTGTTGTACCAAATGTTGAAAGACCCATGCCAGGAAAGGAAATTGATGACATATCGGTCAATATAGGCCGGTATGGAGGAATCCTTTTTAATAATCGGGGGCATCATAGAGTTGCAATCGCAAAGGTGTTGGGAATTATTATTCCCGTTGCTGTGATTGCCTGGCATAAAGAATATGTTGATCAATATGGTTTTGTTTTTCCAGGATGCGAGTGTTGTGATTGCCAAATTAAAAGTTGTCAACAAGATACATGAGTGAATCTCCACCCGCATAGCGGGTGGCCTCAGGTTGCCCCCTGAAAGGGGGCTTAAAAGAAAACATCTGGATCATGCTCGAGTTGATGAAAAAATAAATCTCTGTTCCAGGGAATCAATGCAATCAACAGCTTATGCCACTATTTGATTACTGCATCCCACAGAATTTGCAATGCTTTACCGCTTACGGTATCTTCTGCAAATCATGCATAGCTTCTTCCTCCAGTTCCGCCATGAAAGACTTCCCCGGAGGAAGAACCTATTTAATTTCACGCTGGACCGGTAGAACTTTCTCCGGGCCCTCCACCGGAGGTGGAGGGTTTAGATCGCAACTAATTTCTGTAATGTCCAAAGATGTTGCATCTAATAAAATATAGCCATAGCCCTTTGCAACTGATTCTTTAAACCCTACGCCGAGACGTAATACCTAAGATGAGGAGATAAACTGTCTTGACTTATGGGTCCACCATACAGGTCATGAAGGTACCAAAACAATGGAGCGACAAAATATGATAATTCCAGCCGTTCCCACTGGCTTTGAAAGTATAAAAGCATATTTCCGAGATCAAGGTCTTGGTGTGATTTCTGATGCAGCAGAACAGTCTGCACCAGCGGTTAACCAGATGATCCTTGACGTACCGTATCGCCCGGAACTAATTGATTTGTATCGATTGCATAAATTTGTAACCGACAATAAACGGACCACAGTCATCGAGTTTGGGGTTGGTTGGTCAACTTTGGTAATAGCTCATGCATTGTCTCTCAATAAACAGAAGTATCGTGAGCAGGTGAAAGAATTACGGCGTAACAATCCATTTGAGGTCCATTCAGTAGACAATGAGCAGCATTTTATTGATATCGCCTTAGAACGCATTCCAGCAGAGCTATCTCCGCTTGTGCATATAACTTATGCTCAAGTTTCCATGGTTTGTTTTCAAGGCCGATATGCCACCGAGTATGAAACGTTGCCGCTTGTAAATCCCGATTTTATTTACCTTGACGGCCCTGACCAATTCAACATTACAAAAGATATTGCGGGCTTTTCAACCGCTCATAAGGATATGATGCCTATGTCCTGTGATATTTTGAAATTCGAACATTTTTTAACGCCGGGAACGTTTATTGTTGTGGATGGCAGAGCGGCTAATGCCAGATATTTACATGCCAATTTACAAAGGGGCTGGGCGTATACCTATGACTCGAAATACGATCAACATCTGTTTTTGCTGGACGAAGAACCTCTGGGTAAATATAACCGCAAACAACTCGAATTTTATTCAAATTAATGGAATTGTAACACATTATGAACATCCTTGCAGTCGCTATTGCCCGGTCCGGTTCCAAAGGCATACCTGGCAAAAATCTTGCTCTTGTGGGGGGGGAGCCGCTGGTTGCTCATATAATTAAAAGCGCCCTTAAAGCAGCTGAATCCATGCCCTTTGACGTTATGCTATCCACAGACGCTGAAAATATCCGTGATGCTGGGATTGCGGCAGGGGCCTGGGCCCCGTTTTTGCGGCCAGCCGAATTGGCCCGGGACGATATTCCTTCACTTCCGGTTGTTCAACATGCAATAAAAGAAGCAGAAAATCGCCGAGGTATTCGATATGATATTGTTGTCATTTTGCTGCCAACAACCCCTCTTTGCCGGCCGGAAGATATCTTATCCTGTGTTCAAATGCTTATACAAAAACCATCGGTTAATAGCGTTGTTGCGGTTACGGAAGTGGAAACGCATCCCTTCCGCATGAAACGAATGCTGGAGGATGGCAGGCTGATCAATTATATCGATCAGGGATTTGAAGATATGCGACCGCGGCAAAGCCTGCCCAAGGTTTATCGCAGGGCAGGCTCTGTCAAGGTAATTCGCAGGGCGGTCATTATGGAAAAAAATTATTTGGTTGGCGATCCCTGTATTGGGGTAGAGGTTCCTCCAGAAACAGCGGTGGATGTTAATACGCCATTGGATCTTGAGTTGGTTAGGCGGTTATACGCACATAATTCAGATTATTGAAAACTTAGCATATTATGAACATTCTTGCCGTTGCTATTGCCCGTGCCGGATCCAAAGGGATACCAAGCAAAAACCTTGCCCTCGTGGGTGGTGAACCGCTGGTTGCCCATATCATCAAAATTGCACTCAAGGCGGCCGAATCAATACCCTTTGAAGTTATGTTATCCACAGATGCCCAGAATATTCGGGTTGCTGGGATTTCAGCCGGCGCATGGGCCCCTTTCTTGCGGCCGGCAGAATTGGCCAAGGATGATATCCCTTCGCTCCCCGTCGTTCAGCATGCAGTAAGCGAAGCAGAAAGTCGGCGGAATATCAGATATGACATAATCATATATCTGCAGCCGACAGCACCCCTTTGCCGGCCAGAAGATATTGTATCCTGTGTTAGGATGCTGCTTCAAACGCCTTCAGCTGATAGTGCGGTTGCTGTTACTGAAGCGGAAATACATCCCTTCCGTATGAAAAGGATGTTAGATGATGGCCGGCTGATCAATTATATCGATCAGGGATTTGAAGATATGCGGCCGCGGCAAAGCCTTCCCAAGGTTTATCGCAGGGGCGGCTCGGTTTATGTAAGCCGCAGGGCGGTGATAATGGAAAAGGGCACTTTGGTGGGCGATCCGTGTATAGGGGTCGAGGTTCCTCCGGAAACAGCGGTTGATGTGGATACGCCAATAGACCTTGAACTGGTAAGGCTTTTGTATGATCGAAAAACCAATCAATAATCGACGGCACTGAATCAAGATGTGCTTTGACATCTGAAGGGAGCCATTCATGAAACTCATCGCGGAACTTTGCCAGAATCATAACGGCAGTTTTGAAAACGTTAAGCGTATGGTCGATCAGGCTGCAGCGGCCGGTGCTACCCACGTCAAGATCCAGACCATTTACGCCCGAAATCTTACATTTCGGCCTCAGTTCGAGACAGGCCTTGAGCAGGATGATCGTACACTTTCAATTAAACGTCCCTGGAAACCTGAATACGAGCGCCTAAAGTCACTGGAATTGACTCATGAGCAGGGGGCTGAATTTGTGGAGTACTGCAACCGGGCAGATATTATTCCCGTAACGACATGCTTTGCCCGCGGCGATGCGGCGGAAATCCGCGATCAAGGCTTCCGGACGGTCAAGGTGGCCAGCTATGACTGCGCATCATACCCTCTACTACGGGAATTGGCCTCAAACTTTGATGCCTTGATTGTATCCACCGGCGCAACTTTTGACGATGAAATTGCTCATGCCGCATCAGTCTTGCAGCAGCTAAGCGCTGACTACTCATTTTTGCATTGTGTCACTATCTATCCCACACCGCTTGAAAAGATGAACCTGGCACGTATGGCATGGCTTCGTCAATTTGCGCCTGATGTTGGATTTTCAGACCATTCGCTTGTTGAGCGTGACGGCATTGCCGCCTCGAAAGCTGCAATCGCGCTTGGGGCCGGTATTGTGGAACGGCATTTTACTATTTTAGGACACAAAGATTCAAAAGATGGACCTGTCTCAATCACCCCGGCTCAACTAAAAATGCTTGCCGATTTTGCAGCGATAACGAAAGAGGAACAATTTGCACTGATGGATCGGGAGCACTCGGGCTGGGAGGTCATGAAAGGCTTTGCTCAACGAGAGTTAAGCGATACCGAGCTCCTCAACCGGGATTATTATCGCGGACGGTTTGCCACCCCTCGTCAGGGCAGAGATCAACGCAACGCCACAATGATTTTTAACTGGGAGGAAACGCCTGTATGAGTTCCCATTTGCAACAATTGGTAGTTATGGCCGGCCCTGATGAGCCGGTTACCAAGGTTGTTGCCCGCATGGGCGCGGGTACTGCCAAGCTTTTTGGTTTATCCTTGATTGTGGATGGAACTAATCGATTGCTTGGTGTATTTAACAACGGTGATTTGATGCGGCTTATTGCCCGCGGCGGGGATATTGATAGCCCTGTTTCCAGTGTAATGATAACGAATCCGGTAGCTGTAAAAGAAGGGCTTACAGATGCCAAAATTATTGAAACTGTGCGGCGACAGTTTCAGAAAAGAACCGGCGGCCGAAAGGAGCTTATCAGGTACGTGCCAGTATTGGATTCGGAAGGCGTTGTTCTGGACGTACTGGACATTTATGAAATACTTGCCCGCGCACCCCGCCAAGGCGAAAAGGTGGCGGTTTACGGCATGGGCTTCGTGGGGCTGACACTGGCTGCGGCACTGGCTGCCAGGGACCATATCGTGACTGGCATCGATACGAGCAGGAAGGTCATAGATGACCTGCAAAGCGGCAAACCACATGTGTTTGAGCCGCGCCTGCCAGAAATGGTCCGCCAGGGAATTGCCAATAAAAAGTTGTTTTTCCGGCCAGACCCAGGTGAAAATGATCACCGGGTAATTATTATCGCAGTAGGGACCCCGATAGACAAAGAAGGAAAAGCTTCTATGGATGCAATAGATGCTGTCTGCCAATCGGTGGGGCCCCGGATAAAGCGGGGTGATCTCGTGATGTTACGATCAACAGTACCTGTAGGTACGACGCGTTCGTTGGTCATACCCCTGCTTGAGCCGCTGTCCGGCCTTTCTGCAGGGAAAGGCTTTAATGTCGCTTTTACGCCTGAAAGGACCGTGCAAGGCAACGCGATCAAAGAACTGTCGGACTTGCCCCAGATTATCGGTGGGGCGACAGAATCCTGTACTGAAAAAGCTTCCGGCTTCTGGAATACCCTGACCGCTACGGTCGTAAGGGTGGAAAGTCTGGAAGCAGCTGAACTCGCCAAGCTTATCAACAACAGCTACCGCGATCTTTCTTTTGCTTTTTCCAATGGATTGGCCCTGCTTGCAGATCATTACAATATAGCGGCGGAACGCCTTATCGCATCAGCCAATGAAGGATACCCTCGTAATCATATACCCAGGCCAAGCCCCGGGGTCGGCGGCTATTGCCTGACCAAGGATCCTTTTCTATACGCTTCAGTTAAAGCAGGTGCCGGGCACGGAGAACTTTCGCGGATGGGAAGAAATATCAATATAAATGCAGGGCGATATCCGGTGGTCGTGATGGAGCGGTATGCGGCCAGAATCCGGCGCAAGCCGGAAAATATGCGGGTGCTGCTTGTTGGCATGGCATTCAAAGGCATCCCGGAAACCAATGATCTAAGGGGCTCAACTGCTGTAGAAGTTGCCCGGGCGCTCAGTGCCTCCGGTTGTATGGTGGAATGCTATGATGTTGTCGTATCTCCTGCGGCCCTCCAAGCATGGGGCCTCAAGCCAGCAGAATTGCTTTCCGGAGCTGAGCGGGCCGATGCGATCTTGATCCTCAACAATCACCCTCACAACGTACCGGAAGGCCTACTTCAGCGCATAAGCAATCGGCCAGTTCTTTTGTTTGATGGCTGGAGTCTTCTTGACCGCTACGAAGTTGAAAAGTACGCCACGTTAACCTATGCAACATTGGGCTACATGACGCCCGACCATGCAGATAACTGAGCTAAGGCCTCCGGTATGAAGGACTGCGCAATTATAGCCTGTGATAACGGCCTTGGCCATGTCAGGCGATGTTACCTTATCGGACTTGAACTGGCAAGGCAAGGTATCAAAGTTGACTTGTTCGCCCCGCGTGAAAAATACATGAAATTCAGCGCTCTGTTCAATCCGGAACCATTGCTTAACAACATTGCCTTTGCGACGCATACATCGCCGGATGGATTCATAAAAGGCGAACCGGTAACAACCCGGTGGCATCAGCGCCTGCCCGACATGAGTGGTTACGATATAGTGCTTAGCGACAACCATCCGGAAATTCTCAATGTGAGAACAGATGCTTTCATTTCGGGGCACTTTTTCTGGCATGACGCGATTGAGGACGTTGACGCTTCATACCGTGAAGCCGCCAGCAGGCTCTTTATGCGCCTGAATCCGCCCGTCATAGGTAGCAAACTTTTTGCTTCCAGGGCGATCATCTCGCTGCCACGATACAAGCCTGTTGGACTCTATTCATCGGATCAGCCGTGCATCGACGGCATAGACGGGCGAAATCTGCTGATAAGCGGCGGTTCAACGCCGGTACTGCGCGCGGCACTTTGTGAATTGGTCAAATGGATAGTCGATCACGGCCCGGAGCCATTTGAAACGATCTTTGTCGATCCAGACATATTGCCAAGCGGAAAATTTAACAAAAAAGGGGCCTTGCCGGGCTGGATACGCATGGCAGAATACAGCACAGGTATGTACCGGAGCGTCACAGCGGCGGTGTGCCGTCCGGGCATCGGGACAGTGACCGACCTCTTGCAGAACGGCGGAAGGCCGTTCTGCGTTTACGAGAACAAGAACAAGGAATTACTGAACAATGCCGCTGCCCTTGCCGCTGCCGGGCTCGGGGCCGACTGTAAAACTCCCGATATTGCTCTCAAACGGGCTGGGCAATATACCGTTGAACAGTCTGCCCGCAGAATGCATGCCAAGCTACTTCGCGAAATTGACTTCGATGGCGCAGCAAAGACAGCACGAATCGTTTGCGGCCGGTGAAATAAAATCGTTTATTTATCACTAAAAGCCATCAGCTATTTTTTTTAAAAGGTAAATATCCGATGCTTTCGCCATATTTTCTCTTAATATAAATAAGTATTGTAATATTCCAAAATATTATACTTACCATAGCCGCTAAGGCTGCGCCATATATACCGTAATACGGAGTAAAGATCAAATTCAGTATAACATTTAAAAGGACTGCAAGCGTTTTTACACATACCAAAATATTCTGATTGCCTGTCATATTCATAAAAGTGCCGGTAACGCCTGAAGCTGAATTTACAAACTGCCCGATGACTAAAAGAACCATTGCGCTGTAGGCAACTGTAAAGTCAGGGCCAAATAAAATAAAAAGCAGTGGTTTCCCCAAAAAAAATAAAAACAAAAGGATGGGGACGGTTGCCCAAAAAGCAACTTTGGTAGATTTTTTTGCCACATAAAAAAGTTCATGCATTTTGTCTGAATGAAAAAGTTCAGAAATTTTAGGCGCAGCCATTATATTAATTGCTGCGAGCACAAAGATGGTCAGGGAGGCCAGTCTGACGGCAACCGCATAATACCCGACTTCGGCTTCGGGCCGGAAAATGGCCAACATTATGATACCGGACTCTTTGATGACAAAGGTCATGGTTGCATTCAATAGCATGGGAGTAGAAATGGCAATAATTTCCATAGCAGGCATTGGGTGCACGGTGTCGTATGGATTTATTTTTTTTTTAAACGCCCTGTCCATGATTATCGCACCGGTCACAGCTGTTATGGCTATTGAGGCATATAGTGCGTAGATAGGATTGGCTGGATGAAACATAAGAACAGTTATAAGAACTAAAATGACCAATTGTGAAAGAGGTGGCAGAAGGTACAGGAGCGCAAAAGCCCAATTTAAGCGAATACCCCTTACTGCACTGGTGTTGAGGTCCATGAGAGATTTGAAAATAATGAAAATTGCTGCAAGGGAGAAAAAAAATTCCAAGTGTGGTTTGGAAAATACTTTATCCGCCATGAAATCGGAGCATAGAAAGATTATGATACCAGTAACTACAGCCATAATTATAACAAAGAACTGGGTCTTACGATAGACTTTAAAAGCTGATGCTGGGGAGTATTTTGCCAGATGCTCCGGTATTAGCCGGAGAATAGACATATTGGTACCAAAAACAGTAAAAATAGCAGCTATCAAAAGAAAAGAATTAAGGGCTGCGACAATACCCAAAACTTCGGCACCGTATATACGAGCTACGATAATATGCGTAACAAGAGCTATTCCTGTAGCTATAACACGCGCGGATAATGCCCAAGCCGAACCGGCCAATATACCTTCGAGTTTTTTATCGAAAATGAGATCTCGGATGCTTTTTTTTATTGAAGTAAGCAAAGGCTTAAAACATAAGGTTGGTGTTATAGTGACCCGTAAAAATATGAGTTATTCGATTTAAAAAATTGACTAACTCATTGGCACTTTTAAATTGTTTTTCAGCAAGTTTTCAAGATCATAACTGTTAATCGTTTTTTTATAATTGTTGAATCGCTCGGGATGAAACATATCTTCAGCATATTTTGACAAATCTTTTCCCTTGGTAAAAGCGACCATTTCTTCGTTGAGTTTCAACCCTTCAAGCAATGAAAGGGTCTCGTTTAGAGCTGATTTAACAGCATCATCTTTTTCATTCGGGGCATAATGTTCAATAATTTTCACCAAAGTAAAACTGCACGCAAGCCCGTGGGGGACACCAAACCGCATCGTCAGTGGGTAGGATATAGCATGGGCGATCGCGGTTCGAGTACGGCTTATGGCCAGCCCTGCAAGCACGGCGGCCTGCTGCATCATTTCCCTGAAATGAAGACTGCCCGGTTGGTTTAAAACGGTTGGCAAGGCTTCGTTTGCCAGGGTCAGGGCTTTCAGCGCCAGTGCTTCACTTACGGGCGTGCGGTTTTTGTTCCAGAGCGATTCCAACGCGTGCGAAATGGCATCAAGGCCTGTGTAAAGGGTTTCCTTTGGGGGAAGCGTCAGCGTTAATCCAGGATCGAGCAATGCGTGAACGGGATATACCATCTCCCCGGAAACGGAGTATTTTTTTTGGTTTTCACTGTCCCATACGGTTGCAAAAGGGGTGACTTCCGCGCCTGTTCCGGCTGTGGTGGGAACGGCAACCACCGGGATGCGGTCTTTCCATGTATAGGGTTTTTTCTGTCTCAAGACCATGTCCAGGGGA
>Ga0207421_10008753_pt1 | contig 10394 bp, 4 predicted proteins | sample SodLakKL_010_SED_4_FD_187542 | JGI IMG/M metagenome (GOLD analysis project Ga0207421, IMG submission 187542) | Alkaline sediment microbial communities from Lake Tanatar, Kulunda Steppe, Russia - 8KL_010_SED (SPAdes) (version 2) | ecosystem: Environmental > Aquatic > Non-marine Saline and...
CGGCCGATGGCGAGGAGGCGGTGGCCCGCTTCCGCGAGCAGCCGGTGGACATGATCCTCATGGACATCATGATGCCGCGGATGGACGGCTATCAGGCCACCCGGCAGATCAAGGCCATGGATACCGGGGGGTTCATCCCGGTGCTCTTCGTTACCGCCCTGACCGATGAGCAGCGGCTGGCGCAGTGTGTCGAGGCCGGCGGCGATGACTTCGTCACCAAGCCCATCAGCCGGGTGCAGCTCAACGCCAAGATCGACTCCTGGCTGCGCACCCGGGCCCTCTACCACACTGTCGTCACCCAGCGCGACGCGCTGCGCAGCCACCAGGAGCGGCTCGAGCGCGAGCAGGAGACCGCCGAGCGCATCGTCGCCCGGGCTACGGCCTCCAGTGACCTTCAGGCGCCGGGGGTGCGCTACCACTATCAGCCGGCGGCTATCCTCAGTGGCGATATCCTGCTGGCCGCCCGCCGGCCCAACGGCAATCTGCTGATCCTTATCGGGGACTTCACCGGCCACGGGATCGGCGCGGCGGTCGGTGTGCCCGGGCTGGCGGCGGTCTTCTACGACCGGGTCGGGCGGGGGGCACACCCCGCCGAGTTGCTCGACGACGTCAACGAGAAGCTCTTCCGGAGCCTGCCGGCGGATATGTTCCTCACCGCGGCGCTGCTGGAGGTGGACTGCCACAATCGCCGGCTCGGCGTGTGGAACGCCGGCATGCCGCCGGTTTGGGTCCTGCGCGGCGGTGAGGTGGTGCAGCGCTTCCCGTCGGTGGACCTGCCCCTGGGGGTGATCCGCGATACCGCGCCGGGGCGCCGGCAGCTGGCCTACCTGGAACTGACCTCCGGGCTCCACGCCTACGCCTGCTCGGACGGCATCGTTGAGGCCACCGATGCCGGCGGGCGGCTCTTCGGCAACGAGCGCATCGAGGCAGCGCTTTGCAGTGGGGATCCCGCTGCCGGATTCGACGCCTTGCTGGAAGCTGTCGGAGCCTTCCGGGCCGGGGACGAGCAGGGCGACGATACCACCCTGGTCTCCGTGGACTTGGACCGGCTGCTGGCCGAGGGGGCGATGGGCGGCTACGGGGCGGCCGCCGCCGAGAACTGGTACAGCGAGTTGGTCCTGGACGCCGCGACCCTGGCCCACGTCAATCCGGTGCCGCCGATCATGAATCTGCTCGCCGAACTCGGGGCGCTGGAGGAGGACCGGCAGAGCCTCTACGTGGTCATCGCCGAGCTCTTCACCAACGCCCTGGAGCACGGCGTGCTCGGGCTCGACTCGGCGCTCAAGAGAGACCCGGATGGCTTCGAGGCCTATTACCAGCAGCGCGCCAGGGCGCTGGAGGCGCTGGAAGAGGGCGAGATCCGCCTGCGCGTGCAGTGCGACGCCGCCGACGGCAGCGGATACGGGATCGAGATCGAGGTGGAGGATTCCGGCGAGGGGTTCGACTACCGGCGCATTCTGGAAGGCGGCGCCGGCCACGGGGCGCCCATCGGTGCGGGCCGGGGCATCCTGCTGGTGCGCTCACTGTGTGACGAACTGAGCTACTTCCCGCCCGGCAACCGGGTGCGAGTGCGGTATACGCCGGGGGGCCGCCCGCGCCCCTCGCGGCCCGATTCGTAGTAGCATCGGGCGCCATGCGCTTGCGTCTTCCCCAACCCTCGGTGCGCTGGTGGCCGGGGTATCGCCCCTTCCTGCTCGCGCTGCTGCTGCTCAGCGGCCTGGCGGTGGCCGTGTGGGGGCCCTGGGATGCCGAGGACGTTGTCGCCTGGGGCGAGCTCCTGGTCGAACGTCCCTGGTTGCTGCTGGTGGTCGTCGTGCTGCAGGCGGCGCTGTTCACCCTGGCGTTGCCGGGCAGCCTCTTCCTGTGGGCTGTAGCGCCGTTCTATCCCCCGTGGATGTCCACGCTCACGCTGGTGGCGGGCAGTACCCTGGGCGCCCTGGGGGCGTACGGGGTGGCGTGGTTGCTGGGCCGTGATGCGGTGCCGGCGGACAGCCGCTGGATCCGGGTGCTCCGGGGCAACAGCGATTTCCTCAGCCAGTGCGCCATCCGGGCCCTGCCCGGCTTTCCGCACCCGCCGCTGAACTACGGGGCCGGCTGGCTGGGGTTGCCGTTGAAGACCTTCGTCGTCGCCACGGTGGTTGGGCTGGGGATCAAGTGGGGGGTCTTCTCGCTGGCGATCTACAGCGCGGTCGAGGCAGCCGCCCGGGGCGGGGAGATCGATACCCGGGCCGTGGTGGTCCTGCTCGGGGTGGCCGTGCTGTTCGTCGCGGGGGCCTTCCTGCGGCGACGCCTGACCGGGCGCGGGAAGGACGCCTGAATACGCGGCGCCGCGGGTTGATCAGACTGCTCGATGCCCGAGCGGCCATAACGGCTATAGTGTCCCCCGGGCGGGCTCCCGATAGCGGCGGGCGGAGACAACCCAGAATCCGCGGGATTGATGCCGTGCCCCTCGGCCCCCCATGATGGATCTGTACGCCCTGGCACAAAGCGCAGGGACGTCACGACCGCGCGAAGGAAAGGAGAGATCCTGATGGCCTATCAACTCCCCGATCTGCCCTACGACTACGGCGATCTGGAGCGCTCCATCGACGCCCAGACGATGGAAATCCACCACACCAAGCACCACAACACCTACGTTACCAAGCTCAACGATGCCGTCTCGGGGACGGAGCACGAGGGGCAGCGGCTGGAGGATCTGCTTGCGCGCGTCTCGAGCCTGCCTCTGGCGATCCGCAACAACGGGGGCGGACACTGGAACCACGACCTGTTCTGGCGGGTGATGTCGCCCAATGGCGGCGGCAAGCCGTCGGGGGATCTGGCCACGGCCATCGACTCGGCCTTCGGCTCCTTCGATCAGTTCCGCGAGCAGTTCACCCAAGCCGCGCTAGGGCGTTTCGGCTCCGGCTGGGCGTGGCTGATCCAGACCTCGCGAGGGCTGGAGATCACCGATACCCCCAATCAGGACAACCCGCTCATGGACGTGGCGCCCAAACAGGGTACGCCGCTGCTCGGCCTGGATGTCTGGGAGCACGCCTACTACCTGCGCTACCAGAACCGGCGGCCGGACTACGTCGAGGCGTGGTGGGATGTCGTGAACTGGGATGAGGTCGCCTCGCGGTTCCAGGCGACGTAATGCTCTTGAGGGGGGCAGGGGTAGGGGGTAGCGTTCGCGACCTGCCAGGCGGTGCGTGATGCCCCGGGACCCCGTCCCTGATTCCCAGAGCTTGCAGTGGGCAGGCCCCCTCGCCCGTCTCGGCGGGCGAGGGGTCTTGACGGGCGGTTCGCCTCAGTCCTCGGGGTCGTAGCCGAGGTTCGGCCCCAGCCAGCGTTCCGCCTCCTTGCGGGACATCCCCTTACGCTTGGCGTAATCCTCCACCTGGTCCTGGAAGATCTTCCCGACGCCGAAGTACTTGGCCTCCGGGTGGCCGAAGTACCAACCGGACACGGCAGCGGTGGGGACCATGGCCTTGGACTCGGTCAGGCTCAGGCCGATGTTCTCCTCGACGTTAAGGATCTCCCAGAGGCGGTCCTTCTCGGTGTGGTCGGGGCAGGCCGGATAGCCCGGTGCCGGGCGGATGCCCTGGTACCGCTCCTTGATCATGTCCTCGTTGGACAGGTTCTCGTCGGCGGCGTAGCCCCAGAACTCCTTGCGCACCCGCTCGTGCAGGCGCTCAGCGAACGCCTCGGCCAGGCGGTCGGCCAGGGCCTTGAGCATGATGGCGCTGTAGTCGTCACCGGCGGCCTCGAAGCGCTGGATGTGCTCGTCGATGCCGATCCCGGCGGTGACCGCGAAGGCGCCCATCCAGTCCGGCACGCCGCTTTCCTTGGGCGCGATGAAGTCGGCCAGGGACTGGTGCGGCTTGCCCTCACCCTTCTCGGTTTGCTGGCGCAGATGACACAGCGTGGCCAGCACCTCGCTGCGTGCCTCGTCGGCGTAAACCTCGGTATCCTCGCCGGTGCTGTTCGCCGGGAAGAGGCCGAACACCGCGCGGGCGGTCAGCCACTTCTCGTCGATGATCCGCCGCAGCATCGCCTGGGCGTCGTCGAAGAGCTTGCGCGCCTCCTCGCCCTGCTTCTCGTCATCGAGGATCTTCGGATACTGGCCCCGCATCTGCCAGGCGGCGAAGAACGGCGTCCAGTCGATCCGCTCGACCAGATCCTCCAGCGGGTAGTCGTCCAGTACCTGGACTCCCGGCTTCTCGGGCTCCTGAGGCCGGTGGGTCGACCAGTCGATGGGCGTGGCGTTCTTCTTGGCCTGCTCGAAGGAGACCCACTTGGTCTTCTGCTGCCGGGCCTCGTGCTGTTCGCGCACCTGTTGATACTCAGCGGCCAGCTCCTGCTTGTACGGCTCGGCCTGGGTTTCGCTGACCAGCTTGGAGGCCACGCCAACGGCGCGCGATGCGTCCTTGACGTAGATGCTGGGCGCCGAGTAGTTGGGCGCGATCTTCACGGCGGTGTGCACCCGTGAGGTGGTGGCACCGCCGATGAGCAGCGGGCAGGTGAAGCCCTGGCGCTCCATCTCCTGGGCCACGCCGATCATCTCGTCGAGCGACGGCGTGATCAGCCCGGAGAGGCCGATGATGTCGGCGTTGACCTCCTTGGCCTTCTGCAGGATGGTCTCGGTGGGGACCATGACGCCGATGTCGTGGACCTCGAAGTTGTTGCACTGCAGGACCACCGCCACGATGTTCTTGCCGATGTCGTGGACGTCGCCCTTGACGGTGGCGATCAGCACCCGGCCGGCGGGCTCATCGTCACCGGACTTCTCGGCCTCGATGTAGGGAAGGAGGTGGCTCACCGCCTGCTTCATCACGCGGGCGGACTTGACCACCTGGGGCAGGAACATCTTGCCCTCGCCGAAGAGGTCGCCGACGGTGTTCATACCGTCCATCAGCGGTCCCTCGATCACCTGGATCGGGCGCTCGTGCCGCTGCCGCGCCTCCTCGACGTCCACGTCGATGTAGTCGGTGATGCCCTTGATCAGGGCGTGCTCGAGGCGCTTCTCCACCGGCTCCTCGCGCCAGGAGAGGTCCTCCTCCTTCTTCTTGCCGCCCTGGCCCTTGTAGCGGTCGGCCAGCTCCAGCAGGCGGTCCGTGGCGTCGTCGCGGCGGTTGAGGATGACGTCCTCGCAGAGCTCGCGCAGCTCCTTGTCGATCTCGTCGTAGACCTCGATCTGGCCGGCGTTGACGATGGCCATGTCCAGTCCCGCCTTGATGGCGTGGTAGAGGAAGACCGAGTGCATGGCCTCGCGGACCGGCTCGTTGCCGCGGAACGAGAAGGAGAGGTTGGAGAGGCCGCCGGAGATCTTGGCGTGGGGCAGGTTCTCCTTGACCCAGCGGGTCGCCTCGATGAAGTCGACGGCGTAGTTGTTGTGCTCCTCGATGCCGGTGGCGACGGCGAAGATGTTCAGGTCGAAGACGATGTCCGCGGGCTCGAAGCCGTCATTGACCAGCGTGTTGTACGCCCGCTCGGCGATCTCCAGGCGCCGCTCGTAGGTGTCGGCCTGCCCCTTCTCGTCGAAGCACATGACCACGGCGGCGGCGCCGTAGCGCTTGAGCTTGCGGGCCTGCTGCAAGAAGGCTTCCTCGCCCTCCTTGAGGGAAATGGAGTTGACCAGGCCCTTGCCCTGGATGCGCTTGAGTCCCTCCTCCATGATGTCCCACTTCGAGGAGTCGATCATGATCGGCACCCGGGAGATGTCCGGTTCGGACCCGACCAGGTTGAGGAAGTCGATCATCGCATCCTTGGAGTCGAGCATGCCCTCGTCCATGTTGATGTCGATGATCTGGGCGCCGTTCTCCACCTGCTCCTTGGCCACCTCCAGGGCGGTCTCGTAATCGCCCTCCTTGATCAGGCGGCGGAAGCGGGCCGAGCCGGTGACGTTGGCGCGCTCGCCGATGTTCACGAACAGCGAGTCGTTGCCGATGTTGCACGGCTCGAGCCCGGACAGGCGCATGACGTCGGGCGCCGCTTCCGGTACCTGACGCGGGGCGAAATCCTTGACCTGCTCGCGGATGGCGGCGATGTGCGCCGGCGATGTGCCGCAGCAGCCGCCGATGATGTTGATCAGCCCCTCCTCGGCGAAGGTGCGCACGATCTTCGCCATCTCCTCGGGGCTTTGGTCGTACTCGCCGAACTCGTTGGGCAGGCCCGCGTTGGGGTGCGTCGAGATGTGCGTGTCGGCGATCTTCGACAGTTCCTGCAGGTGCGGGCGCAGGTCCTCGGCGCCGAGGGCGCAGTTCAGGCCGACGGAGATCGGCCGGGCGTGGCGCACCGAGTTCCAGAAGGCCGCCGCGGTCTGGCCCGACAGGGTCCGGCCGGAAGCGTCGGTAATGGTGCCGGAGATCATCACCGGCAGGCGCCGGCCCGATTCCTCAAAGACCTCCTCGAGGGCGTAGATGGCCGCCTTGGCGTTGAGGGTGTCGAAGACTGTCTCGATCAGGATTAGATCGGCGCCGCCTTCGAGGAGGCCCCGGGCCTGCTGCGCGTAGGCTTCGAACAGCTGGTCGAAGGTGATGTCGCGATAGCCGGGATTGTTGACGTCCGGGGAGATGGAGGCCGTCTTGCCGGTCGGGCCCATGGTGCCGGCGACGAAACGCGGGATGCCGGTCTCCTGCTCGACTTCGTCGCAGACGGCGCGGGCGAGCCGGGCCGCCTCGATGTTCAGCTCGTCGACCAGATGCTCGGCGCCGTAGTCGGCCTGGGAGAGAACCTGGGAGTTGAACGTGTTGGTCTCGACGATGTCCACACCGGCGTCGAGGTTCTGCCGCGTGATGTCGCGGATGATATCGGGCCGGGTGAGGACCAGCAGGTCGTTGTTGCCCTTGAGTTCCGAGGGGTGATCAGTGAAACGCTCGCCGCGGAAGTCGGCCTCCTCGAGCGGGTACTTCTGGATCTCGGTGCCCATCCCGCAGTCGAGGATCAGGATGCGCTGGGCGAGCTGGTCGCGAAGCTGTTGGCTACGATCGGTCATGGTCTAACGGTTCGCTCTGTGGCTCACGGGTTCTTCAGGCGCCCGCGCGCTATGCCGCCGCGAGGCTGCAGCCCGGATACGGCTTGCGTGGGAAGACGGAGAAGAGGGCGCGCACTCGCGCGGCCCGGCGCGGGGATGGGTGCCTGGTTGGATAATCGTTATCACGCCAGTATCTCAACCGCCGCCGCGGATTTCAACGTCGCCGCGGCGGAGGCCGTCCGCCAGGGCGCCGAGGCATAAGCTTAGCGCCGCCGGTTGCTTGATTCCCCGCAATGGCGATGCCACTTTTAATGAGCGCACGCGCGCCCGCGAGCCGGTAACGGCGGGGGCGCCCGATCCGGAACGTGGCAAAGGAGTCATCCGCGGTGAAACTTGAGACCCAGGCCGTCCATGCCGGCTACACCCCCGATCCGACCACCCGGGCGGTGGCGGTGCCCATCTACCAGACCACCTCCTACGCCTTCGATGACACGCAGCACGGGGCGGATCTCTTCGACCTGAAGGTGGAAGGGAACATCTACACGCGGATCATGAATCCGACCAACGCCGTGCTCGAGCAGCGGGTGGCGGCCATGGAAGGGGGCATCGGCGGCCTGGCGGTGGCCTCCGGCATGGCGGCGATCACCTACGCCATCCAGGCGATTACCCGCGCCGGCGATAACATCGTCTCCACCTCGCGGCTCTACGGCGGTACGTACAACCTCTTCGCCCACTCGTTGCCCATCCACGGCATCGAGGTGCGCTTCGCCGCCCAGGACGATTACGAGCGGATGGAGGCGCAGATCGACGAGCGGACGAAGGCGCTGTTCTGCGAGAGCGTCGGCAACCCCTCCGGTGAAGTGGTCGATGTCGAGCGGCTGGCCGAGATCGCCCACCGCCACGGCATCCCGCTGATGGTCGACAATACCGTGCCGACGCCCTACCTGTGGCGGCCCATCGATAACGGGGCGGATATCGTCATCCACTCCCTGACCAAGTACATGGGCGGTCACGGCACTACGGTGGGCGGGGTGATCGTCGACTCCGGCCGCTTCCCCTGGGCTAAGCACGGCGACCGGTTCCCGATGATGGTCGAGCCGGACCCCTCCTACCACGGCGTCGTCTACACCGAGGACATGGGCGAGGCGGCTTACATCACCCGCTGCCGGGTGGTGCCGCTGCGCAATATGGGTGCGGCGCTGTCGCCGTTCAACGCCTTCCAGCTGCTGCAGGGGATCGAGACCCTGCCGGTGCGCATGGACCGGCACTGCGAAAATGCCCAGCGCGTGGCCGAGTACCTGCAGTCCCATCCGCGGGTGAGCTGGGTGAAGTTCGCCGGCCTGGAGGACAGCCCGTACAAGCCGCTGGCCGATCGCTACATGGGCGGACGGGCGGCCAGCATCCTGAGCTTCGGGGTGAAGGGCGGCTTCGAGGCGGGGGCGCAGTTCATCGATGCGCTGCAGCTGATCACGCGGCTGGTGAACATCGGCGATGCCAAGTCCCTGGCCTGCCATCCGGCGAGCACCACCCACCGCCAGCTCAATGAGGAGGAGCTGGAGAGCGCCGGGGTGTCGCGGGATCTGGTCCGGCTGTCCATCGGCCTGGAGCACGTCGACGACATCCTCGCCGACATCGATCAGGCCTTGAAACAGTAGTCAGCGTTCAGCGGGTCGGGCTCAGAAGGAGGGTTTCAGGGGCAGGCTCCCGGTTGTAGCGGGGCTGGTGGCAGCGAGGCCCGCCGCCACCAGCCTGTCGCCAGATCCCTCAGCCCGTACCCAGACGCTTGTACTTGATGCGGTGGGGCTGGGCGGCCTCCTCGCCGAGGCGCTTCTTGCGGTCCGCCTCGTAGTCCTGGTAATTGCCCTCGATGAAGACCGTCCGGCTCTCACCCTCGAAGGCCAGGATGTGGGTGGCGATCCGGTCCAGGAACCAGCGGTCGTGGGAGATCACCAGGGCGCAGCCGGGGAAGGTGAGCAGCGCATCCTCGAGGGCCCGCAGGGTCTCCACGTCCAGATCGTTGGTCGGCTCGTCGAGGAGTAGGGTGTTGCCGCCGCTCTGCAGCAGCTTGGCCAGGTGCACCCGGTTGCGCTCGCCGCCGGAGAGGTCGCCGACGCGCTTTTGCTGCTCGGAGCCGCGGAAGTTGAACTTGCCCACGTAGGCCCGGGATGGGGTCTCGTAGTTGCCCACCCGGATGTAGTCGTGGCCGCCGGAGATCTCCTGCCAGACGGTGTTCTCCGGGTTGAGCGCGTCCCGGCTCTGGTCCACGTAGGCGAGCTCCACCGTATCGCCGACCTCGATGGAGCCGGCGTCGGGCTGCTCCTCGCCGGTGATCATGCGGAACAGCGTGGTCTTGCCGGCGCCGTTGGGGCCGACCAGGCCGACGATGGCCCCCGGCGGGATGATGCAGCTCAGGTCCTCGTAAAGCAGCTCGCCGCGGAAGGCCTTCTGCACCCCGTCGGCGATGATCACCTTGTCGCCCAGGCGCGGCCCCGGCGGGATGTAGAGCTGCTGGGTCTCGTTGCGCTTCTGGAACTCCTGGGACTGCAGCTCCTCGAACTGCTTGATGCGCGCCTTGTTCTTGGCCTGGCGGCCCTTGGGGTTCTGCTGGACCCACTCGCGCTCCTGCTGGATCGCCTTGCGCTGGGCCTGCTCCTCGCGGGCCTCCTGCTGTAACCGCTTCTCCTTGTACTCGAGCCACGCGGAGTAGTTGCCCTGAAAGGGGATGCCCTCGCCGCGGTCGAGCTCGAGGATCCAGCCGGCCACGTTGTCCAGGAAGTAGCGGTCGTGGGTTACCGCCACCACGGTGCCGGGGAACTCGTGGAGGAAGCGCTCCAGCCACGCCACGCTCTCGGCGTCCAAGTGGTTGGTGGGCTCATCGAGCAGAAGCATGTCCGGCGCCGAGAGCAGCAGCTTGCACAGGGCCACCCGGCGGCGCTCGCCACCGGAGAGATTGGCCACGGAGGCGTCCCACGGCGGCAGGCGCAGGGCGTCGGCCGCCTGCTCCAGCTTGCGGTCCAGGTCCCAGGCGCCGGCGGCCTCGATCTGGTCCTGCAGCTTGGATTGCTCGGCGATCAGGGCGTCGAAGTCGGCTTCCGGATCGGCGAACTGCGCGGAGACCTCGTTGAAGCGATCCACCAGGGCCTTGGTCTCGGCTACGCCTTCCTCGACGTTGCCGCGCACGTCCTTGTCGTCATTGAGCCTCGGTTCCTGGGGCAGGTAGCCGATCTTGATGCCAGGCTGCGGCCGCGCCTCGCCGTCGAACTCCTGGTCCTCGCCGGCCATGATGCGCAGCAGGCTCGACTTGCCCGCCCCGTTGAGCCCGAGAACGCCGATCTTGGCGCCCGGGAAGAAGGACAGCGAGATGTCCTTGAGGATCTGTCGTTTGGGGGGTACCACCTTGGATACCCGGTTCATGGTAAAGACGTACTGGGCCATAGCTCCG
>Ga0207421_10008754_pt1 | contig 10394 bp, 9 predicted proteins | sample SodLakKL_010_SED_4_FD_187542 | JGI IMG/M metagenome (GOLD analysis project Ga0207421, IMG submission 187542) | Alkaline sediment microbial communities from Lake Tanatar, Kulunda Steppe, Russia - 8KL_010_SED (SPAdes) (version 2) | ecosystem: Environmental > Aquatic > Non-marine Saline and...
GAAAAGAAGGGAAAGAATGAAAGAACAAACTCATCCATCCACGAAGAAAATTATCAATACACTTCCGCTTACGGCCAAACCATTTACACCGACTAACTGTCGGCTGTTTAGTCAGGCCGAGGTATTAGACTTGACAGCGTTTATAGACCCCGCATCAAGTGTGGGATGATATTATGATTTAAAACGACCCGGCTAATCACGCCGGGCCGTAAAATCATCGTTCAGGCATTATGCCTTCTTCTAAGCAACACCAGACCGCCAAGACCGAGTAAGGCAAGTGTTGCCGGTTCGGGGATAGCCATGATTGTGGCGGTTTCGTCATTCCATCCTATGTCTATTGTCCAGCTTTCAGTCTCGCCGAACCAGGTGCCTTTAAGAGTGCCTGTGCCAGTTACCTCATACTGCGGCACGCCGTTGATAATTTCAACCTCATCTAATTCAAGACCGTCTAATGCTTCAAAGTCATAGCCAATCAGCGTAACCGTGCTGCGGTCCCAGGCTCCGAGCTCGTCCACACTTCCGCCGGAGATGTCCACTGTGCTGCTGCCGCCGGCTCCGAGCCCGTCCACCTCGCCGCCGGAGATGTCCACTGTGCTACTGTTGCGTGTATTGAGGAAGCTCACCTCGCCGCCGGAGATGTCCACTGTGCTGCTGTCCCAGGCCCTGAACTCCCCCACTTCGCCGCCGGAGATGTCCACCGTGCTGCTGTCTAAGGCGCCGAGCCGGTTCACACTGCCGCCGGAGATGTCCACTGTGCTGCTGTCGTAGGCGACGAGTCCGCGGCTCACCTCTCCGCCGGAGATGGCAACAGTGGTGGAGTCGTAGGCGGTGAGAAGACCTAGCGGACCAAACGCAATATTGCCGCCGGAGATGTCCACTGTGCTGCTGTCGTAGGCGGCGAGCCCGTACACCTCTCCGCCGGAGATGTTTGCTATGCTTTGGTTATAAGCTCTTAAGTAATTATAAGGCCGTTCTCCTCGGGGGATACTGCCGCCTTCCACAATGTTAACAGTCGTTTTTGTCTCGGCATAAGCTTCGCCGTCATCGATATGCACACGGTCGTCAATTTCATAATCAATAATGCGTGTATCGCCGTCATTGAAATGCTCCTGGGCCAATAACTGATTTGCCCCGAGCAAAACCATAATCCCTGCCGCCAATAAAATTGTCATTCTTACCTGTGTCATTTTCTTTCTCCTTCTTCTTCAAAATTACTGTATTTTACCGGCGCAGACCGGTAGCATCTCTTATTTTCTCCGGAATGTCTTCTCTGCTTTTTCCATGTTAATCACCTGAAAATCAGGGTAATATTGTTTTAGACTACTAAAATCGCCACCGCATTTCAAGAAAAAAGCAATTTATTCAGCCTTTTGCCGCTCATACCTTCCCAGAAACACCCTCGCCCGCCGGGTCATATCCCGCTTCATCCGCTCTATTTTTTGGCGATCCGGCTGCGGCTTGGCCGTTTCTTCCTTTATCGTGTTCCATATACCCTGTATACCCCTCATGGGGTTGCGTTCCGGCTCGAGCTGCCTTATCTGCCTCTAACCCACTTTATTGAACGGAAAGATAATATTTCCACGTTGTCATGATGCCGACGTGATATGTCTAATGCCCACTATTGCTGAAAGCTTGCTTTTACGAATACCAGAGCGGTAGAACCCCTGCGCGTTATATGTTTTATAAGCTGCTTGATATTGTGAAAGTGTGAAAAACTTGTATTTCATTTGAGCAACACAATTAAGCTTGTGTTTCATAAAAAGGATGATATGAGACACAACGCACCTTGTGCATCAGGGGTGATACACAAGCGAATGGTTGATAAACATTTTAATGACAATGACTTAAGTTAGTTAGCGAATGAAACTACAATTTGACGCCAATCAGGATGATATTATGATGTAAAACGACCCGGCTAATCACGCCGGGCCGCAAAAGCATCTTCGTAGAAAAGTTGATACAGAAGACGATATTCAGTGATCTAAATTTTATCGCCTTCGAGCCATTCAAGAACAATAACTGATAAGTCTTCAACTGAAACTTCGCCGGATGAGTTGAAATCAGCACCTTCGCAGAACTCGTTATCCTCATCACAGTCTAAAAGCCACCATTTTCCCATAACGGCCAGATCCGCCATATCCACAAAACAGTTACCTGTCAAATCCGCCGACGGACAAATGTTTTCGGCTGTAATCAGCAAGTTGTCGTAAATTGCTGAAACTGCTGATTGTCTAGTCGGCGAGCTGACCCAGATTCGGTCGATTTCATCACCATCCCAATCAAAGCTGTCTGATACAGCCTCACCGTCCAAAGGCCGGGCCCCGATCGTCATACTCTCCCAGTCATCGCTGACCTCGAATGTAATCTCATACCACTGGCCAGGAGTCCACGATAACCCGAGGCTTGTTCCAGGATGAAAGCCGGGACCATATATTTCTCTGTCGCCGCCTTGAGTTCGAAAGATCAGCCCTCTATATGTTTCTGTACCGGCTTTCTTTGAGCCTCGACCGACTTGTAATCCGCCGTGATCTGCGAAATTCCAACCCGAAGGCGCCGAAGGCGGATTTAATAATATCGAGATTTCCACCGCTCCCATATCCGAAGTCAACGGCGTCGGCAGGACATATGTTACACCTGCCACCCCTACATCATCGGTAACCACCAACCCCTGAGTGGCGGCATAGCCGTCCCCGGCCTCAATACTGTAATCGGTACTGTCGTACTCCTGCATCCATGGCTCCGGCGGAAGCTCACCCGCCACATACTCCGGCCCGTCAAAATCAATGTCCACCAGCGCAGCTTGTGTCATATCTACCGTAGCCGCCAACAAAATTACTGAACCCAGAACTACCATTAACTTTTTCATCTTTTCACCACCACCTTTTAAAAAAACATCTTTAAATTCTAACTGCATCCGCAGCAGTTCACGAAGCACTTTCATAGTGAGGGTTAGCGCACCCAATATCAAATACCCTATTTCTCACTTATTCGCTCTTATAATAACATTTACTTCGGGGTGTAAGCAAGTAAAATCCCGAAAAAAGCCTTTGTACTACCATTTTGCCGCTAATACCTTAACTGTAGTTTCACACTTTTACATACATATATTCAATGTCTGCGGCTTTCTGGCATGCCGGCTGACGCGGGATTCGACCTCAACTGTCTGTATTCTGAATTGTAACTTCTGAACTCTTTATAATATCCGGTGAACTTCCGGGTATATCTGACCGGCCGGTGTTATCTGGAATATATACAGATATCCCTCCTCCATCGGCGAATAAGTAACATCGCCGTAAACCGCTTCTATGCCGTATTCCTTCAGCTTATCCGGCTGGTGGGCAAGCTCCCAGATGCTGTCCCAGAACATTTTCCGATGGTCTGCCGGAAGCTGTGCCAGAAAGTCCTTATACCGATGCGGCTCTGACTGCGGATCGTTAATATAAAAACCCTGCTCAGGCGCGATTTCTTCGCTGTATATCCGCCGCCACAGGTACATACTCTTTTGCCCCTCCTGAATGAGCGGATCGCTGAAGCGAACTATCAGAGCGTCAAAATGCACCACCTTGCCTTTAACGCGATATTCGTCCCGCTGGATTATTTTGTGCTCATTATTGCGGTCGTATTCCCAGAATTTAAGCGTCGTGTAAAGCTGCCCGTCGATTTCTTCGGTGGAAACAACTCTGGCGCCGCCGATTTTACCGGTATCGGTTAAATTTTGGATGGCCTCTCTGAGCTGGCGGTTCTCGGTCAGCAGCTCCTGCACCGATGTCCCGGCCCGATACACTCCCACACTCATATAAAGCCCCGCCGCCACAGCAGCCGCGGCAACGCCCGCCCAGATGATTTTACCGGGCAGTGAAAATATCTTTATCGCCATATCGTAAACCCCAGTCCCTAATAATCATAGCAGCAAAATTCAAAGTTAAAATACCCCCCGCACCGGCCCCGGGTTCATTGTTACCACCCGCGGCATAAGCGAAGCTATCTGCAAAACCCATACCTGATAGATTATCGACAACTGAAGCGCTGGCGGTGAAATTTTTACGAATTTTCCGCAAAAGCTGTTTTTTAGCTGAAAAAATCGCAAAAAATTTCAAAAAATCTTCAAATTAGTACAAAACGGTAACAAAACGGTAACATTGACCTTATATAAATTTAGGCTGTAAGAAGTAAACTTTTATGGTATTCTTTTATTTAAGGAGCGAAAAAATGAAAGCACAAAATCTGATTCTGTTAGTTCTGCTGGTTGTCGGCTCATCGGCGGTTTCGGCACAGAGCACATCTGCCGCTAACCTGCTGCAGGAAGGCATCTACGCCGAGCGAACCGAGGGAGACCTCCAAAAGGCTATAAGCCTTTATGAACAGGTGCTCGAACAATACAAAGAAACAGAGCACCTGGCCGCACGGGCGACCTTCCAGCTTGGCATCTGTTATTTGAAAAAAGGTGATAACGACCGGGCCGCTGACTATTTCCAAAAAGTCGTCAGAGAATTCCCCGAACAAAGAGCGCTGGCCGATCGGGCCGCAAAAGAACTTGAAAAAATTGAACCAAAAGAATCAGTGTTTGAGCAGATTGACTTACAGACCGCGCGGTTTATTTCGGAAAAACTTGGAGAAACTGCTCTGGAAGCAAACCAAAAAAATCTGCTGGTCAACAGCCACATTTACTACATTAGTTTTAACGGATATTGTTATCGTGGAGGTATGAATAGTTTCTACAACTGGACAGGCCGAACAATCAACCAGAGGACCCGTTTTGGGGGCACGAGCTTTCCAAACCAAACTCATTATGATGCTCTCGGAAACAAACTTAACACCGAGATAGTGCCGGATGAAACACGCCCCAACCACTGGCAAATCTACTGGTTTCCCGACGAGCCGCTGGCTCCGGGAGAATCGCTCTATTATGGTTGGAGCATTGACGAAAAGTTTAAATTGCCCCAACCGGATAGCGAGACTTTCTCACTGCGAATGCAAAACCAATTCGGCAGTCCCGTAATCGAGACCTTCTTTCTGGTACTGCCCAAAAATATGAAAATCGCCCAAAGCAGCCCCCCAACAGGCAGCGAAAAGCTGCTGAACTTCGATGTATATTGGTGGACCAAACAAGTTGCCCAAGGTGAAAATCATGTTGAAACGGTGTCTATAAAAAAGGTCGATATCACAAAAGCAGAAAAACAGCGAACAGCGGATAGTAGCGAAGCTGTTAAGAGTGCTTTATCATGGCTGGAACTGGTCGATAGCGAGCGGTATGCTCAAAGCTGGGATGCCGCGGCATCTTTTTCCCAGGGTGCCGTTACCAAAGATCAGTGGATAACAGCAATACAGAGCATTCGCAAGCCTCTGGGTAAACCTATCTCGCGTGAGGTAATTTCGAAAACCCCCACTAAGCAGGTTCCCGGTGCGCCAGATGGCGACTATGTGATCATCCAGCTGAAGACCTCGTTTGAAAATAAGCGAGAGGCTGTAGAAACCATAACACCCATGCTCGATCTCGACGGCAAATGGCGCGTTTCGGGTTATTTTATCAAATGAGGTTAACTAACCTGTGAAAACCAAAGAGACAGATCAATTGCAGTGGGTCGTCTTGCTCCTGGCAGTAGCGGTGATACTGCCTACGGTGTGCCTGCTGTGGTTTATGACGCAGGCGGTCAGGAATGAACGCCTGGCCGTGCGGCAAAAGCTGCTGGATATTTGCAATGAAGCCGTTGAGGACTTGCAAAAAGATCTCGTTAAAAGCACCACCAGAGATTTTCAGCGATCTGTAAACGATGGAGATATCCATGCGATGCGTGTCGTAGGTGCGCAGTTCGTCCGGCGGGATGCCGACAGTGTGGTTATCTATGACAAGGACGGCAAAGCGGTGTTTCCTGTGCCTGAAACAGAAACGAGTGTTTCGCTGTTTTATGAACCGCTCGCATCGGCATTTGCATTAGAGCAGGCCGGCGATTTTACCGAGGCATTAGCCGTCTATCAGCAGCTTGCCGAGAGCGATCTGCCGGCAGAAAAGCTGTTCGACGCTTATACCGGCCAACTGCGCTGTCTGGAAAAACTGGGGCGAATTGATGCGATGAGTCCCTTATTTAACACCGTATTGCACACACATCGCGATAAATGGTCTGCCGAACAAATTGCGATGTTGCGGGTTATTGAATATGAAGTGTTGGCGGCGCATTGGGACAGCTATCCCGACAAAGGCCTGCTTGATGACCTTGAGGCTTGGTACAGACTGTCGGAGAACTATCCTTCAGCAACGACAGTCTGGGCGCTGGGTAAAATACTCACGGTCGCCGAAACCATCAGCGATTATGACGACCTGCATAAAAGCCTGGATGAAGATATCGAATGGCTCAAAAAAGTGATCCGCATCGAATCGCTGGCACTGACGGCAGCGGACTATTTCGCCAAACAGCCGAATTACAGGCAGCAGTTCGCCGAAAGATGGTATGCCATGCCGACAGAACCGCTGTTGTACAGCCTGCGTGTTGCGGCTGGAGAATATGAGCTTTTCTTTCTAAGAACACAGGGCAACTTTATATCTTCAGTTGAAGCGGTGCTGGCTGATTTTCCGATTCCCGGCACACAGACGGTGGTGTATGACCATCTGGGGCGGATTGTCTATGGCAAGGGTCCGCTGGATTCAGAGCCGTTTGTGACGGCTGATTTGGACGCATTTTCGCCCGGATGGTCGCTGGCACTGTATTTTGACAGCGATGATTCGTTTTCAATAGCCGCCGAGCGGCAAGCGGCGATTTACACCTGGACTGGCGTGCTGGTGGCGGGCATGGTTGTGCTGACTGGCTTAGTCGCTGTCGGGGGTCTGGGCCGCCAGATCCGACTCAACCGGCTCAAAAATGATTTTATAGCTACTATAACTCACGAGTTGAAAACCCCGCTGGCGTCAATGCGTGTTCTGGTGGACACTCTGCGCGAAGGTAATTATAACGATCAACAGCAGGCCGCCGAATATCTGCGACTAATCTCAAAGGAAAACATAAGACTAAGCAGACTGATAGACAACTTCCTGACCTTCTCACGAATGGAACGGAACAAGCAGGCCTTCGATATCGCCCCTGCAAGTCCGGTTGAGATAGCAAACATCGCCATCGATGCGGTGTACGCAAAATTTGAAAAAGAAAATGTCCGATTCGAGCATCACATTATAAAGCCGCTGCCTATGATCAAAGCCGACAAAGACGCGATGGCAACGGTACTGGTAAATTTACTGGATAACGCATATAAATATAGCTATGATAATAAGCGCATCGAACTAAGCGTGTACCGCGAGAATGCATGCGTTTGTTTCTCGGTTAAGGATAACGGCATAGGAATGACCCACCGGCAAACCAAAAAAGCGTTTGACAGATTCTACCAGGCCGACAGTTCACTGTCCCGCAGGACCGAGGGTACAGGGCTTGGACTGGCTATTGTCAAATTTATCGTCCATGCCCACCAAGGCCAGGTCGAGGTCCAAAGCAAACCCGCCAAGGGAAGCGTTTTTACAGTACGGATACCAACGGATTAATTCTCATCATACTAATTGTATTTTTATGGAAACGATTTTGATCATAGAAGACGACCCGTCGATGTTGCGGGGTTTGAAAGATAACTTCGAGTATGCAGGGTATAATGTCCTTGCTGGTGCTGACGGCCAGGCAGGTCTAAATGCCGCTCTCGATGCTAAGCCGGATTTGATTATTCTCGATATTATGCTTCCAAAGATCAACGGCTATGAAATCTGTCGGCTTATCCGCAAAGAAAACCTCGACATGCCCATCATCATGCTCACCGCCAAAGGTGAAGAATCCGACATTATCCTTGGCCTGAATCTCGGGGCCGATGACTATATTACCAAACCGTTCAGTATAAAAGAACTGTTAGCCAGAGCGGCAGCGTTTTTACGCCGACGAAAAAAGAGCCAAAAGAGCCGTTATGAGTTTGACGAGTTTATCTTTGATGTGTCTGCTCATAGGCTGACGAATAACGGCAAAGATATAATGCTTTCTCCAAAAGAATTCAAACTGCTTGAGTTTTTCTTAAAAAAGCAAGGCAAGGCCCTGACCCGTGATGAGATATTAAACGCGGTCTGGGGCTACGGCAGTTTTGCCGGCCATAGAAGCGTTGACCGTTTTGTGACTACGCTGCGAAATAAAATAGAACCCGATCCGCACAACCCCGCCTTTATCCACACTCTCCGTGAGATCGGGTATAAATTTGAAGCCTGTGATGCTGGACAGTGATCAGGCTAAAAGTTTTTGTCGCTGAAACCAAACCGGCGAATCTGTTATTGCAATACATTAAGACCGCAAAAAATGGAATTTTGCTTTTTCTTATATCCGAAGTGGACCGTAACCTGCCGAAACTTACCGCAAATTATGCTGATTATTCCGGCATAATCGCTCAATATCGCGGCTTACAATCTGTGCGATAATGTCTCGGCCAGGCCCGGACAGGTTGTCAGACAGCAGCAAAGGCTTCGGTAAGTCCTTCTTAGCAGGTGGTTTACGCCTTTTGGATGTTATTTCCCGCTGCCGGGCCATAATATCTTTTGCCAGGTCAAAATCCGGAATGTCCGCGTCCTTGCCCTGGCCTGCCTCGCTGCTTATTTCTTCATAAACCGCCGGTTCTTTTCCGTTATTTTGCGGCTTTTCAGCGGCCTCTTGCTCTTTTGAGCCGGGCTGCGCATCGCTTTGGTCCTCTGACAGAAATTCCGCGTCAATCAGCGTATCATCGGAAATATCCAGGTCGTCCCGGGCGGTATCATCAAGCGTCAAATCATCGCTGACAATATCTTCATCGAGCCTGAAGATTTGATTTAAGTCTTTTTCTTCAAGAGGCTTGCGCTGCTTGTCCTCGCCGGAGCGGCCCTGCTTTCGCTGAAGCGCCTCTCTGGCCCTGCGAATATCGTCATCGAGATTATTGTTTTTATTAGCATCGTCAGCCACTTGCTGTCTCCATTAAACTCTACTGCTTATTATTTTAGCTGAATCGTGCTTTCCAATCAAGCCTAAATTACCTGTTTTAACATCAAATGATTTTGTTGCATTACCGGCGATTTCAGGGTAATATAGTTTGTTTACCGGGGTGTAGCTCAGCTTGGCGAGAGCGCCTGCTTTGGGAGCAGGAGGCCGTAGGTTCGAATCCTATCACCCCGATTTTGCAAACCCCTATAAAACAACGACTTGCAAGCCATTTCTATTTTCCCCTTAACTTTCATAACAGCTTTTGTAACAAATAGAACCCAGAATTTTGCTGCATACCGATCTTGGAGATTCAAGCAATATGAAAAGATTGCAGGGCATTTTAATCAGAGAAATCAGCTTTGATGCCGGCTGCTGCCCGGCTGAGGTATGTAGCCGGCACGAGGCGGGCACTCGGAAATATTTGAATATGCAAAGACTCAAAGAGATTGAAATGGCCGTAGTTGGAGCCTGGTCTATTTGGTTAAAATCCGTGCCAAATGAGTAAAAGGGGCTATAATGGCTTAGATGGGTCGAGTGGAAATATTGACAGGCTGGAAATTTTCATGGCAATTATAGCAGGTATAGACGGTTGCAAATTAGGATGGCTATGCATCAGCAGAGATTTTTCTGCGGGTGTAGTTGACTCGGCAGTCTATGCCGATGCCGAAAAGCTGGTTCAGCAGGAACCGCTACCTGACATTATTGCCGTGGATATACCCATAGGACTGACATCGTCAGGATATCGCCAATGTGATGTAGATGCCCGAAAGCTGCTTGGCAAACGCAAATCAAGTGTTTTTCCTGCACCCATTCGTCCTGTTCTTGGCTTATCTTCGTATTCACAAGCAAATGCCCTTCATAAAGAGATTACGGGCAAGGGAATGTCTAAACAATCTTATGCTATCTGCAGGAAGATTTTTGAATTTGATCAACTGCTGGTAAAAAGTCCTTCCCTCCAACAAAGGGTAAAGGAGGTTCATCCAGAAGTCAGCTTTTGGGCCTGGAACAATCACCAGCCTATTGCTTATAATAAAAAGAAATCTGAGGGCCGTAAGATAAGGCGGGAAATGATTGAAGAATATTTTGGCACAGAAGTTCTTGACGAGGTTCGATGCAAGTATGCTCGTAAAAATGTTGCCGACGATGATATTCACGATTCTTTTGCTGCTCTTTGGACGGCTGAAAGAATATTAACAAACAAAGCCCGACGGCTTCCTGAAACCCCTGTTGTCGATGAGAAGGGGCTTTATATGGAGATATGGTATTAATCGTATAATTGACAATTGCGTCCTTTATAAAAAGCTCAGCAATTATTTGTAAACAATACTGGTTTAATCTCAAATAAGGACAATTATCTATGCTTGGCTCTATTGCAGGAGACATCATTGGCTCAGTGTATGAGTGGGACAACATTAAAACTACTGAATTTCC
>Ga0207421_10008755_pt1 | contig 10393 bp, 5 predicted proteins | sample SodLakKL_010_SED_4_FD_187542 | JGI IMG/M metagenome (GOLD analysis project Ga0207421, IMG submission 187542) | Alkaline sediment microbial communities from Lake Tanatar, Kulunda Steppe, Russia - 8KL_010_SED (SPAdes) (version 2) | ecosystem: Environmental > Aquatic > Non-marine Saline and...
TTCGGCGGCGTCCAGCTTTTCATAAAGCTCTTCCAGCATTTCGATATTGTCTTCAATGGCCGGGAACTGCTTCAAGATCTCGTCATGGGTCACAAAACCACGATTTCGCCCCTTTTCCACCAACTTGGCCACCTTCTTGTCCGCCACCTGAGAAACGGTCTCGGGTTCGGACCCGGCGGAGTCTTTTTCTTTGGAGGCGGATCCTTTTTTTGATTGTTTTTTGTCTTCACTCATAATTTATAAAAATAGAATTAGTTCATTAGAGATCACGATAGGCCTGCTTTAGTTGCTCGATCTCGGCTGACAGTTCTTGGCATCGAATAAGTATTTGTTTCTTGGTATCTTTTTCATTTTGTTCTTCCGCCTGCCGCAACTTGTCTTTTTGCTCTTCATACTGACCCTCCAGTTTTTTAATTTTAAAACTCAGTATCAAATCGTCAACCGCCCGATGCAGTCGGGATTCACTACCGTCGGCAAATTCCGCTTCAGTATGAAAAACATCCTCTTCTTCCAGTTTCTCGGCCCGGGACTCGACCTCCTCCCGGACCGAACATTCCTCCAACTTCTCCTCCAGCTTGGAGCTTGCAATAAGCGGCAGGGAAGAACTTACCTGCCAACGATACAAAGCGGCCAAAGCGGTTAACGGGTCACTCTTTTTTCTTTTCTCCTGCGCTCCCACAACGATCTGTTCTTTTTGGCTTTCTTTCTCGTTATTACTTTGTTCCAGATCGCGAGCAATAACCGAAGAATCTAAACTTAAGCTGACGGCCAGCTCTTCGATAGCCACTGAACGTTCCATCTCTCCCCGCATTGAGCGCAGTAACGGAAATATCTCTTGCCGCAGTTCTTGGATAGTCTTTAATCTGTCGTTTGATCCGGAAATAAGATGGGAAGCGAAGAAATGTACCGGCCGCTCGGCCGCTTTTAGCAATTCACGCCACTTGCCCACCCCTTGTTTGATGACATCAGCCGGATCTTGATCTTTCGGCAGGCGAACTATCTTTACTTCCATACCTTCCCCCAAACCGATAAGCGCCGCCCGGTGAGCCGCCTGCCGACCCGCCTCGTCATTATCAAAAGCTATCATCAAATTGAGAGAAAGTCTTTTTAATCGTTTCAAATGAGCTACCGTCAGAGCCGTTCCGGAAGCCGCCACCGTATTGGCCACTCCGGCCTGATGAGACAGCAACAGATCCAGTTGCCCTTCCACCAATACACTGTAATTACTGGAGCGGATAGCATCCTTGGCTTTATCCAAACCATAAACAGCATCTGACTTGTTATATATCTCGGAATCGGGACTATTAAGATACTTAGGTGCCTGAACCTCTCCGTCATCCGGAAATAGCCGCCCGGAAAAACCGATCACTCTTCTGGAAGTGTCCATTATAGGAAAGATGATCCGCTGACGAAAAGTGTCGTAAATCCGATCACCGCGCCTTTTGACCACTCCAACCTTTTCCATATCCTGCATCGCAAAACCCTGCTGTTGCAAATGATCACACAATCGACGCCACTCCGGCCAAGCATAGCCAATCCGCCATCCGGATAAGGTTTGCTCTTTTACCCCTCTTTGTTTCAGATATTGTTGCGCCGACCGATCCTCGGCAAGCTGTTTCTCAAAGAACAAGCAAGTTGTCTCTAACAACCGAAAAAGTTTTTCTCTCTCTTGTGCTTCGCCGTCACTGAACCCGATCGTTTCCACTCCCGCCCTCTCACCCAGCATTCGCAGTGCTCCGGTAAAATCCAAACCCTCTATCTGCTGAATGAAGGTAAAAATATCACCTTTGGCACCGCAACCAAAACAGTAGAAAGTGCCGCGATCCGGAGAAACGGTGAAAGACGGGGTTTTTTCTTTGTGAAAAGGACATAATCCCTTGCGATAAGATCCGGCTGTCTTGAGTTCTACATAACTACCAACCACCTCTTCTATGCCAAGCCGCTCTTTGATCTTTTCCGTCGTTTTTGAAGACATCAAGATTTGATGGTTAAGCGATAAAAAATATCAGTGCCGGAACGGGAAAAACACTTACGACCCCGGACCAAACTATTCGTCTTCATCATCCGTTGAAACTCCTGAGTTAATGTACTCCTGTAATATTTCATACTTCTTGCTTCCTTCAAAGGCGGTACCGGCCGGTATCAGCCGTCCGATTATGACATTCTCTTTCAGGCCCACCAACTCATCACGCTGGCCTTTAACCGCGCTTTCTATAAGTACTCGAGTAGTATTCTGGAAAGAAGCAGATGAGAGGAAGCTTTTGCGGGTCAAAGACACATCGGTAATTCCCATTACTATCGGCTCACTTTTAGCGGGTTCCCTACCTTCGGCTTTTACTCTTTCGTTCTCCTCCAGGATCTCGGCGTATTCGATTATCTCGCCCCGTGAAAAAATGGTATCGCCCGGACTCTTTATCCGACGGCGAGAGAACATCTGACGCACTACCACCTCAACGTGTTTTTTGGAGATCGGTTCCCCTTGCAGCTCATAAAGCTTAACGATCTCATCTACAATATATTCCTGGGTTAGTTCTTTACCGCCATACTTGAAAAGCTCATCAACATCCACCGAACCGTCACTCATTATCTGCCCCTTGGATACTTCGTCGCCCACCTTGACCGTTACCACCCGGCGAGAACTTATCACATGCTCTACTCCTCCGGATTGGCCGCGGGAAGTTTTCCCGGTACCACCTTCGGGTAATACGGTTATCATCTTCTCTTTTTCGCTGCTTTGTACATCGGTTACTACTCCGTTGACACGAGCAACAGCGGCCGGGTTTTTGGGCTTGCGTTTTTCAAAGACCTCTTCCACTCGGGGCAGCCCGTGAGTAATATCTCCGCCCACTGAAGCGGCACCACCGGCGTGGAAGGTCCTCATAGTAAGCTGAGTACCCGGCTCGCCAATAGCCTGAGCGGCTACCGTGCCGACAGTTTCTCCCAGATCTATCTCTTTGTTGGTACCCAGATCGGTACCATAACATTTGGAACAGATGCCGCGTCCGGCCTTGCAGGCAACAGCCGAACGTACCCAAACCTCTTCCTTGCCGGTTCGTTCCACCAGTTCAGCATTTTCTTTGTTCAAAAGAGTACCCTTCTTAACCACCACCTCTCCGTTCTCATCAGTCACATCTTTGGCCAGTATTCGGCCTTTGATTATTTTAGACAGTGCCATTTCGATCCCAGAAGCGGTTAATTTCTGCAACCTGATACCTTCTTTGGTGCCGCAATCCTGCTCCGTGATTATCACGTCCTGAACCACATCAAACAAACGACGGGTCAGATAACCGGCCTGTGCGGTCTTCAAAGCGGTATCGGTTTGACCCTTCCTCGACCCGTGGGTGGTAATGAAGTATTCAACAGGACTTAACCCTTCTTTGGCACAAGAGAGGATGGGGAACTCCATGGTGTCACCAGCGCTTTTCTGGATCAAACCCTTCATTCCGGCCATCTGAGTGATCTGACTCAAAGAACCTCTAGCCCCTGATTTCCACATATCATAGGCCGAATCCCTCTCGGTGAACGAATCCGGTATCAGAGATTCTACCTGATCTTTGGCGTGGTGCCAGATCTCGGTATTCTTTCTGATCCGCTCATCTTCAGAAAGCAAACCGGCTTGGTACTGCTCCATAACCTTATCGGATCTTGCTTTGGATTCCTGCACGATCTGCTCCTTACCTTCCGGAATAACCACCTCATCCAAGCCCCAGGTAATGCCCGAGGTAGTGGCATAACGAAAACCGAAATCTTTTATTTTGTTTACAATAACAGCGATATTCTCTATCCCGTATCGTTGTATCAGATCATCAACTATTATCCCCATTTTCTTTCTCTCCACCTCTTCGTTAACATAAGGGAAATCTTTAGGCAGTACACTGTTGAAAAGCAATCGTCCGACCGAAGTTTCAAACACCCCGCCGTCATACTGGGCATACTTTTCTTTACGTGACGCCATAACCCTGATCCGGGCTCGAAAACCTACTTCGCCGAAATCATAAGCGGTAATAGCTTCATTGGGGCTGGAGAACATCTTATCTTCACCCTTTTCCCCGCTTACTATTTTGGTCATCCAATAACAACCCAATACCACATCCAACATTTTGGAACTGATGATCGGATCACCGCTTCCCGGTTTGAGAACATTCTTATCGGAAGCCATGATCTCCCGGGCCTCTATTTGAGCCTCCTCGGAAAGAGGTACATGAACCGCCATCATATCACCGTCAAAGTCGGCATTGAAAGCGGCACAAACCAGCGGATGTATCTGGATGGCGTTACCTTCGATCAGTACCGGCTGAAAGGCCTGAATACCCAGACGGTGCAGGGTGGGAGCACGGTTAAGCAATACATATTTATCTTTGATCACCTCTTCCAGCACCGCCCATACTTCCGCCTCGCCGTCCTCTATCAACCGGCTTGCTCCTCTGATGTTGAAAGCGGCTTCCCGCTCCAGTAGTTTAGAAATGACAAAGGGTCGGAATAACTCCAGAGCCATATGCTTGGGCAATCCACACTGATGCAAATGCAGATCAGGACCAACTACGATCACTGAACGTCCGGAATAATCCACTCTTTTCCCCAGCAAGTTATTACGCATAATACCTCGCTTGCCTTTCAGGTTGTCGGCCAGAGATTTCAAAGGTCGTCGTTGAGCCTGACTCATTGAAGGAGAAGAACCTTGGCGCATCGTGTTGTCAATGAGAGCATCTACCGCTTCCTGCAAGATCCGTTTTTCGTTACGCAAAATAACTTCCGGAGCACCGATCTCTTTCAGTTTTTTAAGACGGTTATTGCGGTTTATCACCCGGCGGTACAGATCGTTAACATCCGAGGTGGCATACCGTCCACCGTCCAACGGTACCATCGGTCGCAGAGCCGGCGGTATCACCGGGATCCGGGTCAAGAACATCCACTCCGGTCGCTGTCCGGAGCGATTGAGAGACTGAACCACCGACAATCGCTTGTTTATCTTGTCCCGATCGGTAGCACCTGCTTTTTCCAGAGCCTCCAACAACTCCTCTTCCAGTTGTTGCAGATCTATTTTTTGAAACAGTGAATAGAGAGCTTCCGCACCCACGCCGGCTTCAAATACCGCCCCGTATCGAATAGAGTAATTGTGATAAGACACCTCATCCAGCACTTTACCCACCTGAATGGTCTCTATCTCTCGCTTGGTGGTTTGCAGCCGCTCTTTCAGTTCATCCTTTTCCTTCTTATCTTTCAGATTCTTGGACTTGGACTTATACTCGGAATCCAGATCCTTCAGTAATCGCTGTTTTTCCTCTTCTTCCACTTCAGTGATAATATAGCCCGAAAAATATACCACCTTTTCCACTTCGTTGGTCGGCAAACCCAAAAGCAAACTGATCCGGGAAGGAATACCGCGCAAGAACCAAATATGAGAGACCGGACTGGCCAGCTCAATATGACCCATTCGGTCTCGGCGTACGATCGCTCGAGTTATTTCCACTCCACATTTCTCGCAAACGATACCTTTATACCGGATCCCGCGATATTTACCGCAATAACACTCATAATCTTTTTCCGGACCAAATATCCGTTCGTCAAATAGACCGTTTTTCTCACTACGTTGAGTACGATAATTGATGGTCTCCGGTTTGGTCACTTCCCCGAAAGACCACTCTTCAACGTCGGCCGGAGAAGCGATTTTGAGAGAGATCGAGTCAAAATCGTTGATATTGATTTTTTTATGCCCTGCCTGCATTTTATTTTTTGATTAAACGGATAATTAATTAGTGATCATCTAATAATATTCAGAACAAATTGTATTAATATTCATCCTTTTCCAGCTCCACATTGAGCGCCAATCCGCGAAGATTGTGCAACAGAACGTTAAACGAAGCCGGAGTATTTAGTTGCCTGATCTCCTCCCCTTTTACTATGGCATCAAAGGCAGCCGAGCGGCCTTGGATATCATCCGATTTGATAGTCAACATTTCCCGTAAGTTATAAGCGGTACCGTAGCCCAACAACGCCCAGACCTCCATTTCTCCCAATCGTTGACCGCCGTGCTGAGCCTTGCCGCCCAGCGGCTGTTGAGTGATCAATGAGTAAGGACCGATGGATCTCATATGTATCTTGTCTTCCACCATATGATGGAGCTTCATTATGTACATATAACCTACGGCCACTTTTTGATCGTACTGTTCACCGGTTCGACCGTCATAAAGCTCTACTTTCCCGCTTTGATCTATGCCGGCGGTCTCTAGCTCTTCCTTGATCTCATCATTAGTAGCGCCGGCAAACGGCGGAACAACTGCCTGATAATTAAGAGTTTCGGCGGCTATTCCCAAATGCATCTCCAGGATCTGTCCCAGATTCATTCGGCTGGGTACCCCCAAAGGAGTTAGAATAATATCGACCGGGGTTCCGTCACTCATATAAGGCATCTCTTCTTCCGGAAGAACCTTGGAGATCACTCCCTTGTTGCCGTGCCGGCCGGCCAGCTTATCACCCACGCTGGCATTTCGTATTTGGGCTACCTCTATATGAATTCTTTTGATAATACCGGACTCCAGCCGGTCGCCTCCTTCTCGAGAAAAGACCTTTACTCCGATAACCCGACCGCGCTTGCCCCCCTCTAATCTCTTAGAGGTATCTTTGACGTCGCGTGCCTTTTCACCGAACAGCGAACGTAGCAATCTTTCTTCCGGAGTTAATTGGGTTTCACCCTTGGGGGTGATCTTACCCACCAAAATATCTCCGCTTTCTACTTCGGCTCCCACTCGCACCACTCCATCCTCGTCCAAATTGCGCAGGCGGGCTTCTCCCACGTTAGGAATATCGCAGGTAGTAACTTCCGGACCCAGTTTGGTTTCCCGAACATAAACCACGAACTCATCTATGTGAATAGAGCTTAATTTGCTTTGTTTGATCAAGTTCTCCGAGATAATTATCGCGTCCTCATAGTTAGCTCCGTACCATGACATAAAGGCAACCAGTAAATTCTGTCCCAGAGCCAGTTGCCCCTGATCACTGGAGGAAGTATCGGCTAACAGGTCGCCTTTTTTAATTTTCTGGCCTTTTGTGACGCTCGGTCGTTGGTGAAAACAGGTGAAACTGTTGGTTTTGGAGAAATGAATCAATGAATAATCCTTTTCTTCTCCCTGTCGGTTTTTAACAGTGATCTTTTTGGAATCGACATAAACCACCTCCCCGGCCTCTTCGGCTCTGACTATCCGGTCAGTATCGAGAATGGCTCTCTCTTCGACCCCGGTAGCCACCAGCGGCGCCTCCGGACGCAAACAGGGAGTGGCTTGTTTTTGCATATTGGAACCCATCAATGCCCGGTTGGCATCATTATGATTCAGAAACGGGATCAGAGACGATGCGATAGAGAAAGCCTGAGAAGTAGCCACATCTATATAATCAACCTCCTCGGGACTAACTACCGCATGAGATCCACCGGTTCTGATCTCCACTTCCGGACCAACCAAATGATCATTCTCGACCGGCGAAGCGGCATGGGCTATTTTGTATTTTTCTTCCTCCCAAGCATTCATATATACCACCTCTCCGGTGATCCGTCCGTTTTCCACTTTGCCGTAAGGGGTTTCCAGCATACCGAATTCATTGCTTTTGGCATACAAACTGAGACGCAACATCAAACCGATATTAGGTCCTTCCGGTGTATGAATGGGACACAGTCGTCCGTAATGAGAAGCGTGAACATCACGCACCTCGAAACCGGCCCGGGAACGGGTTAAACCGCCGGGTCCCAGCGCGGAAAGAGTACGAAGGTGTTCAATTTCATCAAGAGCGTTGTTTTGTTGCATATATTGCGACAGCTGGCCGGTAGAAAAGAACTCCTTGATCCGAGCCTGCAACGGCTTGGGGCTGATGAAATTGACCGGCAGGGTCATATCGCTATCAATAGTAGACATTCGGTTCTGGATATTGCGACGGATCTGTGCCATACCGACTCGCAACTTCTGCTGAAAAGTCTCATCAAAATATCGCACCCGGCGAGAACCCAAATGATCAACATCATCTTCTTTGGCCATAGGATCACGATTGAGGGCCGCTACCTGAGAGACTATCAGCCGAAGATCAGTGGTAGTGATCACCCGATCCTCCAGATCCTTTTCTTCAGTACCCAATCCGAATCTTTGATTGAACCGATAACGACCAACCCGGGAAAGATCGTAACGCTCCCATTGAAATAGCGAGTCAACAAAATCCTGCGCGTTGTCTGAGCTGACCAGATCGCCGTCACGCAACCGTTTATATACCTCTACATATGCGTCGGCCGGATTGGGAGAGGTGTCCTTTTCCAGAGTTTTTTCTATCAACTCCGTAGCCGCTTCATCTCCCTGGAACAGCTCTTTGATCTCTTCATTGGTCTTTACTCCCAGGATCCGAAACAGGGCCGTTACCGGGAATTTTCTTTTACGATCGATCCGGACATAAGCCGCCTCATCGGTTTCCGTTTCCAGCTCTATCCATACTCCTCTCATAGGAACTATTTTGGCTCCGAACTTCCTTTGTCCTTTGAGCACCTGAGAAGTAAAGAAAACTCCGAACGAACGAGCTATCTGAGGTACCACCACCCGTTCCACTCCGTTGATAATAAAAGAACCGTGACGGGTCATCACCGGCACATCAGCCATGAACACTTCCTGCTCCTTTTCAGTACCCAAGATCTTGTTAACCAACTTAACATTCACTTTAAGGGGTGCTTCATATGACAATTTGCTGCTTTTAGCTTCCCATTCCGATATCGGCGGCTGCTCCAACTGAAAGCTTAGAAAGTGAAGTTCAAATTTCTTCTCGGAAAAATCTTTAATGGGAGAGAATTCTTGGAAGATCTCTTTCAAACCGGTCTCCATCAGCCGGCGCGCGGCCAACTGCTGTTCCTCGGCCAGATCCGGGAGATCTATTAACGGATCGCGGTAAGCACCGAACTGTTTCTTGGGACGAGATCCAACGGAATTAACGATTGGCGTTTTTGACATAACAATACTACTAAGCCGCAGATATTATCGATCTGCGTTTTTAACTGATAATATTTGTTAATTTGGGCGACTTCTCCAAATAAGCGGAATCAAATTACCCGGCTGCCAAAGCTTGCTTTGGCAGAACCCCGTACCTTACATAGTAAATATAATGATCGAGATCAATTGCCACCCTGATCGGGTCGGTCGTTAAAAAAACAACCTCTTCACCCCCAAACTTCAGATGACAGCAACAACTTACCGTAAGCTTGACCGAGGTTTGAGAAATGGTTTACCAAACATCTACCACTCTTGCTATACAAGATCCGGTTAATATGAGTAAAACCTATTTTCTCGGCTTGCCCGACACCATCTTAAATTTAAAGGCTGAGATCAGGTCGGTGAAAAACCCCGAACAACACTCCGACCTTTGGCAAAAGTTTAAAACACCCTGCAAAATGGCGCCGAACTTGCTTTTACATTATTAAAAATGAGCCCGGCTTCCGCAACTCAATCGTTCCTCTACAATGTCGCAATTATACACAAAAAACAACGTCTGTCAAACAAGTTTTCCCCAAGCAGACGATACCCCCGCCGCTTAAGAGTAACCGGCTCTTGTGGTTGGCGATAGAGCGATCTTAATTATGTCGACGCCATTCCTCTATAGCCTGATGATCACCGTTCTTCAACACCTCCGGCACTTGATAATCGTGACCGCGGTAACGAAACTCTGCCGGTCGAGTATAGACCTTGCGGCTAGCCACCCGACCCTCCTCCACCGACTCCGGATCACCTAATACTCCCGGCAGCCGCCGGGTTACCGAGTCCACCACCGCCAAAGCCGGTAGTTCGCCGCCGGTTAAAACAAAAGAACCCACCGAAAATTCCCGGCCCGGATATACTTCCCTCACCCGAGCATCCACCCCTTCATAACGGCCGGCAACCAGGATCAAATGGCGATAATTATCCGCCAAAAGATCGGCATCTTGGTTGGAATATTCCTGACCGCCGGGAGAAAAATAAATGACCTCGGCCTGCTTTTTTCGACCCAAGGCCTTTTCAATTGCCTTTATTACCGGTAAAGGAGTTATTACCATCCCCGGTCCTCCGCCGTAAGGTTTATCATCTACTCGAGTTCGCTCATTCGGATTATGATCCCGGGGATCATAATAATCCACCTTTATTCGACGATTTTCTTGAGCCCGCAGTAAAATGGAGCTTTCGATATACGGTCGGCAGACTTCGGGAAATAAAGTGATGATATGAAAATGAAGCATAATTATTTAATAGATATTATTACAATTATAATTATAAACAAAGCACAGGATCATGTCATGGGATTGGTATTAGGTATAAAGGGCGAAAGCACACCGCGCCCTTCAGAAGGGCGCGGTTGCTTGCCCAATCAAATTTGCAAAGCAAATTGTGATTTTGGGAAA
>Ga0207421_10008756_pt1 | contig 10389 bp, 6 predicted proteins | sample SodLakKL_010_SED_4_FD_187542 | JGI IMG/M metagenome (GOLD analysis project Ga0207421, IMG submission 187542) | Alkaline sediment microbial communities from Lake Tanatar, Kulunda Steppe, Russia - 8KL_010_SED (SPAdes) (version 2) | ecosystem: Environmental > Aquatic > Non-marine Saline and...
GGCGATCGACGGCACCCATCTATCGGCTTCGCCTCCTTGGCCGATAATGCGTCGGTTGTTAGGTCTCCGGGTTTCCTTTTTTATAATCAAATTAAAAACGGAACACTATATTTCTTCAGCCACTAAACTCTCCTCTCCCCGCCTTTTTCTTGACAACAAAATCAAGTATGTTAACGTCTTATAAGTGACGAGGCAATCCCCCCTCGTCGTGTACGTTCGCGGCGGCGAGCCCGTAGCTCTTACCGCCTCCTCCTTCCCCAGCCCCCGTTTGGCCGGCAACTGTTGCTTGGCTGAACGGGGGGCTAAATTTTTAAAATCAGCAACTTTGATTTTACTTTTACATATTTAAACAAAACATTCTAAATACTCTTTGGGGTCCAACTTGACTAAATCGGGCGAATTGGTTATTTTTTCTATCAGTCAGCACCCACCCTCTTTGTTTACGGAGGGTGCCCACCAAAACGGGGAGGGGAGTCTGCATACAATCGCCGTCGTTGTCCAGAGAGACGGTTTGCAGGAATCTCCCCTCCCTCCCGCCTTTTTATTAAGCTTCGGCAGTATTTTTTCTACTTTTACTTTGATTTTTAATAAGTGAATCGTTATAATATACCAGGGAGTCGGAAGCCGGCCATCCTATCCCGCCGACTCCCCAACCACACCCCGCCTGTCTTCGTGTAGAAGAACCGGTGACCGAACGCGTCACCGAAGTATAGTACCGAAGATGTGGCGGGGTATTTCTTTCAATATAGTAAGATCCAAGGAGTCAAATTTTACTGCTAACCAAAACCCGGCAATCATGCTCCTCCTTGGTATTTCTCACCTCCTTGACGAAGAGGGGGATTTTCTTGACAAAACAATTTAATGTGTTATTTTCTTACCGGACTTCCCCAAAGGGGAAAAGCGGTATCGCATCCATACTCCTCTCGGGATGTCGATACCGCTTACTTTTTTATCTTAGTTCGGTATTTAGATCACCGGCGTACTCGCAAGCCAAGGGCTTATATAACCGACGAGTTTTTAATCCGGTGTTGTTGCCCCAGTTCTTCTGCCTTTTAGTTGTTACCAAACAGATGACAGTATCTTATATTTAATGTTAGCCGGGGTGAGGTGGTCACATCCAACCCGGCGGGGGAGATTGCTTCTGACCCCTGCCAGAAGCGTCTCCCCCTCATTTTATATTTTGAAACACTTGAAGATCTATTATTTAATTAAGTCATTAACTGCGCTTTCTTGACAATAAGATCATAAATGTTAATTTCTCATTCAGCTCTACGGAGCCATTTCCTTATGAGTTGAGGCGGTGGTTTGCGGACCCGTTGTTCGTATAACCTCGCCTCGTTTTTATATGCAACTTTGACAAGATTATATAAACAATCTATAATTTTAGGTGAGGTGAAGATCTTCTTCACTTCTCCGCGGCAAGGCCCCCTCCCGGTCATCTCCCAGTGAACCTCTAAGGGAGGGGGCGCTAAGCGCAACAGGGCGGTTTATTCATCGCATCTGATGAATGGCCGCCCTGATCTTTTAATGTTCTGACTATAAATTCTCTCTATAATTTTGATTTTTAAAAATTGTTGATATAATAAAGTTTGCCATGTGTGGTTCTCCCCGTCCACACGGGGGTAGTAGGCAAGATGTCCTGCTGCCCCCGCTTTTTATTTATTCTGTCGGCCAGGGGCCGTCGGATCGCTTGTTTGACATAACGGCGGCAGTTGCAATTAACACTATCGCAAGCGACGGTCTTGGTCGGGAGAATTTTTAAGAAATACGCCTTTTGATGTGCTACACTGGAGACAACGGATTGGCAATAAATATGAACGGCGTCAAAAAAAGTAAGAAAAAATTAGCCGGATTTTTGCGTTATCTGGAGAAATATACCAAAACCGATATGATCTATGCGGCGCGGGGCGGATTTTGGATCCTGGTCGGCAAAGGTATTTTAATGCTGATATCTTTGGCTACTTTGACCGCCTTTGCTCGCTGGGTGCCGCCGGAGGTTTATGGTCAGTATCAATTTGTGTTAGCTACCGCCGGAGTCTTTGTAGTGCTATCTTTGCCGGGTTTGAAAAGCGCTCTGACCCGCAGTGTAGCCCGGGGATATGAAGGTTCGCTCCCGGAGGTTTTTAAGACCAAAATGCGTTGGTCACTTTTGGCCGGAGTTGGTTTGTTGCTGGTGGCGGGCTGGTTCCTTTATCAAGAGGATCTGATGTTGGCCGGGTCCTTCGTGGTGGCCGGGCTTTTTACACCGCTTAAATTCTCGGCCAATGTGTTCGGTTCTTTTTGGCAGGGCAAGAAGCGGTTTGATGTCAAGGTCAAATACCGGGTGTTGAGCGAACTGGCGGTGGCCGCGGCGGTCATCACGGTGTTGTTTTTTACCGACCATCTGATAATTATTGTGGCGACGCTTTTTGCCGCTTCAGCTCTTGGTTACGGCGTTAGTTATCTTTTGACGGTTTGGCAGGTGGTTGACCAAGAACCGGAAGAGGGGGTGGTGAGTTACGGTAAGCATCTGTCGGTGATGGGTGCTCTGGGTACGGTTTCCAAACATCTTGATAAATTACTGCTCTGGATGTTTCTGGGGCCGGTGGAGCTGGCGGTTTATATGTTGGCCTTTAAACCCATCGAAAAGATCAAAGGAGCCGCCCCCATTGGATCGCTAACTCTGCCCAAACTTTCAGAGCACGGAGTGAAAGGGGTCAGGCGTAAGAAAAGCGTCTTTCGCAAGTTTTTGGTTTTGATGAGTTTATCGGTTCCGGCAGCCGTTCTGCTGGTTTTGGCGGCTCCTTATATTTATCAAGTTCTGTTTCCCGAGTATCAGGAGTCGGTCATTTATTTCCAATTCCTGTGTTTGATCCCGGCTCTGCTACCGTTTACGGTTTTGGGCAGCTCTTTGGTGGCGGAAAAGAAAGTCGGTTCTATGTATGTTACAAAGACCGTTACTCCGTTACTTAAGATCGTGTTATTTATTATATTGATTCCTATCTATGGAATAGGCGGAGTGGTGGCTTCTTTGGTAATAACCCGGATCATTGGCGGGGGTTTGACTCTATACTTTTTTTGGCGGATGTAGTTGGGTTGTGTGAGATCTGCAGTAATTCTTTTGTTTTTGTTTTTGTATAAATACCGATAATTTCGGTAATACTCTGCAAGTTGACAGCTTATGTTAGATATGATATCTTTATAGACAGGCACCCTGTTCCTTCTGTTAGTAACGGCAACCCCCCGACGACCCGTTGGGACAGGGTGCCTGAATCTCCCCAATAGGTGGTAGCAAGACCTTCCCCTGGGTCCTTGCTACCGCCCCCTTTTTCTATACCGGATTCATAAATCATAAGAACTGATCTTAAACCCTATTTATTTAAACAATTTATCTTTTACTTCTTTTTGTATACACGATCAGGAAACCTTTAACTCGCTTGTCACATTTTCCAAATCAAAATAGTTGAGGTATATATACTCCGTTTCCTAATAGGCGTTTCACAAACGCTTAACTATATTGACAATAAAATTAGATCTGATAATCTGATCAGTGGCGAACCGTCCTGTCGCCGGAAGTCGGGGCCCGACAGGTAACAAAATTACCAAGGGCCCCGCTTAATTTTTTTATCACATCCCCTTCAGTTTGTCGGGGTTTTGTTTTTTTATGGGACTCCTCAAAGAGGCAGTGTTTTAAATATCTTAGAGGAGTGCGTTTTGATCTTAGGATGTGAGAGATGGGCAATATGAGGAATGGGGTTCTCCATTACAAAAACTATCGACCAATATAGCAGAGGTGGTGTTTCAGGATGGACACCAAGCTGTCACAAAGTGGTTCGGGGCAATTAAGGTTTGGCTGGGTACAGCGGGCTATTTGATCGCATTGCTCTGGCGTCAGATCTAATTAAATGATATATTCTTGATTAATGGTAAGAATAGATAATGTTTTGCGAATGCTCCTGATAACCGGCGTGTTCGCGGTGGTTTTATTAACTCCTTTTATAAATATAGATTCCTGGTTCTTTCCTTACATTACCGGTAAAAGTGTTTTCTTTCGGGTGGTGGTAGAGCTTATTCTGGGCGGCTGGTTGATATTGGTGGTGATGAATCCGCGGTTCCGTCCTCCGTATTGGTCGCCGATCCTTATTTCTTTTGTGGTTTTTACGGCGGTAATGGGGGTGGCCAATCTGCTGGGAGTGGATCCGATCAACAGTTTTTGGTCTAATTTTGAACGGATGGAGGGGTATATCACCATTCTTCATCTCTTGGCGCTTTTGGTGGTAGCAATGAGCGTATTTCAAACCGAATACATCTGGAACACTTTACTTAAAAGTTCGGTGGCGGTATCGGTGGCGGTTTGTTTGACGGCGTTGTTGGAGTTGGGAGGGGAAGATGCTCCCAACCGGCTGAGTGAGCCGCTGGGTAATCCGATCTATTTGGGCGGTTATCTGCTTTTTAATATCTTTTTGGCGTTGATGTTCTTGCTGCGCCACCTGCGAGCTCGTACCTATGAGTGGCTGGCGGTTTATGGAGCTATTATTCTGTTACAGACCTTGGTGCTTATTCAGACCGGCACTCGCGGATCGATGCTGGCTTTAGCCGGCGGGGTATTTCTGGTGGCGGTTGTCATGGCTTGGGATAAATACGGCGAGAAATGGGTTCGGAGATCGGCGGCGGCGGTAGCGGTAGCGATAGTGCTGGTGGGCGGTTTTTTGGGTGCGGTGGTGCTTTCTAACAATTGGCCGGCCGAAGAGCCGCCGGGGGCGATGAGTTCATTCCACCGGACGGCCTCGGAATGGCCGGTAGTGGAGCGGTTTGCCGGAATATCTTTAGAAGAAGGAGGAGAAGGCGCCCGACTGTTGCTGTGGGGCATGGCCTGGGAGGCCTTTAGTGACCGGCCGTTGCTTGGCTGGGGGCAGGAGAATTTTTCTTACATTTTCGCCGAGTACTACGAGCCCGACCTTTATGATCGCGAGCCCTGGTTCGATCGGTCGCATAATATGGCGCTGGAGTGGCTGGCCGCCGGCGGGATAATCGGTTTCATAGCTTATTTGGCGGTTTTTGTGATGGCGTTGGTGCTGTTGTGGCGAATCTCGGCAGCTCGGTTGAGTATCTATGACAAAGCGGCTATTACCGCTTTGCTGGCCGCTTACTTCACCCACAACCTGTTCGTTTTTGATTTTCTGCTCAGTTATATTTTGTTTACCGTTGTTTTGGGTTTTATTGCCGTTCAGTCGGCGCTAGATCGAGATCCTCAGGTTTATCGATCGTCGGGATCGGTTATATCCAATGCCCATATCAAAGCCGCGGTGGCGGCCCCTGTGGTTTTGGTGGTAGTGGCTTACGGAGTTTATGAGATCAATGTTATCCCGGGGCGAGTAGCCGGCGGAATTATCGAAGCTCAAACGGTTCAATACTGTGCCCGGGACGCCGGAGGGGCTGTGGAAGAAGAGCGAGAGCTTAATGAATTGGTCAGGGTATTAAACCAAAGCGATTTGTGTCGTGATTATTTATCGGAGGAGCTGCGACAGATCCCGCCCGAGCAAGATGTTCAGGGAATGGATATAGTGGACGATCTGTTACTAAGCTCCATTGATATTTTTGATCAAGTAAGTGCCGGACGAAGTCATTTGGGCTGGCAGGAGGCAACCGAAAGATATGTTATAAGCGCTCAGCGAGCAGCCGCTGTGTCCTCGGCTTCGCCGGAGGTCAGAGGCGAGTATCTGCAGAGAGCGAAAGAAGCGCAGAAAAAAATAATAGAGAGATTTCCGGAAAGGAACCGTCCTTATGTGTTGTTAGGTCGGTTGCATTCCACTCTTGATGATCAAGAACGGGCGCTTGAGAGTCATCTTCGGGCCCGTGAATTGGCTCCCAGCCGTCAACTCCATTTGTTGGATATAGCTCAGGTGTATCTGGACAAAAATGAACCGGAGGAGGCGGTGGAATGGATGAAGAAGGCCCACGAGCTGGAGTCGTCGTTTGAGGATATTAAGCTCAATTATGCGGCGGTGGCGTTAGCGGCCGGCCAGTATGAAGCAGCCGGCGATCTGCTTGAGGAAATACCGGAAGAAGAATATATATTTGATAATAACTTTCTGTCACCGCTGGAGCGGCAGGGTCAATATCGGCAGGCGGCTGAGGTGCGACAAAGGCGGTTGGAGCTTTTAGCTGATGAGTACCAAATTTTGAGAGGGCAGCCGGATGAAGAGGTGCAACGTTTGTTGTCGCAAGTAATGGAAGAGTATCAGGCCTTGCTAAGCACGTATCGTGATGTCCTTGAGGAAGAGCAAAAGGCCGACCAGCTGCAAGGGTGGCTGGAAGATAATTTCCCGGAATTTGATCATATTTCGCAACCGGAGGGTGCCGAGTGATCGGTTTATCAAAATCTATCCCAATTATTTTCGGGCAACCACAAAATCCGCCGGTTTAAAAACCGGCGGATTTTGGTTTCATACCAGTCCCGCACTAAATTTATCCCGCCCTCTATATAATGTTATAAAAATAATCTATTTAAATAATGATCTTGATATTAAAAGGGTGAGAAAATAATTTAGTGCGGGATAAATTTAGTGCGGGATTAGACCACATTATTTTAAGTAAGTTTCGGTAAAGTGAAACGTCTTCTGTTAATGACGAGGGAGGAGGTCTTCCTAAAAAATGCCAAAATGAAGCGCGGGTCGAAAAGGCCGGAGATAGGGATAAACAAGTTTATTCAAACCAGTCTCTGTAACACCTTTCGCGCTTTAACTCCTGACCGGATCACAACTAAAAAGCCGGGCGACAAGAGGTAGGGTTCTTTAACGTGCTTGGTTAAAGAGTGGTTGGTTGTGCTCAAAGGATCGGATTATGAACCTATGATCACCGATCCCTCGCTCCGGCTAGTTTCGCGCTAAGTTAGTTTTTGCCTCTTTATGTAATGACATGTTCGTTATTTATCGGTGAGTCATTGTTGCAAGATGAGAGGTGCAAAATTAATTTAGTGCGGAACTAGGCCGGAAGGAATTACAAAAATTATCAGCTTATTAATTTATCCATTATGAATAATAGTAAAAGAAAGAAACGTGTGCAGATCGGGGCCTGGGTGGCTACTGCCGTGATGGTGGTGGCTATGTTGATGCCTGTCGGTTTTTCTTCGGCCCAGGATCGGGATGAGTTGCTGGAGCAGGTTGCTCTTTTGCAGCAACAGATTGAAACCTTGAGGGCGCAATTGGATGCCCGCAATACCGCTCCCGCCGGATATACCTTTACCAGAAATCTGTCCCAAGGGTCCCGCGGCGAGGATGTTAGGCAGTTGCAGATACTGCTTAACCGTGATCAGGACACCAGATTGGCTGCTGCCGGGCCGGGTAGTCCGGGTAGTGAAACCGATTATTTCGGTCCGATAACTCGCAATGCGGTGATTCGTTTCCAGGAAAAGTATCGCAGCGAAGTTCTTGCTCCTCTGGGCTTGACCTCGGGAACCGGTTTTGTAGGAGAGAGGACGCGAGCCAAGTTAAATGAGTTGGGGACAGTTACTGCGCCGACCGATCCTGCAGAACCGACCGATCCGGATCCGGTTGATCTGTCGGTATCCCTTTCGGCTGATCCCGGTTCTGTCACGCGAGGCCAAAGCTCTACTTTAAGATGGGAGTCGGAAAATGCCCAGTTCTGCGAGTCGGACGAATTTGATACCGACGGCGAAGTAGATGGCCAGGCAACCGTTACTCCCAATGAAACCACTGTCTATATTATTGAATGTTATGATGCCGATGATGAGTCAGTGACCGACCAGGCAACCGTTACGGTAACCGACCGGCCGCTGGAAGGAGGGGAAGGGTATATCTCGCTGGACGACCTTAGTGTAAGGAGTATCGATATAGATCTGGGAGATAGCGATGTAGTGATAGAGTCCGAAATAGAAGCTCGCGATTCCGATGTTGAGATCAGAAGGGTGGAGTTTATGTTCGATAAGCGTCCCTGGCTGTACTTTGATGAAGTGCGGTTGATGATGGACGGCGAGGAGGTGGGCAGTTTGTCTGATTCTGTGGGCAATTATAGCCAGGTGGGAGATGCTTGGAGAGCCCGCTTTAGCAACCTTGACCAGGTTATTAGGCGCGGAGATAAGTTGGAAATGAACCTGGAAGTGGATGTCAAAAGCGCTATGGCCGGAACTCGCGATCAGGACACCGTAACGGTTTGGATGGAAAGTGACGGTATTCGTTTCATCGATGGCGCCAATATTATGTCCACCAGCGGTGAGATCATCAGAGAGGTTAGGATAACATTTGACGATCGATTCGGAAGAGGTTCTCTGGATGTTTCGCTCAATGATGATTCGCCGGACCGCAGTGTCTTTGAGGTGGATGAAAGGAATCGTACTGAAGGAGTGGTAGTATTGAGGTTTGATGCCGAGGCCGAAGACAGCAGTATAGAAGTGTTGGAAGCCGAGGTGGAGGTCAATTATGATTCTGATCCGAGCAGCAGGTTGGAAGATGTCATTCGAAGGATCGCTCTGTATGCCGACGGACGACGCTTGGATGTGCAGACCGCCAGCGGCATAACCGCCTCCAGTACTACCTTTAGATTCCGTGATCTGGATCATCAAATTGCCAGAGGCCGGACTGCCGAATTCAGGGTAGAAGTTGATTTCCGGGAAACCGATGCCGCCAACTTCCATGTTCCCGGACAATTGGAGGTTTACCTGAAAAGTATCACGGCCGAGGATGCCGACTTTGAATTGGTAAGCGGTTTGAGCAATTTGAGAGTCGGACAAGGCAATATCAATGATGTTATTGTGGAAGGTTTGACGGTGGAGCTGGATAGGAAAGTCGCCACTACCGAGAGGTTCGGTGACGACGGACGAGAGGGTATTTATGAATTCCGGATGGATGTTACAGCGGTAAATGAAGATTTCTACATCTCTGATGAAGCACGGGATGTCTTCGGCAGCGACTACCAATTCATAACTCTCTCCGGCAGCGCCAGTTCTACTATTGAAAGCGTGTCGGTTGATTCTTCTGCTCCTTTGACCGCCGATAATACTTACCGGATCCGCGACGGAAGAACGGAGACCTTCGACATTACGGTGCGGGTGAGGCGTCTGCCCGGGGAAGGTGCCGGTTCTCACCGGATAACTCTGGAGAAGATGGAGTACGGAATAGAACGGAATGATCCGTTCGGTTGGGAGCTGAGACTGGGCTCGCCCGACTTCCGATCCTCGCAGCTGTTCCTTCGAGAAGATAGCTAAGTGATGACCGGATGTGTTTCCGACAACCCCGCCCTATTTGAGGGCGGGGTTGTGGTTTTAAGTTCGGCGCGAACGGATGAGATGTCATCCTTTCCTTAATTTGAATGAGATGACGGCCAGATATGTGGCGGAGAGAGCGACCAGGATATAGGTTATTATGGAAAAGATGGTCATCTCACCCAAAATAAGAGCGACCAAGTCAAGCTCCCAGATCCCGACCAAACCCCAATTCAAACCCCCGACTACCACCAATACCAAGGTGACCCAATCTAAGATATTTAATTTATTCATAAGCCGTATTTATTTTAGTAATAGTTGATAATAGCTTCGACCTTTAGGTTAATTATAGCACAGTATAAAATTAAAAGTATCAACCCTGATCACAGTTATGCCTCTACTTAATTATTGTCACTGTCGTGCTCCAAAAGATGAGATATTGCGTACTACCCGCATTACATCCCCGAGTGATATAAAACAAAAAACAGAGGCCGGCGGAACTAATTTTTTGTCCACTTCCAAATTTCGTCCCACGTAATGGTTGCGCTGTATTGATGGTTGTTGCCGGTAAATAACCCGGTATCTATATTTGAAATCGGTGTGTACTAAATCACTAGCTGTTCTTTTAACGCCACTATGCCACTTAACTAAATTATTTTCATAACACAATAGATTTAAGAATAATTCCTTACAGGAGCAGGATGGTATCGGTTATATCGACAAAAAAGCCGGCCGGTTAATTTATAACCGGCCGGCCTTTGCTCGGGAGGGAGAAAGATATGTTAGCGGTCTTTGATGCAGCGAACCGAGAAGCCGAAGTTCTTGGCGGCGGCGGTGCGGCGGATGCCGCTGGAGGAGTAAATGATAGTTCGGCGCCAGCCGGAAGCTCTCAGGGTGGAGCTCCAGATATTGGCCCGTTTGTTCAGCCAGCTGTAGCGTCCGTTGCTCATCCGGTAGCCGGCCGGTACCGCGTCAAAGCCGGTTTCGCCGAATTCTTCCCGGTCGCGAAAACTGTCCTCATCCCACAGCTCATAGTTGCCGGCTAATTTGATGCCTAACGGGTTTCCTCGCCAATATAACAGATCAGCTTCTTCCCGGCTCATTCCCAGCTCTTGTTCCAGTTCTTTCCAGTCGTCATCGCTCGGTACTTGCCACCCTTCGGGGCATAGTTTGCCGGTAGCTACGGCGTA
>Ga0207421_10008759_pt1 | contig 10387 bp, 8 predicted proteins | sample SodLakKL_010_SED_4_FD_187542 | JGI IMG/M metagenome (GOLD analysis project Ga0207421, IMG submission 187542) | Alkaline sediment microbial communities from Lake Tanatar, Kulunda Steppe, Russia - 8KL_010_SED (SPAdes) (version 2) | ecosystem: Environmental > Aquatic > Non-marine Saline and...
CGGACCTCTCCCGGGGGGCCGGTCAGGACGCCGGTCAGGACGCCGGTCAGGACGCCGGTCAGGACGCCGGCCCGACGCGCGCATCGGCCGGCAACGTCACGCCGCCCGGCACCGCCACGTCGTCGGCCAGCACCGCCCCCTGCGCCACCACACGTTCGCCGAGGCTCGCGCCCTCACCGGTGATCGTCGCGGCCAGGCGGCAACCCTCGCCCACCACGGTGCGCCGACCGAGCACGCTGTGCTCGACCTGCGCGTCGGCCCCGACGGCCCCACCGGCACCGAGCACCACGTAGGGACCGACCTGCGCCCCCGGCCCGATCGAGGCCCCGGCGGCGACCATCAGGGGCCCGACCAGGCGCGCCGAGGCATCGACGTTGGCGTCGGATGCGACCCGGACCCCTGCCGCGTCGGCCGGCAGGGCATCCAGCGAGGGCCAGGCCACCGCGCCGTCCAGGGCCGCCCGGTGACCCTCGAGGTAGCGCTCCGGGGTCCCGAGGTCGGCCCACGCCGCATCGCTGACCACGCCGGCGACGTGCGCGCCGTCCGCGACCAACCCCGGGAACACCTCCCGTTCGAAACTGAGCCGGCCGGTGTCGAAGCGCGCCATCGCCGCAGGTTCCAGGACGTAGGTACCGGCGTTGATCGCGTCCTGGCCGGGCAGGGTGCCCGGCGCGGGCTTCTCCACGAAGTCGACGATGCGCTCGCCGTCCAGGACACAGACCCCGTAGCTGGAGGTGTCCTCGACCCGGGTGAGCACGAGCGAGGCATCGGCACCGGCACGCTCGTGGGCCGCCACGACCTCACCGAGGTCCACGTCGGTCAGGATGTCGCCGTTGAGGACCAGGAACGTGCCGCGGACGAGATCGAGCGCGGCTCGGACCCCTCCGGCGGTGTCGAGCGGTTCCGGCTCCGGCACCGCCCGCAGGTCGATCCCCATGGAGCGCGCCGCCGGGCGCAGGACCTCGAACGGTGACGGATCGGCCCCCACGACCAGCAGGACGCGGTCGATGCCGATGTTGGCCAGCCGGTGGAGCACCCCCTCGAGGAACGGGGCGTCACAGAACCCCACCAGGGGCTTGGGGCGGCCGGCGGTCAACGGCCACAGCCGCGTCCCACCGCCCCCCGCCACGATCATGGCGTCACGAACCGGCATCAGGACTCCTCTCGACACTGCTTGCGGATGGCACCGTCATCGCTGCCGTCCGGTGGGAGTTCCCCGCCCAGTAGCGCCAGCGGGGGTGTTGCTTCCGGAGGACGTCCGACCAGACGCTCCCCGGTGACGCTACGCCGGTCGCGGACGAACCGCTCGGACAGCCACGTCGCCGCGACCCATCCTACGAGCGCGAGCCGCAGCGGCCAGACCAGCGCCTGCGCGAGCCCGCCGCCGAGCCGCATCGACTGGTACCGATCGAGGCTGCGCGCGTGAGCCACCAGGCTGGCGCCGCGCCGTTGCGACGTCGAGGCACCCACGGTGTGGACCACCCGGGCGCCCGGCTCGTAGCGAAGCCGCCAACCCGCGGCCCGCAGGCGCTCACCGAGGTCCACGTCCTCGACGTACAGGAAGTAGCCCGGATCGAAGCCCCCGATCTGGTCGACCGCTGCCCGGCGCAGCGCCAACGCACATCCCGACAGCCAATCGGCGTCCCGCGGTCGATCGACCGGTTCGTCCCGCAGGTGGTAGCGGCGGGTCGCGGCGTTGTCGGGGGCGATCCGGCCGAGCAGGCCGTGCATCACCGCGGTGCGCGCATCGGGCATGCACCTCGCGGATGCCTGCACGGCGCCATCGGGATAGCGCACCGACGGCCCGACGGCGGCCACCTCCCCGTCCGCCGCCAAGCGGTCGGCCATCATCGGCAGGGCACCCGGCGCGAACCGGACGTCGGCGTTGCACACCACCACGTAGGGGGCGCTCGTGGCACGCACCCCCGCGTTGGCGCCGCGCCCGAACCCCACGTTGGCCAGCTCGAGGACGCCTACCCCGGGGTGGTCGCGCCGGATCGTCTCGGCCGTCCCATCGCTCGAGCCGCTGTCGACGACCACGACCTCGGCCGCCTCGCCCGACGGGATCGAGGCGAGGCAGGCAAGCACCTCGGCACGGGTGTCGTGGGTCACGATCACGACGGCGGGTGGGTGCGGCGCAGCCATCAGCGGTCCGCGTCGCCACCCGTGGCGTCGTCACCGGTGGCGACCACGACCTGGACCCCGATCGGCAACTCCACCCCCTCCGGCAGGGCCCGGGTGGGCGCACCGAGGCTGGCCGCGACCCAGCCGGCCTGTTCCTCCCCGCCGGGCAGGACGTAGACCGTGGTCCTCGCGCCGGCGACGAGGATCTCCGGGCCGTGGCCGGCCGAACCGGCCAGGAACCCACCGAACGCCAGGGTCTGGCGCACGATCCCGGCGCCTTCCGACCGGCCGCCGGCATAGACCGCGACCGTGGTCTCCTCACGCTCGTCGCGGGCCCCCGGCTCCGGGAGCGCTCGTCCCGCGCGCAGGTCGGCGAACATCGCCTCGGCCCCGGGGCGGTAGGCGACCATGAACTCGACGCCGTCGATGCGGCGCGGATAGGCCGGCACGGTGGCCATCGGCACCCCGGCGCCCACGACCTGACGCATCTCGCCGGAGAGGCCGAGCATCGTGGCGACCTCCAGCCCGTCGTCGGTGGTCAGGTTGGTCGCGACGTCCTCGGTGAGCTGGAACAGTCGAGGCGGGTTGGCCAGCACGCGGGCGGCCGTGAGTTCCGACAGCACGGCGCGGATGAAGTTCTGCTGGCGTCCGATGCGGTCGAAGTCGGCGTAGGTGCCCTGCCGGGAACGCACGTACGACAGCGCCTCGCCGGCGTCCATGTCGTGACATCCCTCCGTGAAGTCGGCACCGGACTTCGGGTCCACGAGCGGCTCGTCGAGGCAGATCTCCACCTCCCCGAGGGTGCGGACCACTTCGACGAACCCGCCCAGCGAGATCGCCGCGTAGTGGTTGATGGGCAACCCGAAGTTGTCACGGATCACCCGCACGAGCTCGTCCGGGCCCCCGGCGAAGGTGTCGGTCAGCTTCCGTTGCCGGCCGTCGTCGACGACCATCAGGTCGCGGGGCAGGCTGACCAGCGAGATGGTGTCCCGGTCCTCGCTGATCGAGATGTAGATGATGACATCGCTGCGCTGACCCTCGAAGTCCCCCAGGGTCAGCTCGGACCGGTCGTCGGGGTCGAGTTCGTCGCGGGCATCCGAGCCGACGAGCAGGAAGTTGCGGGCGCTGCTCGGCACCGCGGACGCGTCGAGCTCCGGGACCGCCACACGGGTGAGGTTCGTCTCGGCCTGCTGCACCAGCAACCGGGTCGTGGTCGCGATCGCCAGGCCCGCGACCAGGGCGACGACCGAGAGGATGGCGCCCCAACGCCGCCAGGGGCGCCAACGGCGCCCCTGGTCCACCGCCGGCCCCCACGGACCCGGCTCCCCTCCTGCGGGCACCTGTGATTCCTCTTCGTCCGTTTAGCCGGGCGCACGGTCCTCGCCGAGCGTGACCAACAGGTCGACCGCCTCGTCCTCGAACCGAGGGCTCTGCTCCAACGGTTCCAGGTTGGCACCAGCGAGCGTGCCGGAGAGCTCCACCGCGGCGATCTCCATCCGCGGATCGTCGACCTTGTAGTTGATGACGGTGTCCGTCCGGTCGAAGCTGGCGGCGTTGCCGGTGCCGATCACCGAGAACCCGGCGGTCTCCAGCTGGACCTGTACCTGACCCGCCAACCCGTCGACGCCGGCACCGTTCAACACCGCCACCTCGGCGGCGCCAACCATATCGGCCTCGAGGTCGTCCGTCCCACCGGTCTCGGCCGTCGCCCGTAACGTCGAGCCCTCCTGCAGGTGCTGGAACCGGACGGCGGCGGGCTCGACGAGCGGAACGATGGTCCCCGTCTGCGGGCTGACCACCAACGGGATGGTGTCCCGGTCCAGGGCCACCGGGCTCGCCAGCGCCCCGGCGACCTCCAGCAGGCTCAGGCCCCGCAGACCGACGTCGGTGAGGACCTCGGCCGAGACCACCTCGATGACGCGCCGTGTGGCCAACGGCGAGGTGACCGCGAACCGGCCGTCGACCCGCTGGCCGAGGCCCCGTGCCGCGCCGGCCACCAGCTCGACCAGCTCCTCGTCGTCCGCCGCCTCGAGGGAACGCCTCAGCTCGTCGCCGGTCGGCGCCGAGCACCCGTCGGTGTCACAGACCTCGACGGGTGCGGCCGCATCGAGCAGTTCCGGCAGCGCATCGATCGACAAGCTCACGGCGTGGTCGATGCGCACCCCGGAGTAGTCGGCGACGGTGCGCACCAGCAGGTCCAGGCCGCCGACGCGCTGCGCCTCGGCGATGGGGACGGCCTGCCGGCCGTCGACCTCGACCGGCAGCTCGCCCGGCAGCGACAGCACCGCCGGCTCCTCGCGCGGGCCGCCGTACTGGACCATCACCACCGGGCCGATCAGCTCGGGAGGCCGCGGAACGGTCGGATCGACGGGCCCGGTCATGGCGACCACCAGCGTCGTCGCGTCCTGCGGCGCGGTCGGCCCGTCGGGGTCCAGGATGGCGAGCTCGTCCTGCAGGACCGGCAGATCGTCGGGCGCGAGCCGGAGCCAGGAATAGCCCCACAGCAGCGCGAGCCCCGCCGCCCAGATCAGCACCAGCGTCGCGACGATCGAGAGCAGGATCCCCACGACGCGGAACGCACGACGCCCCGGCGGGACCCGGGTCGAGAAGTTGAGCGCGCGACTCGACAAGGTGGGCGTGCTCCTCGAGCGGAGGGGTGGGGAGCGAGGTGGTGGGCAGCGATCATGGCACCGGACCAGGCGGCGCAGGGAGCGACCGGGGCCCCGGCGCGTCGGCTGGTACGCGGGCGAGAACGGTAGCATCGGACACTTCCGTGCTCGTGGTAGGCCGACCACAACGTGCGATGCGACGGTCGGACGTCCGCATGGGAACTCCCCCCGCCCCACGACCGTCAGGCGACGCCGTGATGCAGCTCGGCCCACCCGCAGGACCCGGTCCCGTGCCCGAGCACATCGGGCTCGCCGTGCGGGATGGCGCCGCCCGGCTCGGTCACCGCCCGGCGATCACGCAGCTGCTGCCCACCGGCCGGCAGGAGCAGAGCGGTGCGTCCCTGGCCCAGTGGACGGCGAAGGGGGCCCACTTCCTCGAGGTCGACCTGGGGCTCGGACCCGGCGACCGGCTGCACCTGGACGCGCCGCTCGGCTGGAACACCGCCGCCGTGGCCCTGGCGGCCTGGTGGGCCGGCATCGCGGTCACCCTGACCCCCGGCGATGCCGAGTTCACCGTCGCCCACATCGGACGGGCGGGCGCGGTTCCGTCCCGCACGGAGGTCTTCTGGCTCGGCGACGGCATCGACGGTGCCCCCGGCGCCGCGGAACTCGAGGATGCCCCGCGGATCGACTCCCGTGAAGCGTGGGTCCGGGCGGTGCAGCCGTTCCCCGATCAACCGCCGCCGTCGCACGCTGCCGGGACCGCGATCGCCGTGGTCGACGGTGAACGCACGACCACCCAGGCGCAGCTGCTCGAGCTCGCCACCGGCCATGGCGGCGAGGTCACCCTCGGCCTGGACGCATCCGACGCTCCGGGCGGCGATGTCACCGACGATCTGGCGCTGCTGTGCCTGCGACCGTTGTGGTGCTCACGACCGACGGTGGTCGTGCGCGACCTGCCACGCTCCGCCGCCGAGGGCGACCGGGTCGGTCGCTGGCGGTGAGGGCCCGCCCCGGCGACCGCCTCGGCGACCGGGTCAGGGCGCCAGCTGTCCCGGCGTCACCGCGTAGAGGTCCTCGGCGCCGGCGGTGATCGCGCCGACGAGCCCGTGCACGCTCGGTAGTAGCTGTTCGGCATAGAACCGGGCGATCGTCACCTTGGCCGACAGGAAGTCGGCGTCGAAGCTGGCGGTGTCGCCCGCGTCCAGCGCTGCCTGCGCCGCCACCGCACCCTTGGCGAGGTACGCGCCGCCGACGACGGTCGCGAACATCCGCAGGTAGGGCGTCGCACCGGCGAAGACGTCGTTGGGCGTCTCGCTGTGGGCGAAGATCCAGTCCGTGCACTGCTCCAGCGCGCCGATCGCATCGACCAGCCCGTCACCGATCGAGGCGAGCGAGTCCGGGACCGTTTCGGCCTGGTCGCGCAGGTCACCGAGGAAGCCCTTGACGAACGCGCCGCCGTCGTAGGGGAGTTTGCGGCCCACGAGGTCGAGCGCCTGGATGCCGTTGGTGCCCTCGTAGATCGGCGCGATCCGCGCGTCGCGGTAGTGCTGGGCGACCCCCGTCTCCTCGACGTAGCCCATGCCACCGTGGACCTGCAGCGCCAGCGAGGTGAGCTCGACCCCCAGGTCGGTGCCCCACGACTTCGACAGCGGGGTGAGCAGGTCGGCGAGCTTCTGCTGCTGTTCGCGGACGACCGGGTCCGGCGAGCTGTGGGCGAGGTCGAGCGCGTGGGCGTTGGTGTAGCAGACCGCCCGGATCGCCTCGATGTAGGCCTTCTGGGTCAGCAGCATGCGACGCACGTCCGCGTGCTCGGCGATCGGGGACTGTTCACCCCGCTCGGAGGTCGGGCCCCGTCCCTGACGGCGTTCGCGGGCGTAGGCCAGTGACTGCTGGTAGGCCCGCTCCGCGATCGCCAGGCCCTGGAGCCCGACGCCCAGCCGCGCGTCGTTCATCATCGTGAACATGCCGCGCATCCCGGTGTGGGGTTCGCCGACCAGCTCGCCGATCGCGCCCTCGCCCTTCTCGCCGTACGCCATCACGCAGGTCGGCGAGGCGTGGATGCCGAGCTTGTGCTCGATCGAGACCACCTCGACGTCGTTGCGCTCGCCCAGGCTGCCGTCGTCGTTGACGAGGAACTTCGGCACGATGAACAGCGAGATCCCCTTGGTCCCGGGCGGCGCGTCGGGCAGCCGGGCGAGGACCAGGTGGATGATGTTGTCGGTCAGATCGTGGTCGCCGTAGGTGATGTAGATCTTCTGTCCGGTGATCCGGTAGGTGCCGTCGCCCCGGGGGGTCGCCTTGGTGGTGACCGCCCCGACATCCGAACCGGCCTGCGGCTCGGTCAGGTTCATCGTTCCCGACCACTCGCCGGACACCATCTTCGGCAGGTAGGTCTGGGCCTGTTCCTCCGAGGCGTGGTGGGTCAGCAGATAGACCGCCCCGGTGGTCAGCAGCGGTCCGAGCGAGAACGCCATGTTGGCGCTGGTGATCAGCTCCTTGACCGCGTTCGCGACCGTCAGCGGGAACGCGCCACCGCCGTACTCGGCCGGATGCTGGATGGTCCCCCAGCCTGCCTCGACGTACTGCTGGTAGGCCCGCTTGAACGACTCCGGGGTCACGACGCCGCCGTCGACGATCGCCGCGCCCTGCGCATCGCCGTCACGGTTGGTGGGGGCGATCGCCTCCGAGGCGAACCGACCGGCCTCTTCCAGCAGGCCGGTCACCAGATCGGGCTCGGCGTGGGCGTAATCGTCCAACGACGTGAGTTCGCGGAGCGGCGTCACGTGCTCGAGGACGAAGCGGATGTCACGGAGCGGGGCGGTGTAGTTGTCCATGGCGGGAGGGTACCGACGGAGCGGCGAGCGGAACGATGCGGCCCTGCACTTCACACCACCGTCGGCCGCGGAGTCCCCTGCCACTAGCCTTCCGAGCGTCCGCGCACCCTACGGACCCCACCGGGCGAGATCCGCTCACGTCCGTCACAGCCGCCGAGAACCGAGGAGGAGGACGTGGCCACTCGCCTACCTCACGTCCCCCGCGTACCGCGTCCGCTGAAGGCGCTCGGGCGCGCGATCGGGCTGCCGGTCATCGAGATCCGCAGCTACTGGGCGCAGGAATCCCGCAGCATCCGTTCGGGCAGCAAGGCGCTGGCCCTCGGACTCGGCGCCACCTTGATCGCCGGCATCGTGCTGGCCTCCGCGGAGGAGCGCCTCGAAGGGGTTCCGGGGTTGCTCGCGCTGATCCCGGCCGCGATCGGGATGCGTGGCGCGATCTTCGGAGCACTCGGCTCGCGACTGGCGACCGGCATCCTGACCGGCCAGTTCGACCGCCGGCTGACCCGCAAGAGCTACCTCGGCCGGCAGATCGAGGCGTCGACGATCCTGAGCTTCGCCTCGGCCACCCAGGCAGGGGTCATCGCCTGGGCGATCAGCGCCGCCCTCGGGCTGGACACGGTGCCGCTGCTCGACCTCGTGGCGATCTCGTTGATCGGCGGGTTGCTGTCGTCGCTGGTGCTGTTCGGCGTGGTGATCTGGATGGCGTTGCGCTCCGACAGCGTCGGATTCAACCTCGACGACGTCGGCGCACCGATCATCACCGCGACCGGCGACCTGGTGACCCTCCCGGCGCTGCTGGTGGCGACCTTCGTGCTGGAGATCCCGGTGCTGTCGACCTCGCTCGGGGCGCTCGGGATCGTGGTCGGCATCATCGCGGTGATCCTCGGTGTGCGCCAGGACGAGCCGACGATCCGACGGGTCGTGCGCGAGTCACTGATCGTGCTCACGATCGCGGTCACCATCGACGTGCTCGCCGGAGTCGTCGTCGAGGCGCGCGCGGAGGAACAGTTCAGCGCGGCAGCGCTGCTGATCCTGATCCCCCCGTTCATCGCGAATTGTGGTTCGCTCGGAGGGATGCTCTCCAGTCGGCTCGGATCGAAGCTGCACGTGGGTTCCCTGGAGCCCCGGACCATCCCCGGCAAGCTCGCGGTACTCGATTTCTCGTTGACGGCGCTACTGGCCTTCCTCGCCTTCACCGGCGTCGGTGTCGCCGGGTGGTTGGCGGCCTTCATCGTGCCGGGCGTGGAACCGCTGCCCCTCGCCACCACGGTCGGGGTGGTCCTGCTCGCCGGGTTCTTCGCGCTGTTCATCCTCGCGCTCACGGCCTACTCCGCGGCCGTGACCTCGTTCCGCTTCGGCTTCGATCCCGACAACCACGGCATCCCCATCGTCACCGCCACCATGGACCTGACCGGGGTCCTGTGCCTGGTCGCCGCCATCTCGCTGATGCAGGCCTGAATCCGTCCCCACAGCTACCGAACACCCACCGAACACCCGAATCCGATGCACGTTGGAGCTCGAACATGAGGAACCGCCGGACGGTCAAGGAATTGCTCGTCGGGGCGAAGGATGCCGCCGAGCTGATGATCGATCTCGCCTATGCCGCGATCTTCTTCGGCGACGACGCGCTGGCCCGGGAGGTCCTGCGCCTCGAGGACCGGGTCGACGAGCTGTTGGTCGAATTGCGCGCCGTGTGCATGATCGCGGCGCGCACGCGTGATGACGCCGATCAGCTCGCCGGGGTGCTGTCGATGGCGGTGTCGATCGAGGGCATCGCCGACTCGGCGGAGGACATCGCCCGGGTGGTGCTCAAGGACCTCGGGGTCCCGGCCGAACTGCGCGACGATCTACGGCACGCGACCGAGATCACCGCCCGGGTCAAGATCCGCGAGGAGAACGAGCTCGAGAGCGCCTCGCTGCGCGACCTCGAGCTTCCCGCCCGTACCGGCATGTGGGTGATCGCGATCCGCCGCGACGTCGACTGGGTCTACGGCCCGGACGGCGATGAGGTGCTGCGCGAGGGCGACGTGCTGTTCCTGCAGGGTCCTCGGGGGGGTGTCGACGAGGTCCGCCAGCTGGCCGGTGCGCCACCGCGGGAGCTCCCGGAGCCGGTGAAGCGGGGGAAACTGTCCCACCTCGACCGTGCGGTCGACCTCGTCGTCGAGCTGAAGAACGTCTCGGAGGTCGCCGTCGGCCTCGCGTACTCCGCCATCCTGCTGCGCGACGTGTCGCTGGCCGGCGAGGTCAGCGTGATCGAGGACCAGTCCGACGAGCTGTTCCACCAGCTCGAAGGATGGGTGCTGCGCGCCGCCAAGGAACTGGACGATCCCGAGGAGCTGCGGGGGATGCTCCACCTCGCGGCCGCCTCGGAGCGGATCGTGGACGCGGCCCAGTCGATGTGCCGGGTCATCGAGGACGACGGCCAGCCCCACCCGATCATCGCGGCGGCGCTCTCGGAGGCCGACGAGATCGTCGCCGAGGCCACCGTCGCCGCGGGCAGCCGGATCGACGGCCGGACCCTGGGTCAGCTCAAGCTGCACACCGAGACCGGGATGGAGGTCCTGGCCGTGCAACGTGGTGGACGGTGGGTCTATCGGCCGCGCCGGAGCTACGGTCTGAAGGCCGGCGACCGTCTGCTCGCCATCGGGCCGGAGGAGGGCGCGCCGCGGCTGCGTGAGTGGAGCGGCGACGATCGCCCGGAGGGCGACGAGGGCTGGTTGGAGCCAGCCGACCTCGACGACTGACGGCACCGGGTGCCGTGGGCGGTTGCGCCCGGCCCCGAAAGGTGCCGTGGGCGGTTGCGCCGGATGACCGGCG
>Ga0207421_10008760_pt1 | contig 10386 bp, 8 predicted proteins | sample SodLakKL_010_SED_4_FD_187542 | JGI IMG/M metagenome (GOLD analysis project Ga0207421, IMG submission 187542) | Alkaline sediment microbial communities from Lake Tanatar, Kulunda Steppe, Russia - 8KL_010_SED (SPAdes) (version 2) | ecosystem: Environmental > Aquatic > Non-marine Saline and...
CGAAGCTCGTCACGGGTTGTTGCACCCTGAGCGGTTGTAAGGGTCATCGACACCCGCTCACCGCCTTCCAGGGCATTCTCTTCATCATCCACTCCCAGGATGTTTTCATTTTCTTCTTCGCTCGCACTCAGGTTAAATCGAACATCGTACCGATCTGCTCTGTCCGTGATCACGTTGTCATCGGTTTCGGAAGTAATATCGCCGATCGTTACTGGATCATCGCTGAGTACACCGTCTTCGACGTCATTACTTGTGACAAGTTGGAAACTCACATTTTCAAGCTGGATGTCATCTGCCCCTGGTGCTTTGGTGAGTGTGAGATTGAATGTATCTACACCAGCATCATTTTCATTGATGTCAGTTACATTTCCTGTCGCACTCTGGATCTGGATTCGGTCACTTACCTGCTGTTGGGTCTCCTCACCGGTCGCTTCGGCCTGTGTCTGGAGCAGTCCAGCGGTGTTAATCAGTACGCCTGCTGCAATCGCTGCCACGAGGACCATGGCAATGAACACGATGAGTGTTCCAATGCCCACTTGGCCCCGATCAGTTGTGTCGAACATGGTTTGTATCGTCTGTAGTGACTGAACCTACAGCACTACCTACTGTGAATGATGACGGTAAGTTAAACCCAACCTTCTAATTTTCAACACTGATAAAGACGGTAGCTATATAATGCTCAGTCGACGTTTCCTACCTGAGGCATCCACCTCATCCGACCGACTGGCCTCGGTCTGCGAACCGCTGTTCGATCCGGGTTTCTCCCGGATCGGTTTGTTTTCTGCGTCGGATCAGCGATCCCGACGAGTGACGTGCTGCATCGCTGCGATCCGGACCTACGGCTCGCTGTCGACCGACGGTCTGACGAGATACAGATCGTAGCCGTTGTTCGACTGGACCTTGTCGACGCCCGGTTCGGCATCGAGATAGCGGAAGTCGTCGTGACTAAACCGAAAGCCCTGCCAGAGCACCGGATCGCGGGTTCGGTCGGCCTCGGTCACCGGGAGATACGTCTCTTGGTCGTAGGCCGTGCGTATCGACTGGTCCGCGAAGTGATCCGGCGCGCCCGGCTCATCAGTGTCCTCCGGATAGTAGTCTTCTTCGGGAATCGATCGCCCCTGGATCGCATTACCGTACCGACTGGTTGAGGACCGAACCTCGCTGAACACCATTCCCTCGCCCTGGTGTTCGAACGTCGTTTCGTACCCCTGCATCTGCTGTTCGGTCACCTGATCGGAGGGCGAATAGAAGTACGGCGAGCTAAAGACGACCGGGAGACTCGCCGCCAGCACGACGACGAGCAACAGAGCCGTACACACTCGTGCGGTCCGGCCAGATGTGTGTCGACCAAGCGAGAACATGACTCGGCCGACCGCAATCGTCGCCAGAATCGTCACAAGCACCATGATCGTGCCGATATGCCGGAAGTACTGATCGGAGATACCGCCAACGAGGTAGATCCCGAAGACGGCAAAGACAGCCACAAAGCCGCCGGTGACGTAGGCCAACAGCGTCCGCTCGGTCGAGGAGGCCCTCGTCAGCGCCGTCTGGAACGACCGCAACAGCGGGAAGCCAGCCATCCGCAGAACGACCGCCGCCATCAGCATCGCCGCCAACACCGAGAACAGCAACTGCACCGAAAACACCTTCACGAACACCTCGGGGAGACTGCCGCCGACGGCCTCAAGCGAGACGCTGCGGGTGGCAGTCGTCTCTGCAGGTGTCGTGTCGGTGAACGGAACGACGATCGTGGCGGCGACAGCATCCCAGAAAGCCTCGACGCGCTGGACCCAGAGCCAAAACAGCAGCCCGAAGACGAACACGACCGAGTAGATCGGCTTGCGGGCGACCGACGGCAGCTGGCCGCCCAACGAGGAGTGGAGTAGCTGGAGCAGCGCGATGGCTCCGAAAAAGACGACCAGGTTCGCCGCCTGCTGGAGATGCAGCATGACGAACATCGTCGAGACCACCATGAACAGCACCGAGTAGGCACGCGTGTTGCCCTTATAAACCAGCACGAACAGAAACAGCACCACCGGGGCGTACATGAGTGCCTGGCTGGTCGGATGGATGTACGTTGAGGGGCTGATGTGGTTCAGCGGCAACAACAGCAGTCCGGCAAACACGCCGATGTAGGCGAGCCGCGAATCGTTCGTCAGCGTTCGGATCACCAGCGGGATGAACACAAAAAAGCAGCACATGAAAACGACGACAACGACCAGCAGGCCGTGTTCGACCGTGCTGCCGGTGATGTCGGTCACCATCGAGCCGAGCGTGTGGACCGCAGGATAGCGGTTGGCCGCGAAATCGAACGTTCCCTGGTTGATGTCTCTGGTCGTGCCGAGATGGCTCAGCGAGTCGGTCGTCCCCATGTAGTGGTAGCCGCGAATAATCGGCGTCGAGACGACTGTGAGCATCGAGAGCCCACCCAAGACGACGCCCAGCGACTGGGCAGGCCCATCGAGCGTCGAAAACACGACCGCCACGGAAATCAACAGCGCGCCAGCCGTGCCGATCCAGAAAAACAGCGGCGTCGACGCATAGATCGATAGCTCGTAGCCGGGTGCCGGATTGCGGTAGGCCACCGCCACCGCGGCAGCCAACAGCCCGAATCCGACAGCAAGCCAGGGGCGCGAATCGGTTCGCAGTCGGGAGACCATATACCGACCAGTCGGTGGCCGGGAGCATAGTGGTATTCACTGTCAGTATTCGGTGAGGTTCAGCAAACCCAACCAGCACGGCAGTCGACTGGTCGTGGGACGTTACAAGAACGCGGCCATGTCGGGATGGCTCCGAACGTCGACCGGCAGCCCCTTCGGGTCGACCACCCCACGAGCCACCCTGTTGCGGAGCTGTTGCCACTCGCGGTGGCGAACCAACACGACAACCGGGACGGCCTCGATTTTCTGGAGTTTGGCGATCGCCAGCCGGTTTCGGCCGTCGACGAAGATCCACTCGCCGTCGCGGCCAACGCTAACGGCGATCTCGCCCCAGACCGCCCGGTAGAGCCGGTCGACGGCGGCAATCGGTCGCGCCTGCTCGTGGAGTTCGCACTGCGTTTTATAGCCATCAGTCCCGATCCGGTTGTACAACTGCTCGACCTCGGCGCACCGCTCGTCAAAGGTGGCAGCCGTCTCACAGCCCCACAGCGTCGCCCCGTCATCGATAGCCGCCGTCGACTCCTGATAAAAGGCCGTCCGTTCCCAGGGCACGCCCTCCTCGAAGTGCTCGACGAACGACTGGTAGATCGTCGACTGTTCGACCCACGCCTCGCGTCGGTCCCACTCGCCGCCGAACACGCGGCCCGCCAGCCGGTAGTTGGGTGCCTGAAACCGAGGGTGTTCGTCGCTTTTCCGGTCGGCCGAAACCTCGGTCCACGAAACCGTTCGCTGGATTTCGGCGGGGTCGACCCACAGCAGCCGACCCGGTTGGATCGGCGCGGCGTGGCGAACGCGCGCGGCGGCCATCCGGGCGTAGATCCACGACAGCGCGTAGCCCTCGGTCAGTCCCTGAATCAGTCGGTCGGTCGTGGGATGCCGCCCGACGACCGCGTTCTGTGTGGTTCGGAGCGCGTTGTCGACGTGGTCGATCATTGTTGAAATGGGTCAGTCACTGACTGTCGCGAACAGCTGGCTGTACGTGTCGACCGCAGTGTCGACCGCGTAGTGCTCGCGGAGATACGCCCGGCCGTTGTCGCCCAGTTCGGCGGCGCGCTCGGGGTCGGCCCAGAGTTCGTCGACCTGCTCGGCGAGTCGGTCGGTCGAGCCTGCATGGAGGCCGACCTCGCCTGCCGAAAGCAGCCCATCGAGCGTATGGTGCAGCGAGACGACCGGAACGCCGAACCGCCAGGCTTCCAAGAAGGTGTTCGGAAACCCCTCGTAGTCGGAGGTGTTGACGAACATCGCCGCCCGCCGGTAGTAGCGGTCGATCTCGTCGGGCGGAACGAACCCTTCGAACCGGAGATTCGGCAGAGCCTCGGCCCGCTCGCTGATCTCGTCGCGGAACGCCTCGTCCGGCGTCCAGCCGATCAGAACGAACTCGACGGCTGGTAGCTGTTCGGCCAGCCGGACAAAGCGTAGCGGCTTTTTTTGGTCGGAATCGAGACTCCCGACCCACAGCACGAACTCGCGGTCGACGGCGGCCACCAACTCGTCGACGGGCGGCACCGAGTAGACGTTCGGGACGACCTGCGCGTCGATGCCGAACATCCGGTCGAGCAACTGCTGTTGGTGGGCTGTCTGGGCGACGACCGCATCCGCCCGCCGGATGGCCTCAACGTAGGCGAGCTTCGGGAGCGTGTAGCGAAACATCCCGTGGTGGTCCGAGAGCCGCGCCAGCTCGATGTTTGAGTCGTTGGCCACACAGTAGACGACGGGCTTTCCGAGCAGCGAACAGCCGTAGCTCGTGAGGATACAGAGCGGCGGGTTGCCCCGAACGTAGTAGACATCGGCGTCGACACGCCGGATCGACCGAAGCAGTTTATAAAGGACGCTGGCTGTCTGCCGCACACTGTTCGTCCGCGGCAGCGTTTTCCAGACGTCGAAGCCCTCAATTCGCTCGTATGGCTCGCTGTCGTCGGCGAACGTAATAAACGACACGTTGTGGCCTGTCTCTTGGAGTCTGGAGGCGATCAGATGCTGTTGTCGCTCGGCACCGCCGACGGTTTTGCGGCTCCCCGGTTTGAGGTAGCCGTAGATGTACGGACAGATGAAACAGACGTGCGGCGTCGACTCGGCGGTCGAATCCGTTTCGGTTCGGGACGCGGAGTCGGTCTCTGGGCTGGTCCCTCGAGATTTACTGTGCTGTGACATGTTCGTACACCTGAATGATGTTGTCGGCCATCCGGTCCCAGCTGACCGCCTCGACGTGGATTCGACCGTTGGACCGCTCGCCGGCTTCGAGTACGTCGACCAGCGCGTCGACGAGTTCGGTCTCGGTTGTACAGACCGCCGACGGCGAGACGTCTTCGAGTCGCGTCCGAACGTCGCCGACATCGGTCGAGACGACCGGCAGGTTGCAGGCCATCGCCTCCTTGACGGTGTTGGGCGAGCCTTCGAGCTTGGAGGTGAGCAACAGCGCGTCGGCGGCGTTCATGTAGTACAACATCTCGTCGTGTGGCACTCCCGAGACGGTCTGTAGCTCAAGGGGGTCCTCAAGCTGGTCGGCTGCGCGGTCGGCGACCGTCGACGCCAGATGGTAGTTTTTCCGGTCGAGGCGCTTGCTGTGGCTTTTGGTCGGATCGTAGGGAAACAGCACGTGTTTCGTTTCGGCATCCCAGCCGACACGCTCCAGTGCGTCGTCTCGCGGCAGCGGTTTGAACTTCTGCATGTCGACGCCCGCCGGAATGACGTGGGCGTCGGTGCCCAACTGTTGGCGCATCGCCTCGTTGCGGACGATCGAGGCGTCGAACCGCCGGGCACAGAACCGACAGACGTGGCTGTAGCGACCCCCCAGATAATCGCCCATCAGATCCGATCCCCAAAACGTCTGGACGACCGGCCGGCTGGGCTGCAGCAACCCGTAGGGCGCGGCCAGCCCCGAGTTGACGTGAATCAGGTCGTAGTCGTTTTCGAGGATGGTTTTGAGAATTCGCGGATAGCCGTAGGCGGCGTTGACCGCGTAGTAGGGGACGTTGTGGCCGGGGTCGGGCAACACTCGCCGGGAGAGCGGCCCCAGCGAGTCGGTGTAGCTCCGGCTGCCCGGCGAGGCGGCGAGCACATCGCAGTTGATTCCCTGCCGTTCGAGTGCGCGAACCTGATCGAGAAAGAAGGTGCGGTCGTCGGTTGTCACCAGTTGGAGGACGTCCATCGGTCAGTCACTCCACCCCCTGTCGAATATCTTTTTTCGCCGATCCGCGCTTTTGAGGTAGCCGACTCCCTGGGCGAGCACCCCGAGCGTCGGCCGAAGGTCTTCCCGCGAGAGCGTCGCACAGCAGGTGGGCCGGTCCCACGAGCCAAGCTCACGAAGGGCCTGGAATTTCCGGTCGTGACTCCAGAGCCACAACAGCTCGTTGGGGACGATCCAGCGGTAGTTCATCCCCACCCGATACTCGCCGTCGACCTCGGTGGGGGCCGCGCCGTCGACGGCCAGCCGGTACAGCAGCCGGGGAACGTCGACGCCGGAGTTGATCGTCAGGCTGAGCGACGACCAAAACCGGGGGTTGACTTCGATCAGTCTGTACTCGTCGGTGTCGGGATCGTAGAGAACGTCCATATGTGCTGGTCCTTTCCAGTCGTGGGCCCGGAGCAGATCGAGCACCGAGTCGACCCACGGCTCGCGCTCGACGGTGTGGGCGGCGATTGCGGGGCCACCCGAGGCGGGGTACTGTCTGGTTTCTTTATATACGTGCGTCGCCACCGGCTCCGCGCTGTCGTCGAAGACGGTGCCGATGCTGTAGTGGCCGCCCGAATGGTCGACGAACTCCTGGATGATCGGCTCGGGGTGGCTCTCGGCGACCGACTCGTAGGTCCGGGCGAGTTCGCTCGGTTCGTCGACTCGCACGATCCCACGCGCGCCGGAGGCGATTCGCGGCTTGATAAGCACCGGAAACGTGGCCTCGGTTCGGATCGCATCGAGATCTGCCGAACCGTTCGGATAGTAGGTGGGCGGAATCGGCACGCCGAGCGAGTCGGCGGCCTGCATACAGCTGCCTTTGTCCATCAGCCGGCCGATGGTGGATCGGTCGGCAACGAACACGTCGGTCACCGTCGAGAGCCGCTCGCGGTGTTCGGCGACCGCGAGTGTGGTCTCGTCGCGGACGGGCACGACCAGGTCGTAGTCTTCCCGTCGACAACAGCCCACCAGCCAGTCGACGAACGCCTCGGTCGAGTCGCTGATGGGGTCGTGGAGCTTCGTCTCGGTGACGTGTTTCGAAAACGCCGAGACGGTCCGTTTGAAATCGTCACAGACGTGGACCTCGACGCCGGCGTTACCCAACGACCGGGCGATGGCTAACGTCGACAGTGCCCGCCCGTCAGTGACAAGAACTGTATCAGTCATAGGTTCCGAAACGATGGCTGCATCCGAGACGGCTCAGAGACCAAACACACACGTTGTTGGTATGCAGCCAAATACATAACCACTTTGTCACGATTTCCGACGGATACCGTTCGTGAGTGGCGTGGATGAGTTCGATGTCCCAAGGGCCTGCTCGTAGACCTCGATAATCCGCTGGCTCACTCGCTCCCAGCGCAGTGGCTCGATCTGGCTGCGGCCCGCACACCGTCCGCCGGCATCGAGAGCCGCCAGGAGTCCGTCGGCCAGCCCCTCGGGGTCGGTGGCGACTGTCGAGGCGTCGACGCCGTCGAGTCGCTGCCGAACGTCGCCCACATCGGTCGAGACGACCGGGACGTTGCAGGCGAGTGCCTCCTTGACGGTGTTGGGCGAGCCCTCCAGCCCCGAGGTCAACACCAGGGCGTGGGCGGCGTTGATGTAGTACGGAATCCGCTCGTGGGGCATCCGCGAGACGGTTCGGAGTTCAACCGGCTCGTCGAGCCGTTCGTTGGCGCGGTCGACGACCTGCCGGGCAAGCGGGTAGTTTTTCCGCTCGGTGTCGGGCGCGTACGGAAACAGCACGTATCGCTTCTCCGTGTCCCAGCCAACCGCCGCCTGGGCGGTTGCTCGCGGGAGCTCTCTGAACTTCTGCATGTCGACGCCCGCCGGAATGACGTGGGCCCCGCCGTCGAGTTCCTGGTTCATCGCGCTGTTCCGGACGATCACCTCGTCGAACCCACTGAGGCCGTATTTCAGGAGCTCGCTGTAGTAGCCGCCGAGGTAGTCACCCATCAGATCACTCCCCCACAGCGTCTGGACGATGGGCCGCTGTGGCTGGCACAGCGCGAACGGGGCGGCCAACCCCGAGTTCGTATGGATGAGGTCGTAGTCGTTTCGGGCAACAGCGGCCAGCACGCGCGGATACGACCCGAGGGCGTTGGCCGCATAGTACGGGACGTTGTGGCCCTTTGTCGGCACTAGCCGGCGTCCGAGCGGGCCGAGGCTCTCAACCCAGGCGGCGTACTCGTCTTTGTTGGGCGAGACGGCAATCGTCTCGCAGTCGATTCCGGCTGCTTCGAGCGCGCGGATCTGGTCGTTGAAGAAGCTTCTGTCGTTGGTTGTCGCAATCTGGAGGACGTTCATACTGAGTGGGTAGCGTGGGGTGGGATGGCCGCAGACGGCACTGCGCTGTCAGACGACATCATAGAGGCTGATCTCGCAGTTCTCGACGAGTGGCTCGCTCGCGCCGTCGAACGCGCGCCACATAATCACCTGCTGGTCGACCGAGGCCCACAGCTCGCCCATCGGGCGGTCGGTAAACACGAGAATGATGTCATAGCCGCGGTCGACCGCAAGGCGTTCGATTTCGGCGATCAGTGGGTCGAACGCTGCGGGCTGGTCGACACAACACTCCAGGATACGGCCTTCGAGCAGCTCGCCGTTCGGTCGGGGACCGACAACGGCGTAGCCGACACAGCGTCCCTCGCGGGTTGCCAACACGACATCGCAGCCGGGATACTGGAGTATGTGACGGATGTCGGCGGGCGTTCGCCGAAACGAGGCGGTCTCGTCGTCGTAAAGCTCGACAATCGATTCGAACTCGCCGGCCGAAACCGAGTGAGCCCGGTGGGTTCGGTAGCCAGTCGCCGCTCCGGCCGGCCGCTCGGCCGCCTGCGTGGTGCGGTTGCGAACGCTCGCCGAGCCGTTCGGTGACAGCCAGCCAGCAAGCAGCCTCGACAGCGGGTCGACGGAGTCATCACTGCAGGCAATATCGATCAGCTGTGCGAGCGTTCGATCCGACACCGAGGGGCCGACCGACCGGGCAGCGAGTCCCGCAGACGGCTCCGAACTGAGACAGTCACGGACGCTGACCGGGCCGTTCGAGGTGTCGATATGGAGCCGGCTGCCGAGCCGTTCGGCGACCGTCTCGACAACCGGCAGCTCCGAGACCACCAGATCGGCGTACTCTCGAAGGACGATATCCGGCGACAGCAGCCGGATTTTCAGCGGCAGCTCCCGATACTGCCAGCCCCGATCGAGGTTCGCCTCGAACGTCAGGTTCGTTTTCCGGTTGAACGTCGCCACCAGCTCGGCGTCCTGCTGGCGGCTGAACTCGACGGTCTCGCTGTGAAGCGCCGAGTACAGCCCCTCGCCGCGGTGGGCGGGCGCGACGGCGGTATCGCCCAACACGAACACCACGGCTCTCTGCTCGCCGTCGACGATCTCCTTATAAAAGGCGCGTCGAACGGCCGCCAGCTCGCCGTTGCGGCGGCTGCAGAAGACGTGTCTCTGGGGGTTGTACTCCGGATACTGCGTGTACTTCCAGTGGAAGTACGGCTCGGTTCCCCAGCCGTCGTAGGCGTCGTCGAGCAGCGACACCATCTCCTCGACCCGCGGCTGGCCCTGTTGGGTCCGTCTCATGCTAGCACTCTGCGACTGGTTCGGCCTGCTGTGGCCGGGATGGCTCGTCGACGGTCTCGGCGTACAGCTCGTCTATCGTCCGAAAGCGGTACCCCTGGGCAGTCAGCCGCTGGATGAGGCTCCGGAACAGCGCGGGCGAGGCGTCGATGTTGCGCCGTTGGATCGCCTTCATGGGCTGGCTTCGGTGGGCGTTGGCCGGGGTGTCGACGAAATCGTGCAGATGCGACAGGAAGACGAGCGGCCCCGACGGTTCGAGCAGATCGAGCAGCCGAAGATACCCTCGCCCGCCGAGTTTGAGATAGCTCTGGGCGGTCGGCACCCGCAGATACGGCAGCACGCCGATCGGAAACTCGACCAGCCCGTCGGTGCCGGCGGGCCGGTAGGGATGTGTCGGCGCGTCGAGGTTGTTGTACGCTCCCGGCCGATACGAAGGGAAGACGCTCGAATCGAACGCAAACCCTGCGTTGTCGAGCGTGACGAGATTCGCCGCCGAGATCTTGCCGAGCGGGGCGCGATACCCCTGCGGTCGGTGGCCGAAAAACGACTCGAACGCCTCGATTCCCTCCCGGAGATCCGACCGAAACCCCCTCGCCATGTCGGGGTCGTGTGCGTAGGAGTGAAGATGGAACGCACAGTCGAGCGCGGCGTCGAGCCGGTCGACGACGTCGGGTCGCTCTTCGAGCAGCCGCCCGACGACGAACACGGTCACGGGGACGTCGACCGACTGGATAAGTTCGATATACGCATCGAGATACTCGACGGTCTGGTAGGTTCGGCCCGGCTCGTCGACGAACCAGTCGCTTTCGAGATCGAGCGTGATACAGGCGGTTTTCGACCCGTCCCGCGAGTCGGCGTTACTCATAGATCTGGACCTCCCGATCCTCGTTGACCTGCATATCGAACAGCATCGCAAACAGCAGAAACAGGCTCCCGATCAGCACCACGAGCATGCTCAACGAGCCACTGACGAAC
>Ga0207421_10008761_pt1 | contig 10386 bp, 11 predicted proteins | sample SodLakKL_010_SED_4_FD_187542 | JGI IMG/M metagenome (GOLD analysis project Ga0207421, IMG submission 187542) | Alkaline sediment microbial communities from Lake Tanatar, Kulunda Steppe, Russia - 8KL_010_SED (SPAdes) (version 2) | ecosystem: Environmental > Aquatic > Non-marine Saline and...
CGCGCGTATGGCTCATATCCCATAGGTCACTATTGACATTACATCAGTAATGATACTATGTTTCTAATGCTCATCGGCGACAAGATCGGTGGTCGCGGAGGGAGGTGCGATCGTGCGGAAATCATCGGGCGTTCGGAAAGACGGGATTTGTCACTGCGGTGAGCCGCGGGTGCACGGTATCGTGCAGGCGGTGCTGTTGCTGTTGCTGAAGGAGCGCCACGATCACGGTTATGAGCTGGTGCGGCGGCTCGCGCGCGAAGTCCCGGAGGATATGGTGCCGGACGCGACGGTGGTGTATCGCATGCTGCGGGAGCTGGAACGCGCCGGGGCGGTTCGTTCCGAACTGCAGCCCGGGGCCGGCGGGCCGGCGCGCAAGGTCTACGCTCTCACCGAGGCTGGTGAGGCGCAACTTGCCGCTTGGGACCGCACAGCCGAGCGCCGCATTCGAACGCTCGAGCATTTTCGGCAGCGATTCACCGAGATACCCGAGAGGTCCCGCCGAGGGCGGCACCCCGGGGCGGAAGAAGCGACCGAGTAGCGCAGCGGGAGAAGTATCATGGGAGTTACCACTGTCATCATCAACGCCTTCGCGTTATTCGCGTTAGGCGCGGCGTTCATCAAACGTCCGGCCGGCGCGCGCGGGGCGCTGGCGATTGCGGTGCGCGCCTTTGTCGGGCTGTTGCCGATGATGCTCGCGATCATCTTGCTGATCGGGCTGCTGCTCGGATTCGTACCGCCCGCGACGATTGCGGCGATGATCGGCGAGGAGAGCGGCCCGGTCGGCCTGGCGGTGGCGGCCGGCATCGGAGCGGTGTTGTTCGTGCCGGCGCTGATCGCGTTCCCGCTCGCCGCATCGTTGTTGCAGGCCGGCGCCTCGGTGGGCGCGGTAGCGGCGTTCATCACCAGCCTCACCCTGATCGGAACGGTCACGCTGCCGGTGGAGCTGCGCGAGCTGGGCGTGAAACTGACCGTTGTGCGGAACGCGCTCGGGGTCGTGTTTGCGCTGGTAATCGCGGTGCTGATGGGGAGGATTTTATGACTATGAATCGGGTGGACACGAACGAGGCTCCGAATGCGCAGAACCGAAGCCCGCAGAGTTCGGCCCGGCGCAGGCTTCCGGTGTCGCGGGGCGATCTGGTGTTCTTTGTATCCGTCGCCGCGGCTGCAGCGGTGCTGCTGTACCTCTTCCCGGAGCGGGCTCCGGCGGTGGCCGAGAGCTCGCGGGGTTTCCTGCTCGAGATGTTCTCGATACTCCCGGCGGTCGTGATCTTGATGGGCCTGTTTGCGGTGTTCGTCTCGCAGGAGTTGATTGTGCGGCACCTCGGCGCCGGCAGCGGTGTTCGGGGATTTTTTCTCGCGGTTGCGCTCGGCTCACTGCCTACCGGCCCGCTGTACGTGGCGTTTCCGCTCGTCAAGGCGATGCGCGCGAAAGGTGCCGGAACGGCCAACATGATCGCGTTTCTCACCGCCTGGGCCTCGATCAAACTCCCGCAGGAGATTATCGAGCTGCGGTTTCTCGGGCCGGCATTTACGGCCACACGGTTTTTGCTTACCCTCGCTGCGGCGGCGCTCATGGGAACTATTGCCGAGCGCATCCTGCGGCGTTGGGAGACTACACCGGCTACGAAGGAGGCAACATGATCGAGAAGGTATTTCACTACACACGACTCGACACCCAAGCGCAGGAAAGGAAGATTGAACGGGTGATCGACGACGACAACGTGGCGTTGAACCACATGATCCTGATACAGGGTACGGAAGTACCGGTGCATGTTTCGAACTCGAACGCGTACATGATCATCGTGCGCGGCTCGATGACCCTCGCGCTGGAGGACGAACCCGCGAATGAACACCCGGCCGGGGAGATCCTGGCGATTCCGTTCAACACCAAGATGCGCGTCACGAACGAACACCCCGAGGCGCTGGAGTTCTTCGTGGTGAAGGCTCCCAACCCGCGCGAGATGCCGGCGGTCAAGCAGCTCTGAGCGATAGGTGGTCGCGGCGGCGCCGTGCTGTTCAACCTCCCGCGTTCAGCTTCCGAGCAATCGCTTGACCCAGATCGTCCATCGCCGAGTAGAGCACCGGGATCACGATCATCGTGAGGAAGGTCGCTGCGGTCATCCCGCCGATCACCGCTACGGCAAGCGGCGAGAACCGCTCCGCGCCGAGCGCCCATTCCATAGCGAGCGGTGTCATTCCCACGATCGTCGAGAGCGAAGTCATCATGATCGGGCGAAAGCGCGCGGCCACCGAGGACTCGATCGCGGTTCGCCGGTCGTCGCCTGCTTCGCGACGTTGCCGTATGAAATCGATCAGGATGATCGAGTTATTGACCACGATACCGACCAGCAGAATAAGGCCGACGAGCACCGGCATCGAAACCGGCATCCCGGCGATCCACAACGCCGCGGCGACGCCGATCAAACTCAGGGGTACGGCGGCGAGTACCGTTAGCGGGTGTCCGAACGACTTGAACTGCGCCACCAAGAGCAGATACACCGCGATCAACGCGAGCGCGAGCGCGCCGGCGAGTTCCTCGCGCGCCTCGGCCATGTCCTGTTCTTCGCCTTCGAGTGTGAGGCTATAGCCGTGGGGGATCTCTATCTCTGCGAGCGCACGTTCCACATCCTGCGTTACGAAGCTGAGCGGCCGGTCGCCGTGTAGCGCGAGGATATCGAGGGTCGGCTCTAGGTTCTCGCGAGTAACGAGGCCCTGCACAACGGTTTCGCGACTCTCGGTGACCGTTCCTACCGGCACCGCGACGCCTGCGCGTTCCGCGAACGCACGGACCGCCGCGGCGTCTTCGCGCGTGCGGCGATACTCCTCGGCGTAGCGAACGCGGATCGGCGTTTTCTCGTCGCCGGCACCGCGGTAGATCCCCGCCGGCGCGCCGTCGAGCGACTGAACCAGCTCCCGCGATAGCGCGCTCGGTGAGAGGCCGAGCTCGCGCGCGCGTTCGGCGTTTACCGAGTAGGTAACGGTACGCTGATCGCGTCGCCAGCTGCGGTAGGTATTGACCGTGCCGGGGACCGCGTCCACCGTCGCGAGGACCTCCTCGCCGAGGCGGTCGAGCACGAGCGGGTCGGGGCCTCGCAGACTCGCCACTACCGAGGAAGCGGTGGTAGCCACGGCGGTGCTGCCGGATTCACGTACCACGAGGTTCTCGATTCCCGGCACCTCGGCAAGCCGTTCGCGCACACGATCCTGAATCTGCCAAATCGTCTCTTTGCGCTCGGTGCGGGGCGTCCAGACCACCGTCATATAGCCCTGCGTGGGGCCCTGAACGCCTCCGCCGCCGAACGAGCGCATTCCCGGCTCAAATCCGATCTGCGTGGAGAGCCGATCGAGCTCCGGCTCACGGCGAATCACCGCCTCCACCTCCGCGACCACGCGCTCAGTTTCCCCGAGCGAAGAGCCCGACGGCGTTTCTACGGTGATGAAGGTCTCGCCGCTGTCCATGCGAGGCAGCATCTCCATGCCGAGCGAGCCTAGCGTAACGCCGGCGGCGGCGAACACCGCGAGCGCGGCGATCAGCACCATCCAGCGTCGACGCAAGGCTCTTCTGAGCATCAGCGCGTACCCGTGTTGCACCCGGATCATGAGCCATGCCCATGGACGCGAAAGGTATTTCGCGAAGCGTTCGAATCGGCCGCCCTCTCCGGTTACCATCATCGTGAGAATGGGGACCAGCGCGAGTGCGACCAGCAGCGACGACAAGAATGCAATGATCATCGTCGCCGCGAGCGGACCAAATGTCTCGCCGACGAAACCGTACAGAAACAGCAGAGGAATCAGCACCGTGATGGTTGTGGCGTTTCCGGCGATGACCGCGAACTGAATCTCCTTCGCCCCCTCGAGCGCAGCCTGGAACGGCGTGAGGTTGCGCTCATGATAATGGCGCGTGATGTTCTCCAACACGACCACCGAGGCGTCGACCACCATGCCGACCGAGAGGATCACCGCAGTGAGGGTCACGAGGTCGACCTGAATGCCGAACAGCATCATGCCGGCGAAGGTGAGCAGGAACGACATCGGCATCGATATTGCCACCACCAGCCCTCGCCGAAAACTGCCGAGAAATAGGAATATTATCACGGTCGCAAGCACCAGCGCTTGCCCGACAGCGCCGAGCATGTTCTGTACCACCAGCTCGGTGAACGAGGCGCTCTCGTCGGCAAGCACAAACGACGTTTCCGGATACCGATCTCGGATCGTGTCGAACGCCGCTTGGGTTCGGCCTACGACATCTACGGTGTTGGCATCGCTCTGTTTGAACACCTGCATCGCAATCGCCGCTTCCCCGTCGACGCGAAAGCGCGAGAGGTCTTCGCCGGCACCGTCCTCCACCACCGCCAGATCTCCGACCAACACGCGTTGGCCGGTGGGTGTGGTGACCGGAATCGCGGCGATTTCGTCCGCCGAGGAGCTCCGGTGATCGAGCCTGAAGCTGTACTGTCGTCCCTCGCTGCGAATCTCGCCGGCAGGCAGGCTGACGTTGTGCGTGCGAATCGCCTCTACCACCGCGCCGAGCGGAAGGTTGTGCGCATCGAGGCGCGTGCGGTCTACCCGAACCGAGAGCTCCGGGCTGTGGCCGCCGAATACGTCCACGAACGCCACCCCGGCAACGCGCTGCAGTTCGGGCGCAAGCACGTCCTCGGCCAGACGCCGCACCTCGGTCATGTTCTCACCGGAGAGCCCCATCGTCACCACCGGCCGGTCGGCGGTCGAGATCTTAAGCACCTGAGGCTCGCCGATCCCCTCGGGAAGGGTGTTACGAATACGCGAGACGGCGTTTTGAGCGTCAACCGCAGCGATATCCTCCGAGTGGCCGTAGCGGAACTCCACCGAGACCAGAGAGAGGCCGCTTTGCGAGGTGGAGCTCACCCGGGTGACGCTTTCGAGCCCGGCGACTTCCTCTTCGATAGGGTCCGAGACCAGATCGGCTACGTCCTCGGCGGCGGCGCCGGGATACGAGGTGAGAATATTCACCAGCGGCGGTGAGGTGTCGGGAAACAGCTGGATCGGGAGGTTGAAATACGCGAGCAGTCCAAAGATCACTGCGGCGATAAATAGGGGGTAGATCGTGAATCGATTGTTGAGTGAATAGTCCGAAATCGCCATTACTCGGCTCCTTCTGCGGGTACGGCGAACACGCGCGCGCCGTCGCGTAGGCCGCTTACGTTGGTGATTGCCACCGGATCGACCCCGTTCCATGCGAACCCGGCCGCCACCCAGCCGCCTTCGGTCACGCCGAGCGTTACCTCGTGTTTCCGGGCAACTCCGTCGGAGATTACGAACAGGTACGGATTGCGATCACGGCCTGCTATCGCGCGCACCGGCACCGCGACCGTCGCTTCGGAGCGTTCGAGGATGAACTCGGTGCGAACCGACGTACCTTTACGGGGCGTCGGTTCGACGCCTTGCGGAAGCGGAATCGTTACCGTGAAACTGCGCGCCGGCCCGGATGAGACCGAAGAGATCTTGCGTACTGTGCTTTCGACCGCAACGCTACCGGGCAGTCTAAGCACCGCCTCGGTGCCGGCCCGCACTCCGCGCTCCAAGTCTTCCTCCACGACCTCAACGCGGATCTCGCGCGAACGGTCGCCGATCAGGACCAGCGGCTGCCCCGGCATCAGCGGTTGTCCGGGCTCTACCAGCCGGTCGAGCATCGTGCCGGCGAACGGGGCGCGTACTACGGTCTTGTCGAGCTGTGCCTGCGCTTCGGCCAGCCCGGCGCGTGCGCTCCGGTAGGCCCGTTCGCTGGAGTCGGCCTGCTCGGCGGGTATTGCACCGCGTTCCACCAGTCGTTTGTCGGTTTCGTGCCTGCGGCTCCAGTACTCGAGCTCAGCCTCAAGACGCTGCACGGAGGCTTCGATCTCCGGCGACTCGAGGCGCGCGAGGACCGTTCCTTCACTGAAGCTCTCGCCTTCGGCCGGGGCGATCTCGGCAACCGTGCCTTGCACACGCGCGATGACGTTAACCTCGCGCCCCGCGAACACAGTGCCGACGTACGACATACGCCGCTCGAGCGTGCGCAGCTCGGGCATCTGTACGCGGACCGCAATCGGGGCTTCCACGGCAGACTCGGTTTCGTTCGCGCGGCAACCGCTCAAAACGGTCGACATCAGTAACGCGGTAGCGGCAACTACCGTTATCCACAGCTTTTGCCGGTGTTTTGCTGTCATCTCGGTCTACTCCTCGGTGTTCAAGTTCAGTGTTCAGCCTCAGTTCTCGATAAGAAACGTAACCGTCTCCGGGGAGAGAGTTCCCCCGGTTTTATGAAAGGAAACGAACGCGAGAAGCTGGTCGTAGAGCAGTCTTCGTTCCTGCATCCGTAGCTCCAGGAGCGTGGTCTCCTCGTCAAGGAGCTCGCTTACCGGGGCGCGCCCCTCGTCGTAGCGATCCTGCGCGGCAGTGACGATGCGCTCTTGGCTGTGTATCGCGCGTTCTATCAGTTGCCTGCGGCGCCCGGCGTTCTCCCACCGGCTGCGGGCGTTGTGCAAGGCCGACAGTTCGCTGAGTCTGGCAGACTCATACGTGTTCTGAGCTGCTTTGACTCCGGCGTCGGACGACTTGAGCCGTGCAACGCGTTCTCCGCCGGTGAGAAGCGGGATGGTCACCGACAGCCCCGCCGACCACTCGGTTGCGAAGTCGCGGTCGGCTCCCGATCGCGCCGTCTGCGCGAGGAAGCCGTCGAGGCTCGGCGCGAAGGAATAACGAGCCCCGCGCTTGGCCGCTTCGGCAGCCGTCAGATCTGCGTCGGCCCGGCGCAGCTCGGGTCCGCCGGGCCGGTCGTTGTCGGGAAGATCCGCCGGGACGAGCCGGGAACGGCTCGGTGCAATCGCCTCCTCGCGTCCAAGCAGCTCACCGAGGTGTGTGGCGAGCGTATCCCTGTGGTGCCGGAGCTCGAGCAACTCCGACTCGGCCAGGTCCAACGCTTTTTCCACCACCGCCACCTCGGCGCCGGTGACGCGACCTTCGGCCTCGAGTGCGCGCAGATCGCCGACGCGCCGTTCCAGCGCTGCGATGTGCGCGTGGAGCAGCATGAGGCTGTCGTCCAGTTGGGCCGCCTGTACGAACACCTCGGTAACGCGGGCGAGTACCAGCTGTTCGCGCTGCTCGCCCCCTGCGCGGCGGACCGCTACATGCGCCTGCGCTCCATCCACGCCGGCTATCGCCGGGAGATTGACGATAGGCACGGTAAGCCGCACCGCACCGCTGTAGATCTCATCATCGAACGCAAGCTCCGGTGCGGCAGGCCCGGGCTGTTCGCGCATCGGTTCAACCAGCGTTGGGTACTCGTGGCGGGTGTACTCCGCTTGTGCCACAACTCCCGGAAAGAGCGCGCCTCGTGCTTCCCACAGTTCGAACTCGGCCTTTCTCAGATCCCACTCGGACGCCTGAATTGCGGGATTGCGTAAGCCGGCTTCGATTATCGCCTCGTCCAGAGAGATCTCGACGCTCCAACCCGCGGCGGCACCAATCAGAAGAAAGGCCGACGCGATACCAGCGTTTCGGATACGGTGCATAATGTGCCCCTCCCATAGTGAGTGAACGCTCACTAACTTTGATTGCTCAAGAACTGCTCCAGCATTCAAGCGCTCAAGGTCGTCAAGACCGACTCAACGAGCGCCGCTCCTTCCTCGCGGAGATTGAAGTCGTAGCCTCGAAGGCGCCAGCGCGTGACCAGCAACCGCAACGAACCGAGGAACACGAGTGTCAGATGATCGAGGGGAACGTCGTCGCGAAATACGCCGCTCTCAACGCCCGCGCTGAGAATGAGCCGCAACCTGCTCTCCGCGGAGTGCATGATCTGCATCACCCAGTCCGACAGAACACGCTCGTTCTTGAAGATCTCCTCCGCAAACACCACGGCCGAGACCGCCGGTGACTCCGTGAATCGCTCGGTGAACCGCAGAAAGACCGCCCTGAGTTTGTCCGGCGGCGAGAGCTCGGAATCCGCAATCTGCGCGAGCGTTTCGGCTGCCGAACCGGCGAAACGTTCGAGAATTGCCTCGAGAATCGCGTGCTTGCTCGTGAAGTGACGGTACAGCGCCGGCTCCGAGACCCCGATGCGTCCCGAAAGCCGCTTGATCGTGAGTTCCTGGATGCCGTGCTCGGCGATGATCTCCACAGCGGTTTCCAGAATTTGTGCCTGTCGTTGGGTTAGCTGCACCTGTCGGCCTCCGATCTTGCGGCATGTTAGTTATCGCTCACTAATAATACCACCCCGGCTACGCCGCGTCAAGCCCCGCATTTGTTCAACTACAGCACGGTTCTCCACCGGTAAGATCATCACGACCGAAGAGGCTGAACGTGCCGCGGAGCTTATACTCCGTGCACACTGACGAGAAATCGAGCCCCTGATGCCGCTCAGCTCACGAGCAAGCGTTCGAACGAACGTATTCTTTGCCACTGCTCATGCCGACCACCAACTGCCGCGATGGCACGCCACGGCGGAGAGGTCGCTCAAGCGTTCAGCAGCTCGACCGCTTTTGCGACTACGTCGCCGGTTAGTCGCGCGCAGCGTTCTTTGCGCCGGTCGTCCCCGTAGCCGATTCCGGTCTCGCTAATCCAGGCCACGACCGAGTCCTCGCACATCGCGGAGTTCGCAACCGTCTGCGTGATGACCTCATCGCTGAGGTACTCGTCGACCAGGAACTCGCGGTTGCTGCCGTATCTGTTCGAGATGTTTGTCGGCAGCGGTTCGTTCTTGTACCATTCCATGAGCTCGGCGACGATCTCGCGGGCTCGGGTGGAATCGGTGACCTGGTTGATTGCGGCAAAAGCGCCGAGCAGCGCACCGCAGCACATCCCGGCGCCGATGCCTCCCCCGCCGAAATGCAGCATGTTGTTCGGAGGGGTGAGCGGGATATTGGTGTACGGCTCACCCACCTTGTCGCGCAAGGCCGAAAGTATGGCGTAAAACGCCCCTGAGCTGCAGTTGCCGAGATAGTACCCCTCGTGCCCAAGCTTTCGCAGCTCTTCGACATCCAGGTTCTCGTACGGCCATGGGTGTTGATCTCCTGCACTATTTTCCTGCGCGAGAATCTTGATCGGCGCTGCCAACCCCAGGCCGCTCAGCGCCGCGCCCGCGGTGATGCCCCCCAAGGCCTTGAGTGCGCTCCGTCGTGAAATCTTTGCTTTTGTGGCGTTCGCCAAGCCACCGTTCCCTTGTTCTTCAGACATGCCTCACCCCCATACGTTGTGTTTACTCCATGGCATGGCTATATGGCTTACTTGTCAAAAAGAATATCGATATTCAACGGTTAGGATGGTGAGCCGTGTGTTGAAGGCGGCGATGCTGCGGGAGAAAGCCGCGTCCTGCAGCGCCACGGCTACAACGTGCTCAAGAGCTCCCGGCCCGAGGACGCAATCACGGAAGCCGTTAGGCATAAGCCCGATCTCGTGCTCATGGATATAGATCTCGGCTGCGAGCGCATGGACGGGACCGAGGCCGCAAAGCGGATTTTGGCCCGGTGCGACGTGCCGATTGTGTTCCTTACCGGGCATACCGAGAAAGAGTATGTTGACCGCGCCCGGTCAATCACGCGTTACGGCTATATCGTGAAAAACTCGGGAGATTTTGTGCTGCTGCAGTCTGTGGAAATGGCGTTCGAGCTTTTTGAAGCTCATCAGGAACTCGAAACCAACCATACCGAGCTTTCCGTGGTGTACCAACACATGCCGGTTCTCATGGTCGTGATAGACTCAGAGCGGCGGATACGGCGAGTAAATACCCAAATGGAACAATTTACCGGCACCGTGTCTCAGGCTCTTCATGGTATGCGCCCCGGCGAGGCCCTGTGTTGTCTTGCCCATCTCGATGATCCTCGCGGGTGCGGATCCGGACCACGGTGTGAGAGTTGTGCGATACGCCGAAGCGCGTTGTCGAGTCTCGACTCGGGGCAACCTTGGAGGTCGGTAGAGCAAACGTTGCCGCTGGTTTCCGATAGCGGCGAGGAAGTTTCAGTCACCATGAGGGTATCAACAGGCTACTTTGAGGTGAAAGGCGAGCCACGCGTCGTGGTTGCTCTTGAAGATATCACCGCGCTACGGCACCTCGAGGCGGAAGTCGCGGATTGCTGGAGGCAGCATGGATCATCTCCCTAATGCGCTAAAGTGTTGGTTCGTCGTCCATTTCGTGGTCGAGAGCCCGGCATTTCGAATTCCGGCAAGTTACCTTCTCATCGGCGTATTCGTGGCCTTCACCGTGGTCCGGGTCTATTGGAAGAAACGCTTGGGAGATGTGAGCCTCAGTTGCTGACACGAGTTTTGTGGGTAGCAGCCGAGTTCTGCCCCAACCCCGACTGCCCCCACCACAACCGCGAGCAGCTGAAAAGGGAATCGCCTACCGGAGATCCCCATGACGATGAATCCTGCACG
>Ga0207421_10008762_pt1 | contig 10386 bp, 8 predicted proteins | sample SodLakKL_010_SED_4_FD_187542 | JGI IMG/M metagenome (GOLD analysis project Ga0207421, IMG submission 187542) | Alkaline sediment microbial communities from Lake Tanatar, Kulunda Steppe, Russia - 8KL_010_SED (SPAdes) (version 2) | ecosystem: Environmental > Aquatic > Non-marine Saline and...
AAGTTAAGAGGCATGCTGCGCCTGCGGGGACGGTTCGAGCGTCACCGGAGCGAAGCGGAGGTCCGAAGGGAAGACGATGGAACCGTCCCCCTGGCGCACCCCTGGCGCAGCAGTGGATGCCTGAGTAGTTACTAAATGCCTTACAGCAGGGGCACCAGTTCGAGGGGGAGAGAATATTGCACTCAAACCGGAAAGAAAAGACCCAGGGTGAGGAAAAAAAAGACAATTCCCTGTTTAAAGAAGACCACCTTTCTTCCCTGCATTTAAAAGATATTATAGATATTAAAGAAATACAAAAGCTGATGGAAGAGTTTAACACGCTTACCGGGTATAATGTAGCGATAGTAGACCACCAGGGAAAGCTAATGGTTGCCACCGGGGGAGAAGAGATATGTGTAAAATATCACCGGGCCCACCCGGAAACCAGGAAATATTGCCGGGAAAGTGATATTTACCTGTGTCAGGGAGTATCTCCCGGAGAGTATAAAATTTACAGGTGCAAGAATCACCTGTGGGATATGGCCACGCCTATAGTAGTAGAAGGAAAGCATATAGGAAATATTTTAACCGGGCAGTTTTTCTTTGATGATGAAGAGGTGGATTACGAGTTTTTCCGGGCCCAGGCCCGGAAAAACGGTTTTGACGAAGAAGAATATTTAAATGCCCTGGACCGGGTGCCCTGCCGGAGACGGGAGACAGTTAATAACTTGATGAGTTATTACACCAGGCTGGCCCGGGTAATCTCGCTGCTGGGGCAACGCAACCTGAATACTTCTTTGATGTTGACGGAGCGCGACAGGCTACTGGAATCGTACCGGGAAAGTGAATCCCGCAATAGGGCCTTACTTGAAGCCCTCCCTGACCTCATACTTGCATTTAATAAAGAAGGTTTTATAATAGATTACAGTGTTTCCAGTTTTAATTCGTTAATGGAGTTAACTGAAGAGTATTTAAACAGGCACGCCCGGGAGGTATTACCGCGGGAACTGGCCGAGAGCATTTCCATTCGCCTGCCGGAGCTTTTTAGTGAAGGAAAGATACAGCATTTTGAATATCACCGGGAAGCAGAAGGCAAGGAGAGCAGCTATTATGAAGTCAGGCTGGTATTGAGCAATGAAGAAAGGGCCCTGGCTATTATCCGGGATATTACAGAACCCGAGAGAGCTAAAGAAGAGCTTCGCGAATCCAAGGAGAAATACAGGGAAATACTGGCCGGAATAGAAGAAGCTTATTACGAATCCGACCTGGCCGGCAACATGGTTTACTGCAATGAAGCGGCCTGCCGGATACTGGGGTACGACCCTACCGGTTTGAGCTACTGCGAAATTTACAGCGACCCGGAAAAAGTTTACCGCACATTTAACCAGGTTTACCGCTCCGGGGAACCCAACCGTGGTTTTGTCCTGGGTGTGGTACGGGGCGATGGGAGTATGGGTTACTGCGAAATATCCATCACCCCTATCAGGGATAAAAAAGGTATTATTACCGGGTTCAGGGGGCTGGCCCGGGATATAACCGAGCGTATCCAGTATGAAAACCAGTTAAAATATTTGAGCTTCCACGACCAGTTAACAGGCCTGTATAACCGGGCGTATTTTGAAGAAGAGTTAAAGCGCCTGGAAAGCAGCAGGGAATACCCGGTAACCATAATATCTGCAGACCTGGACGGTTTAAAACTAATTAACGATACCATGGGGCACTATACGGGAGACAAAATGTTAAAAGCTGCAGCGGAAGTTTTAAAAATCTCGCTGCGGGAAGGAGATTTTTTAGCCCGGGTGGGGGGGGACGAATTTGCAATCATCCTCTGCCGCTGCGATATATCCAGTGCCGAAGAAGTAATGGAGAGGATACGTATAAATACGGATTACTACAACCGGAAGAACCCTGAACTGCTTTTAAGCCTTTCATTGGGTGTCGCTACCGCGGATACCCGCGGTTCAAGCCTGGTCGAACTTTTTAAACAGGCAGATGATTTGATGTACCAGGACAAGCTGTACCGCAGTTCGGGTTCCCGCAAACGCATAGTAGACACCCTGCTGGCTACCCTGGATGAACGCGATTTCATAACTGGTGGACATGCCCAGAGGCTTACCCGCTACTGTCAGAAAATAGGGGAGAAGGCCGGGCTATTTTCCAGGCAGATTTCCAACCTGGCGCTTTTATCCCAGGTTCACGACCTGGGGAAAGTTGGTGTTCCCGACCATATCCTGTTTAAGGAAGGACCTTTAAACGACGAGGAATGGAAAATTATGAAGCAGCACCCGGAAAAAGGATACCGGATAGCCCTGTCTTCTTCGGAGTTGTCCGTAGTAGCTGATCTTATTTTAAAACACCATGAAAGATGGGATGGCAAAGGTTATCCCCTGGGCATTAAAGGAAGGGATATTCCCATAGAGTGCCGTATAATGGCTATTGTTGATGCTTATGACGCCATGACCAGCGACCGCCCTTATAGAAAAGCCATGAGCCGGGAAGATGCAGTAGCGGAACTGAAAAGGTGCGCCGGGACCCAGTTCGACCCGGACCTGGTGGATATGTTTATTTCTTTACTGGAAGAAGAACAATAAAATTTAATTTTTTGGGCTGTAGCAGAAGGAATTTTTTAATATTTATAGAAATTTTAAAATTAGTGAAGATTTTAGCAGTTGTCCCCGGTAGCCAGATTAGCAATTAAACCGGAATATCAGTGGCTGCAAAACGTTCCAGCTTTACATGGCCAGGCTAAACTTACGTACCATCTTTAATTACCGGCTGTAAAAAAAGAGGTGTAGTTGTGGTATTAAGCAGGTACCATTACGGTTTATTGGTTAACAATTTACCTTTTGCGCTGGCGTATTTGCAGGCGTTAAAGGCCCCCGGGGAAACACCGGTAGATTATACTTTTTTAGAGGTCAACCACGCCTTTGAAGCCGTAACGGGCTTGAGCAGAAAAAATATAAGGGGAAAGAAAATTTCTGAGGTGGGAGAGGCTTCAGAAATTTTATCTTTTAATTGGAAAGAATTTTTCGCGCGTGCGAAAAAAAACCTGGAAAGTTCCGCTGTCGGTTACCCTGAGTGCTCCGATGGAAGTTGCTGGAGGTTGATTGTGTCCCGGGTAGAAGGTGATTATTTTGCAATGATGATCGAGGATATAACTGGGGAGCAGGAAGCCAAGCTTAAGGAAGAGCGCGACTACATGTTCAGGGTTTACGATTCTATGAAGCAGTACGTATTAATAGTTAATTCTGATTACAGGTTTGAATTCGTTAACAAGTCGGCCCGGGAGGGCCTGGGCAACCTGGCGGGGGAAAGGTGCTACCAGTATATTATGAACCGGGATATCCCCTGTAAGGACTGCGTTATGGGGAAGCTTTATGATAAAGGGGAAGAGGAACCGGTGGAATTTAATTTAAGTGTAGCCGGGAAGTATATGGAAGGTACCGCCACTTCTTTGGTTAAAGGGGATGGCAGTAAGGCGGTATTGAAAGTCTTGGAAGATGTGACCGGTCGCAGGAAAGCTGAAGAAAAACTACGTTATATCAGTTTTCATGACAGCCTTACCGGGCTTTACAACCGGGTTTATTTTGAAGAAGAAAAATCAAGGCTGGATACCCCGCGCCAGTTTCCTTTAAGCCTTATACTTGGCGATGTAAACGGTTTAAAACTTATTAACGATGCCTACGGTTATAGTGCCGGTGACGAAGTTTTAATGCGCGCCGCTAAAGTGTTAAATATTGCCAGCCGCCGGGAAGATATAGTGGCGCGCTGGGGCGGCGATGAGTTTGTTATCCTTTTGCCGCAAACCACCCTTGAAGATACCTGCCTTATTAAAGAAAGGATATTCAATAAATGCAGGGAAGTAAGCCAGGGAGGAGAGTTTTTATCCCTGGCCCTGGGAAGCGCTACCAAGGATGATGTAAACAAAGATATGCGCCAGGTTTTTAAAGAAGCCGAAGATGAAATGTTTAAACACAAGATGAAAGAAAGCCGTAACGTTCGTAACCAGGTGCTGGATACCTTGCTTAAAACCCTGGAAGAAAAGAGTTACGAAAACGAAGAACATGCTTTCCGCCTGAAGCATTACTGCCTGGAAATAGGAAGAAAAATAAGGCTTTCCCAGTCGGAACTCAAACGGCTACAGCTTCTTTCTTCGCTGCACGACATCGGGAAAATAAATATTCCCAGCAGGATATTGACCAAGCTGGGCAAGTTAAACCGGGAAGAGTGGAATATAGTGAAAAAACATCCGGAAGTTGGTTACCGTATAGCATGTTCAACGGGAGAATTTGCCCATGTAGCCCAGGAGATCCTGGGGCACCACGAGAGGTGGGACGGTTCCGGGTACCCCTCGGGCCTGAGGGGCGAAGAAATACCGCTCCTTTCCCGTATAATAGCTATTGCCGATGCTTATGACGTCATGACCCGGGGAAGGCCATACCGGGACCCCCTTTCGTCCTCTGCAGCCTTGCAGGAGCTTAAAAAGTGTGCAGGCACGCAGTTTGATCCTCAGCTGGTAGAGGTTTTTGCAGAGACGGTACAAATAGGGGAGGGCGCTTGAGAAGCCAGAGGTTAAGGTCTTTTTTCTTTTCTCCTCTTTTACTTGGGATCTTGCCTCTTCTTGAAATAGTTATAATGTAAAAAAGGGGCCTGCTTTTGCAGGCCCCTTTTAGCTTTACATGGATTAATGACACTATAGATGGTGTTTTTTTATGCGTTATGCGCTGAATTGCGACCTCTGGGCTATAGCTCTTCCGATAAAGAACCCTACCAGTAGCCCTATTATTGCAACCCCTAAGATGATTCCTACCATTAACCAGCTTAAGGAAGATATACCGTCCAGGGCTTTAGCCAGGCCCTGGCTGGCTCCCATTTCATCTTCGCCGTCGGTTTCCGGGTCGAACTCGAGGTTGTCAAGTCCATAGCGTAGTTCGGCAAGGGCCTGCACTACGCCGGGATCTACGTCCGGGTCGGGCTCTCTTTCAGGGACGGCGGCTACTATTTCCTCGTAGTCTTTTCCTTCCAGTTTATCGGCTACTTCCTCGTCAACCCCGGTTAAGCCCTCGTGCATCATGTTCAATCCCATTAGAAGACCCGGGTTTTCTTCGTCTTCCCTGGTTATGCCTTCGTGCATCTCTTTTAATCCCGGCAATAATTCTTCTTCAAAACCTTCGTGCATATCTTTTACTCCGGGCCTCAGGTCTTGCTCTATTCCGGCTATCCCTTCGCTTAAGCCGTCAATCATAATGGGATAACTTGCCGGGAAACGGGCGTAAGTTTCAACCAGGGGGGAGGGGGGACGGAAATCGACATAGCCTCTTTCCACCAGTTCACCGTCTTCTACTTTCGGCATGACCACTTCCGGGTCGAAAACAAATTCTCCCCCGTCAATCATGGCGTTGAGGTTGTATTCCAGCACGTACTGCTCGGCGATGTTAAACAGGGTGCCAGCCGCGATAGCTACGTCTTCGGGATTGGGCTGCTTTTCCCCTGCAACATCGCCTATAATTGACATAAAATGCTCGTCGATTATGTTTTCATGCTTGTATAGAAAATCGTTATACCAGCTGGTCCGCCTCTCCACTTCTACCTCGTAGGCTTCAAAATCGTCCATTTGGGCGGGATCATCCGGGGGGATTACGCTAAAAGAAATATCTGGTTCTTGTGCGTTTTGAACATCCATAAAAACCATAAAAAACAGGCAGTTAGCTCCTACCCAGTCGTCATCGCCTATATCGGCGGGGCCAACGTCGTCGCTGATAACGTAATCGGCTGTTTTAAGATCAAAAAATTCGTTTTCCTGGCGGTTGGGTTCCGCGGAAAACTGGGCCCTTTCCGCCCTGTCGGCCAGTAGTGCTACAAGCTCGCGGTGTACCTGCAGCCCTTCTTTTAGTTCACCGAGACCTTCCGCGGATTCGCCGGTTCCTTCTATAATCATTTCCAGTCCCTGCAGTACTCCCGGGTCATCTTCCGGCCCTTCTTTTTCAAAAGTTTCTATTATCTCTTCTATGCCGGGGACCATTTCTTCCTCAACTGCGGTGGGCATTTCTTCCAGCCCCGCAACCAACTCTTTGTCGAGGCCATAGATTAACTGCTCCAGTGCGGGAACTGCATCTTCGTCTACTCCCTCTTTTATTTTGCGCAGGCCCTCGTCAAGCTGGTCCAGACCGAAGATCACAAAACCTCCCCCATCATCGAGTTTGGCCGGCTCTTCTTCTTCGGCGCCCGAGACCCCAAAAACAACAAGTACCAGCATGGCTACAAAAACTAGTGCTGCAGTTATTTTAATACTTTTTTTACCAACCAATGTCTCTTTGCTCAATTGAAACCTCCTTTCTACAAGATTGAAGAATAATTACCTGTTACCGCTCCCAATTCAGACTGATTTTTAAAAAGGGCAGCGTGATAACTTGCACAATCCTGTAACAACCACCTCCTTTATTAGCAAAAGCAAGGCATTTATAAAATTATTTAAAAGAAACAGGTTTAAAAAAATATTTTATTACCAGATTACTTCCTGTTTTCACTATAACATAAACCTGTCACACTAAAGTCACACTTTTTAAATTTTATAAAATTACATAAAAATTTTATAAAAAAATTTTAATTAAAATACCTGTAAAGCGGTGAGCTTGCCGGTCAGGCTGGCTACAAAATTTTCCCCTGTTTTGATCCGCACATTAAGTTATTCTTTTTTACCGGCAGGGAATCCTTCTAAATTGTATATTTAATTCACAAATTTTGATAGAGCATAATAGTATTATAACTATTAATAATTATTTTGGAAATTAACCGGTCATGCCATTTTTGCTTCAGCTATTTTTTGCTTCAGTTATTATTTAGTTGAGGATTATTATTTTTGAGGTTAGTTTGAGGTTAGTTTGAGGTTAGTTTGAGGTTAGTTTGAGGTTAGTTTGAGGAAGGAAGTTTTCTAAAAAAATTGAAACATTAATGTAAGAGATTTAAAGTGTTGCGGGTTAGAATAAATTGTAACTACTCAAGTGGCGCACATTTTAAGTTCTATTAACAAGAAAAGCAAGTATTAAAGGAGGTGGTACAGCCTATGTTATCAGGATTAGCGGGGTTGGATATGTTGCAGCTGGCATTTGTAGTGATAAATATTATACTGGTAATTTCTGTAATAACACTGCTTGTTTCGGCTATTATTTACTTTAAAAGGCTGGAGAAGAAGCTGGAAGGTTTAGAAAAAGATTATAAAGATAAAGAACAAAAACAAGAAGAAGAAAACAGCAAGCTGGAGCTGTAAACTTTTTCTTTCCTTATCTTACCTTTAACTTCTAATTGATGTAGTTACCAAAGATTTTTATCCGCTTTAAAAAATAAACACCGGGGGAACCTCCCCCGGTGTGGTGGGCCTTTGCCCGGTTAGCTTTTATTTCTTTGCTTTAAGAAGTTGGAAACAATTTTATAAATATTGAAACCAACACCTATTCCCTTGGCCAGGCGTGAAAGCCTGGGGTTTGTAGTTAAAGGCTGCTTTAATGAATAAGCTGATACGGCCTTGTCCGCTAAATCTGCCGCTTTTTCCAGGAACCTTCCACCGTGTTGTGCAGCGTTGCGGATAGCTTCGGTGGTAGAAAATATCTCTTCTTTTCCCCGTTCCAAAAAAGTTTCGATCTTGACGGAAAGGTTTGCTATGATTGTGGAAGTCCGGTAGAGTATAACCACCAGCGCTATCAGCAAAAGCGTATTCAGGAAGGTAGGGAATAATAAAACATAAAGTAATATACTGTCTTCCATATTTTTTACTCGCTTTCACCGGACAGGCTTTGATCTACTTTGTTTAGTGCTTCCTGGACCTCCTTGTTGCCGGAAAAGTTGTCTTTTAATTTGCCAATTTTATCCCTGGTGTAAGAGATGGTTTCCTGTGACTTTTCCCGGGCTTTTTCTTTAGCTATGTCTTTGTATTCCCTGCTTTTCTCGGCCAACTTGGTCCTTGTTTCTTCCCCGGAAGCGGGAGCCAGCAGCAGCCCTGCTACAGCGCCTACAATACCCCCTATAACTACTCCTGCAAGAAAATCGCCTTTATTGCTCACCCTATCACCTTCCTTTTATGTTTTTTTCCTGTATTCTTATTATATACGTTATTGTAGGTGATGTAAATAAATATTAAAATTTCATGTGTATTTACTCTATTATTATATGCCGGGAGAGTTTAATAAATACGGTGGGAATTAATGGTATATAATGGTTTCAATAACCATAAAAATTTTTTTACCCGAAATAGTTATTTTAATAGAGGAAAAAAAGAGAATGTAAAGAAAAATTTCTATGTAATGGATTTATTATATTTTATGGCAACAGGGAGGTAGTTAAAATGAATGATTTGTGTAGGAAAAGCGCGGTGGAGCTTGCGGGGCTAATATCACGCCGGGAAGCCTCGCCGGTAGAGGTATTGGAAGTTTACCTGGAGATGATTAAAAAATTAAATCCCCGGCTGAACGCGGTGGTTACCCTGGAAGAAGAAAAGGCCCTTGATGCGGCCAGGGAAGCTGAAAAAGAGCTTGCCGGGGAGGGGAATGGCCCCCTGCACGGCGTCCCAGTGGCGATTAAAGACAATGTTTATACTGCGGGTATAAGGACTACGTGTGGTTCCATGATGATGGAAAACTATGTTCCGGAACAAGATGCCGTGCTGGTGGAGAGGTTAAAAAAAGCGGGGGCAATAGTCCTGGGCAAGACCAATTTGCCCGAATTTGGACTGATCCCGGTTACGGACAATTTGCTTTTTGGCCCTACCCGTAATCCCTGGAACCTGGAAAAAACCAGCGGAGGTTCCAGCGGGGGATCAGCGGCGGGGATCGCTTGCGGCATGTTCCCGCTGGCCTCCGGGAACGACGGTGGGGGTTCTATCCGTATTCCGGCCAGCCTCTGTGGTATTTACGGTATCAAGCCCTCTTTTGGTCGTGTTCCCATTCACCCCCGTTTCCCGGGCTGGGAAACCATGAATCATGAAGGCCCGCTTACCCGGACTGTTGAAGACGCCGCTTTAATGCTCCAGGTTATGGCGGGAGCGCACCGTGGTGACCGCATGTCACTGCCCCAGGGCGATCACAACTATCTTGATGCGCTCAAGAGGGGGGTAAAGGGGCTGCGCATGGCGTTCAGCCCGGACCTGGGGTATGCCGTGGTGGACCCCGAAGTAAAAAAAATAACAGCGCGTGCAGCCGGAGCTTTTGAAGAGCTGGGTTGTGAAGTGGAAGAGATCGATCCCGGCCTGTTCAGCATGGAAGAGGACCTGCAGGTTATGATAATATCGGAAACCATGGCAAAAATGGAAGAGGATATGGACGAATGGAAGGAAAAAGCTTACCCCCCTTACCAGGTATTTATGCAAATGGCCGACAGCATATCCGGCAAAGACCTGGCCCGGGTACAGATGCGCCGCGAGGAGCTGTGGAGCAAGGCCAGGCTGATTTGGGAAAAGTACGACTTGTTGCTTACCCCTTCCACCGCTGTACCAGCGTTTACTTCCGGGGAAGGTGGTCCTATCGGGCCGGAAACTATTAATGGACAACCCGTTGGGCCGGTATCCTGGATAGCTTTTACTTTTCCCTTTAACTTTACCGGCCAGCCTGCAGCCAGCATCCCCTGCGGCTTTACCGAAGAAGGCCTGCCCGTGGGGCTACAAGTAATAGGAGATCGTTTTGACGAGCATACCGTCTTAGCCGCTTCCGCTGCTTTTGAAAAAATAAGACCCTGGTCTGACCACTGGCCTCAACTGTAAGCCTGTAAAAACCAAATTGAGTCTGGCCAAGTAAATTTATTTAAAGGTTTTGTTGAAAAGTTATAGAAATCAGAAATTAAGTAACAAAAAATTAAGATGATTTCAAAAAAAAGGCGTAAAAGGCAAGGGATTTTATAATGCATGCTTTGTCTTTGTTGTTTTTTATCAGCTTCATGGTGTATTTGTATTTTGGTATATACGTGCTGAGGCTGGATTCCAGGGCCACCTTAAACAAGGTATTTTTCTTTATTTGTTTAAGTGTAAGTATTTGGGCTTTGAGTTTTTCTTTTGGCGCGGTTGCCCCTGGTGAAGAATCTGCTTTATTATGGCGCAGGATAGCTGCAGTTGGATGGTGCAGCCTTTATAGCATAGTTTTTCACTTTTTTTTGGTTTTAACGGAAAGAAAAAAATGGTTGTCTAGAATATGGATTTATCCACTTCTTTATTTGCCGGCGGCGGTATTTTTATATGCTTTTTCTTTATCCGGAACCCTGGCGGATAAACATTTTGAACTGGTAGAGGTGTCGTGGGGTTGGCAGGGTCTGAGTAGTGTAACTGTTTGGGACTGGGCTTTTAACTTTTATTACCTGGGAGCAGTATTGGGTGGCCTGGCTCTAACCTGGCATTGGTATAAACAAAGCAAAGCAGTGCGCAAGAAA
>Ga0207421_10008763_pt1 | contig 10385 bp, 10 predicted proteins | sample SodLakKL_010_SED_4_FD_187542 | JGI IMG/M metagenome (GOLD analysis project Ga0207421, IMG submission 187542) | Alkaline sediment microbial communities from Lake Tanatar, Kulunda Steppe, Russia - 8KL_010_SED (SPAdes) (version 2) | ecosystem: Environmental > Aquatic > Non-marine Saline and...
GCGGCAATGGAAACAGGTGTAGCAAGAATTAAAAAGTCAAGAGAAGAATTGGAAAAAGAATTAGCTGAAGTTACCTATTAAATAAAAAAGAGGCGGAGGAGTAATTGTCTCCTTCGCCTTATAATTTATTTAGTATGCTTTAGTTACTCTATCTGATTTAATACAGGTAGTACATACTTTAATTCTTTTTTTATTTCCATCAACCATAGCCTTTATCTTTTGAAGATTAGGCTTCTGGCTTCTTTTGCTGACGCTAGTTACGTTACGGCCTACACCGCCTTCTTTTTTTGCTTTACCTCTACGTCTTATTCTATTGGCGTTGTTGCTGCCTTTACCACAAATCTCACAGACCTGTGCCATTACAAACACCCCCGTTTCTATTTTGATAAGCCTGCTATTTTAGCTCTAATATTCATTTTAACATATTTAGAGTAGTCCTGACAAGTTTTATTGGAGAATTATAAGTTGGATTTGCAAGTTTTATCTAATTGTTGTAGAATTAAATTAAATCTTTTGTCTTATAAACGAGGTGAGAATATGTCAAAAGAATGGCAAACAGAATTTGGAAAAGTTGTTGTTAACAAAGATGTTATAGCTAAAATAGCTGGCCTTGCTGCTATGGAATGTTATGGTTTAGTTGGCATGTCTTCCAGGAATATGCAGGATGGCATAGCTGATTTACTTGGCTGGGACAATTTAACTAAAGGTATAATAGTTAATATTGAAGAAGATAAAGTAAGTCTTGAGCTAAATATTATTGTTGAATATGGTACGAATATTCAACAGGTAGCAGCAAACGCCATGGAAAGAGTAAATTATACTGTCAATGATAAGCTAGGTGTAGAGGTAGCTAAAGTTGACATTAATGTACAGGGAGTGAGGGTCCAAGATGAAGACCGGTAATAAAAAGAGCAAGGGGATTAATACCATAGATGGCGACCGATTTAAAGAGATGCTGGAGACTGGATTAAGCAGATTAGGTCAGCAAAAATCTCTGGTAGATTCCCTTAATGTATTTCCGGTTCCTGATGGTGATACAGGTACCAATATGTATTTAACAATGCAGGAAGCGGTTGAAGAAACGAAAAATAGTAGATCTGATAGAATAGATGATATCTGCGAATCTATGTCTAGAGGAGCTTTAATGGGAGCAAGAGGTAACTCAGGAGTTATATTATCTCAGCTCTTGAGAGGATTTGCCCAGGCGGTTGAAGGGAATAAACTTATGAATGCTGAAGATTTAGCTGAAGCCCTTAAAAATGCCTCAAAAATAGCCTATAAAGGAGTTTTGAAGCCAGTTGAGGGTACAATACTAACTGTCTCAAGAAAAGCCGCTGATGGCGCTAAAAAGGGCCTTAAAAAGAGCGATGATACTAAGGTCGTACTGGAAGAGACTATTGAAGCTGCTAATATTGCTTTAAATAAGACTCCAGAACAGCTTCCTGTTTTGAAAGAAGCTGAAGTTGTTGATGCCGGAGGTCAGGGATATATTTTTATTCTTGAGGGCATGCTTCAGGCATTAAAAGGAGAAGTTGTTTATTCTCAATCATCTGAAAAAGCTGTTGCACAACAGGCCAGAGCTCATAGTCAGAAGGAAGAAGATATTAAATATACCTTTTGTACTCAGCTACTAATTCATCTTGATAAGGAAGATGGACAGAAAGAGATAGACAGGATAAGAAAAGAATTAAATAACTATGGAGATTCATTAATGGTTGTTGGTTCAGATGAAGTTATCAAAATCCATATTCACACAAATCATCCTGGAGTTATTTTGGAATATGGACTTAAAATAGGCATCATTGATGATATTAAAATAGATAATATGAAGAGTCAGCATCGTGAAATGATTGATAAAGATAAACCAGAACTAAGAGTTGTGAATGAGGATCATTCAATAAATGCCAGCAATTCTTTTGATGCTGAAGTTAAAAAGTCTAATAAAAAGAATGATAAACCAAAGAATAGAGGTATTATAACTGTTGCTGCAGGTGAGGGTATCAAAAATATTCTGACTGAATTAGGAGCAGATGAGGTTATCTTTGGTGGCCAATCAATGAACCCGAGTACTAATGATTTTGTTCAGGCCATTGAAAATCTTAATGCAAAGGAAATTATTATATTTCCTAATAATAAAAATGTTGTATCTGCAGCCAGACAGGCGGCAGAACTTGAAGAAGAAAAGATTGTTAAGGTGATTCCAACCAGATCTTTTGCTGAGGCTATTGCTGCTATGATGCATTATAATGAGCATGAAGATTTAGAGGTAATGGTTGAGGCTATGGATGAAGAAAGAGAGTTTGTTAGGACTGCGCAGATTACAATTGCCGTTAAAGACTCTAGAGTTCAGGGTCTTGATATTAAAGAGGGAGATGTTATCGGTTTAATAGATGGTAATATAAAAGTTAAAGGTAATGACTATGAAAGAGTAGTAGTTAAATTGTTTGAAGATTCCCTTGAAGATGAAGAATTAATCACTATTTATTATGGTGAAGAAGTAGATGAAGATGATGCTGTTAAATTAAGAAAGAAGTTATTAAATCGCTTTGATGATATTGATGAAATAGAGATATATGCTGGGGAACAGCCGCTTTATCCATATATTATTTCACTAGAATAAAATAATTAATTTAGAATAAAATAATAAAATGAGGTGTTTAGTTTGAGCAAAATTGGAATCCTGACAGATAGCACTAATGATTTACCAGAAGAATTTATTGAGAGCAGAGAATATTTATTTACTATTCCTCTGACTCTTCATTTTGGCGATGAGCAGTTTATAGATGGAGTAGATATTGAGTCTGCTGAATTTTTTGATAAGATAAGAAAAGAGGATATTATTCCGACTACTTCCCAGCCCTCTGCTGGTAAGTTTATTGAAAAATACAAAGAGATGGCTGAAGAATATGATCAGATTATTTCTATTCATATTTCAGGTAAGTTAAGTGGTACTGTAAAATCTGCTCAGCTTGCTTCCCAGGACCTGGATAATGTTGAAATAAAAATTATTGATACTGGTTCTGCAAGTCTTGGATTAGGGACCCTTGTAAAGCTTGCCTGTAAATTAGTCGAAGCTGGCAAGGGGTATGAAGAGGTTGCAGAGACAGTTCAGGAGTATCTAAATAAGTCGAGGGTATTATTTACAGTCAGTGACTTAAAATTTCTTGAAAAAGGTGGCAGGATTGGAAAGGCTCAGTCGTTTTTAGGATCTATTCTTAATTTTCATCCACTTTTAGAATTAAAAGCAGTTGAAGGTGAAATATCGCCAAATGGTAGAGCCCGGGGGAAAAAACGGGTGAAAGATGCTATTGTGGAATATTGTCGTGAACAGCTTCAGGATGAGAAATATGCCTGGATAGGGATTATGCATGGAGATAACTCTGAGAGAGCAGAAGAAATTAAGGTTGCACTGAAAGAGCTATGTCAGGAAATAGGAGTAGAGGTAGAAATAATTGAAAATATTATAAGTCCAATTTTAGGAGCTCATGTTGGTCCATCTGTATATGGTATGGCTCTTTTAAGTGGAGATTTATTGAAATAATGGATTCTACTCTGGCAAAATCTATTGAATATGTAAAAGGGGTGGGACCGGCCAGGGCTGAGAAATTATCGAAATTAGGTATCGATACTTTAGCTGATCTTTTATTTTATTTCCCTAGAGATTATGAAGATAGAAGCAGGGTGATACCGATCAAGGATGCTGACCCTGGTGAGACAGTAACAATTAAGGGAGAAGTATATTCTATTGAAAAAAGCAGGACAAGAAAGAGTCTTGAACTATTAAAAGTAACATTTATAGATCATAGTGATGCTGTTATAGGTAGTTGGTTCAATCAGACATACCTTGCAAAAAATTTTTCTAAGGGAGAAGAATTTTATTTGCATGGCAAAATTAGTGAGAAAAGCTGGAGACAATTTAAGAAGAAAGAGATTAATACCCCTGTCTATGAAGCTGTGGATTCAGAAAATCTAATTCATACGAATAGGATTGTGCCTATTTATACTCTGACTAAGAATTTAAATCAGAAACAGCTTAGATCTATAATTTTTAGAGCAGTAAATAATTATGCTGATAAACTAAATGACTGGCTGCCTGCTTATTTAAAAAGGAAATATAAACTGCCTCATATCGGTGATGCAGTCAGGGAATATCACTTTCCTTCAGGCAGGGACTTATTTATTAAAGCCAGACAGCGTCTGGCTTTTTCTGAGTTATTCCTCTTTCAACTCCGGTTGATGATGGAAAAAAATCAGTATCAGATTAAGAAAGGCTATAGTCATCCAGTATCTACTGAACTAATGGCTGACTTTTTAGAAGAATTAGACTTTAAGTTGACTTCTGCCCAGAAGAAAGCCTGGCATGATATTGCTGCTGACCTGGAAAAAAATGTGCCTATGCAGCGATTATTGCAGGGGGATGTTGGTTCAGGTAAGACAGTTGTTGCTGCTTTAGCATTATTGGCTGTTATATCTAATAAAAGACTTTCTCTTTATATGGCCCCAACTGAAATTCTGGCAGAGCAGCAGTATTTTACTTTACAAGAACTTTTCAAGAATCTACCAGTAAATATCGGATTAATCACAGGGAGTTCAAGCAGTGGTGATAAGGAAGAAATTTTAGAACGGATTGAAACTGAGAATCTTAATATAGTTGTTGGTACCCATGCTCTATTCCAGGATGATATTAATTATAAAAATTTAGGATTAGTTGTAATTGATGAGCAGCATAGGTTTGGTGTTAGACAGAGACAGAGATTAATGGAAAAGGGTGAAAATCCTGATCTGCTGGTCATGACAGCAACGCCAATTCCCCGTTCCCTTGCTATGACTCTTTATGGTGATTTAGATGTTTCGGTGATTGGTGAGATGCCACCTGGTCGCTCCCCAGTTATAACTTACTGGCGGAAGCGGAATAAGAGGAGGCAGATTTATGATTTTGTGAATCAGAGGATAGAGGCCGGTGATCAGGCTTTTGTTGTTACCTCTTTAATCGAGCCGTCAGAGGAGATGCCTAATTTAATCTCTGTTGATGAATTATATCAGCAGTTAAATGAAAGATTTTTACCAGATAAAAATATAGGTATGGTTCACGGCCAGATGTCTGCCGCTGAAAAGCAGGAGATAATGAAGGAATTTAAACAGGGTAAAATTGATCTAATAGTTGCAACTACGGTAATTGAAGTAGGGATTGATGTGCCTAATGCAACAGTTATGGTGATTGAGGATGCTGATCGATTTGGATTGGCTCAGCTCCATCAATTAAGAGGAAGAGTTGGCCGAGGAGATAAACAGTCTTTCTGTATTTTAATTGCTGATCCGAAAACTGAAGAGGGTATCCAGAGGATTGAGGCAATGGTTGCCAGTAGTGATGGTTTTGATATTGCTGAAAAGGATCTGGAGATAAGAGGCCCAGGTGAATTTTTTGGGACCAGACAGCATGGGATTGACGAATTTAGAGTGGCAAACTTGATCCAGGATCAGAAGATTTTAGAGATAGCCCGGGATGAGGCCGTTAAGTTAACCTCTAAAAAGGGCTGGGAGAATAAATACCCAGATATTGTTAATAAAATTAGTCAATTAAAAGTTATTATTTAGTCTGTGAGGTGTTTTGGTTTTGAGAATTATTGCTGGGAAATTTAAAGGAAGAAAACTTAAATCGTATCAGACTGATAAAGTAAGACCAACTAAGGATATGGTCAAAGAAGCTGTTTTTAATATGCTTTTGGACTTTCCTCAGGGCAAAGACTGCCTGGATCTCTTTGCCGGGTTTGGAAATTTAGGGCTTGAGGCAGTAAGTAGAGGAGCAGATACTATTGATTTTGTAGAAATAGCATCCAGAAATTGTAAGATAATTAATGATAATATTAATCTGCTAGGAGTTGAAAAAGAGGCTAATTTATTTTGTCAGGATGTTAAAAGTTTTATTAAAAGCAGCGGTAAAAAGTATGACCTGGTTTTTATTGATCCTCCATATGACGAGGATTATTATAAAGATACATTAGCTGCATTATTAGAGTATCAACTTTTAAAAAATCCATCTGTATTAATTATTGAATACAGGGAAAATTATAAGCCTGAGATTCCAGAAGAGCTGGTGATTATTAAAGAGAAAGATTATGGTTCTACTGGCATTATTATTGCTGAATTTCAGGGTTAAAGAGATGAGAGGTGAGTTTAATTGTCAAAGGTTATTTATCCAGGGAGTTTTGATCCTGTTACTTATGGACATTTAAATATAATTAAGCGGGCTTCTAAGATATTTGATGAGGTTATTATTGCTGTTTTCAACAATAATAGCAAGGAGCCTCTTTTTACTATGGAGGAAAGGGTAGCTCTTTTGAAAAAGGCTACTGAAGATATTGGCGATTATGAGATAGACGCTTTTTCTGGTTTAACTATGGATTATGCCAGCAAGAAAGGAGCCGAAGCTGTTATTAGAGGTTTGAGGGCTGTTTCTGATTTTGAAGGTGAGTTTCAGATGGCTGCGATGAATAAGGAATTAAATGATGAGATAGAGACAGTATTTTTAATGACTGATGCCAGTTATATCTTTTTGTCATCAAGTCTGGTTAAAGAGGTTGCCGGTTTTTCTGGTGATATAGATAAATTTGTTCCTCAAGTTGTAAAAGAGGCTTTAATAGAAAAATTAGGGGAAAATTAATATGACAGGTTTGGAAAGTTTATCAAAAGCAGACCTTGTTGATATTAGGACGGATATAGATCATTTAATATTGAAAACACCCTGTATTTATTCAGAAAGTTTAAGCCTGAAATATGGCCAACCTATCTATTTGAAGATGGAGAATTTGCAGAAAACAGGGGCTTTTAAGATAAGAGGCAATTCATATAAGATAAAAAATATGGCCTATGATGAGATTAAAAATGGGGTTGTGACTGCTTCATCTGGTAACCATGGGCAGGGCTTAGCTTTGGCCGCTGAGATCAATAAGGTCGATGCCAAGGTATTTGTACCTGATAAGACCCCGGAGGTTAAAATAAAAAAAATCAAATCCTATGGTGCAGAGATTGAAATCAAAGGCAGGACCTATGATGAGGCAGTTGGATATGCTGTAAAGTTTGCTGAAGAAAATAATTACACATATATTCCTAGCTTCGATGATCCAGATATTATTAAAGGCAATACGACACTGGGATTTGAAATATTTTCTGATGTAGAATCACCATCTTTAGTTGTTGTTCCAATTGGTGGCGGAGGTGGAATCTCAGGGATATCTATAGCCAGAAATTGTATGTCTCAAGATACTAAAATTTATGGTGTAGAGGCTTCTGGAGCTTCATCTATGAAAATATCTATAGCAAATAATAAGCTGACAGAATTAGAAAATATTAATACTTTAGCTGATGGGATTAAGGTGGCCAAGCCTGGGAAATTAACATTTGAAATTGCAAGAAAAAATGTAAGTAAGATTGTTACTGTCAGTGAGGAGGAAATGAAAGCAGCTTTTAAAGAGATATTAACTGGCTCAAAAGTTCTGGCAGAATTAGCAGGGACATCAGCAGTTGCAGCCTTAGATAAAATTGATTTATCAAAGTTTGATGGTCCGATAGTCTGTGTTATTACCGGTGGTAATATTGATGAGAATCTGGTAAGAGAATTATTATAAAGATATTCGACTCATTAACAGGGGTGTGAATTATGAAGCTTAATACTTTAAAGATTTTTATTAAACTTTGTGATATTGGCAGTTATTCAAAGGTTGCTGAAGAGATGAATCTGACTCAGCCAGCAGTCAGTATGCAGGTTAAATCCCTTGAGGAGCATTTTGAGACTGAGTTGATCAATAAATCTAAGGGGACAATTCATTTAACTGATGCTGGTAAGATTCTTTACAGACAGTCAAGGGAGATATTAAGAAGATGGGATAAGGCAGAATTAGAGATCTCTCAACTTTCGACTAAGGATACTGGTAGAATTAAAATTGGTGCCAGTACTATTCCTGGAGTTTATTTTTTACCTGATAAATTGGCTGAATTTAAAAAAGATTATAGTAATATTAAAGTTGATGTGATAAGTGGTGATAGCCAGGATATGATTGAGGCTCTGACACTGGGTAAGGTTGATCTTGTTATAATTGGGAAGAAACTAAATTCTGATAAATATTTAGCTGAGCCAGTTGAAGATGACCAGTTAAAATTTATTGTTGGAGTTGACCATCCTCTGGCTGATAAAAGTGATGCTGAGTTAAGTGAGTTTATAAAATATGATTTAGTTGTGAGAGAAGAGGGCTCCGGGACAAGGAAGGTTATGCTTGATGCCTTCAGAGAGCTTGGTTACTCCCTGAAGGATTTTAAAGTTAGCTATCAGTTTGGCAGTACTGAGGCTATTATATCAGCTGTGGAATCTGGATTAGGGAGTTCATTTGTATCCAGAATGGCTGCCAGTAAGGCAGAAAAATCTGGTAGAATAAAGATTGTAGAGACACCTGAACTTAATTTGAGCAGACATTTATATTTAATTTATGAGAAAGGCCGGCTGGAAGAAGATATTATTAGTAATTTTTATAATTACTTAATAGACTAGGATAATACATCTTTAAATGCTTTAATAGTTTTTTCTATTTCAGCTTCAGTTGTAAAGTATCCAGGGCTCAGTCTTAATGTCCCTTCAGGATATGTGCCTAGAGTTTTATGTGCTAAAGGGGCACAGTGAAGTCCTGTTCTGGCCATGATCCCATAGTCTTTATCGATAGTAAAACCGATTTCTGCAGGATCATGGTTATTGAATGTTAATGAAATTGTACTAACTTTATTATTTAGGTTCTTCGGACCGATAATATTGATTCCATCAATGTCTGCCAGACCTTGATGGAGAATTTTGTAATTATCTTTCATTTTTATATCGATATTTTTAATACCTTTTTGATTGATAAATTTAATAGCAGCATTGAGACCGGCAATACCAGGACTGTTCTGGGTGCCGGCTTCGTATTTATCAGGGAGGAGATCTGGCTGAGTAAGTAGATCTGATTTGCTGCCGGTACCTCCTTCGATAAAAGGTTTGGTCTTTTCTGCCATCTCTTTTGAGATTATCAGGCCTCCGGTGCCAGCCGGGCCCATAAAGCCTTTATGGCCTGTAAAACCTATGAAGTCAGCATTTAGTTCCTGCCAGTTGAATTTATAGGTTCCGGCTGTCTGGGCTGTATCTATCATAATAGGGATATTATTATATTTAGCCCAGCCGATTGCTTTTTTAATATTTAAGATAACCCCACTGACATTTGAAGCATGGCTGATGATTATAAGGTTGGTATTATCTCTTTTTAGTTTGTCCAGGGAGTTTAAATTGAAATCTCCTTCTTTTGAAATAGGTAAAAAGTCGTAGCTTATATTTTTTTCTGATTTTAATCTATTTAATGGCCTTAAAACTGAGTTATGTTCATATTTCGTGGTAATAACATGGTCATTTTGATTTAAATAACCTTTAATAACAATATTTAAGGCATGGGTGATATTCTGGGTTAAGATTACTTCTTCTGGAGATCTGCCCCCAAAGAACTCTCCTATTAGTTCCCTTGTTTCTAGGATTAATCTGCTGGCAGAAAGGGAACTGGAATGGCCGCCCCGGCCGGGATTGGCTCCGACTTTTTGCATAAAGCTGCAGATAGATTCGATGACTGGATCTGGTTTTGGGTAGGAAGTAGCTGAATTATCTAAATAGATTGTATCCACGATTTATCTCTCCTTTATTTCCTTAAATTATATTTATTATTATTTAAATTTATTATGTTAATTATATCTTTAGTTGGACTGTAATTTCAAGTTTTTTTAAAAGAAATATAAGAAAAGATTATTTTTTATATTAAAAGTGTTTATTATTTCTCTAGCTTATGTTATAATCATTTAGGAAGTTATAATAAAACATTCACATAATTTTTGGGGGGGATAAATATGAAACAGAGTAGAGTAATAATTTTAACAGGAGTTGTAATTGGACTAGCAGGGGCCTTACTGATGTGGCTGGGAAACCCGGCTAATATGGGACTCTGCCTGGCCTGCTTCTGGCGAGATGTTGCTGGTGGCATAGGATTACATAGAGCCGGAGTTGTTCAGAATATTAGATTGGAGATTGTCGGATTTATATTAGGAGCCTTTGTAATTGCTAATTTAGTTAAAGGAGAATACAAAGTTCAATCAGGTTCATCACCATTTACCAGGTTCTTTTTAGGTGCTGCTATGATGATTGGGGCTCTAGTCTTTCTAGGCTGTCCCTGGAGAATGGTTTTAAGGTTAAGTGGTGGTGACTGGACGGCTATTAGCGGTTTGTTTGGCTTTATTGCTGGGGTTTATCTGGCAACTGAGTTTTTAAAGAAGGGTTTTTCATTAGGCAGGGCAAGTACTGAAAGGGATACAAAGGGTTATTTATT
>Ga0207421_10008764_pt1 | contig 10384 bp, 9 predicted proteins | sample SodLakKL_010_SED_4_FD_187542 | JGI IMG/M metagenome (GOLD analysis project Ga0207421, IMG submission 187542) | Alkaline sediment microbial communities from Lake Tanatar, Kulunda Steppe, Russia - 8KL_010_SED (SPAdes) (version 2) | ecosystem: Environmental > Aquatic > Non-marine Saline and...
CATCAACACAAAAGAGATTTTTCCCTCCAGCCAGTTGCTGACACAGATAACCGGTAAGGGGGTTCAGCCTAACAAAGCAATTGTAGGTGAAAACGCCTTCGCACATGAAGCGGGAATCCATCAGCACGGCGTGCTTAAAAATCCGCTCTGCTATGAGATTATGACACCCGAATCCGTTGGCCTGACCTGCAACAGGATCGTAATCGGCAAGCACTCCGGGCGCTTTGCCTTATGCAAAAAGCTGGAAGACCTCGGCTATATCCTCAACAAGGAGGATCTCAACCGGGTTTACGTCAAAGTGACCAAACTGGCTGATAAACAGAAAACCGTAGAGGATCACGATTTGATCTCAATTATGTCGATGATGAACGACCTGAACTACGAAAGACACGGAAAGGTGGCTTCCGGTGGGTAATGTCAAAATTAGTCGTTTCGCATGTCCCCCTTTGAAGGGGGACTTTAAATCAAACATTTTAAAAATTAAAACTAAAACATAAATATCACTCCCAAACTTAGTTCAAAGCCCCCCCTCTCTACTCGTAGGGAGGGGGACAGCCCCGAAGGGATCCCTTTGGGAGGGGTGAGTAAAAACAACACCAAACCATGGGAATGACGCTTACCGAAAAGATACTTGCAAAACACAGTGGCAGAGAACGGGTTTCGCCCGGCGACAACGTGTGGGTCGATGTAGATGTACTGATGACTCACGATGTATGCGGGCCGCCGGCTATATCCATCTTTCACAGGGAATTCGGCGATGACGCCAAAGTGTGGGACAAGGATAAACTGGTCATTATACCCGACCACTATATTTTTACCAAAGACAAATACGCAAACCGGAACGTGGATGTGCTTCGGGCATTTGCCGCCGAACAGGACCTCCCTCACTTCTATGATGTGGGCACCGACCGCTACAAAGGCGTTTGCCATGTGGCGCTTCCCGAAGAGGGCTTTACCCGACCCGGTGAGGTATTGTTCGGAACCGACTCCCATACCTGTACCGCAGGTGCATTCGGCCAGTTTGCTACCGGAATTGGCAATACCGACGCAGCTTTTATCATGGGAACCGGCAAGCTTTGGGTAAAAGTACCCGAAACCATGCGTTTTGTTTTTGAGGGAACCTCACTCCCGCCCTACCTGATGGCCAAAGACATCATCCTGAAAATTATCGGAGATATTGGCGTTGACGGTGCCACATACAGAACCATGGAATTCACGGGACACGGCATCAAAGCCCTCACTATGGAAGATCGTATGACCCTCACCAATATGGCTATCGAGGCAGGCGGGAAAAATGGCGTGGTTGAGCCGGACGAGGTTACCGAAGAGTATGTGAAATCGCGTACCAATAAACCCTTCGAGAAGTTTTACAGTGATCCTGATGCGAAGTATCACAGCGAGCACTTTTATAACCTGGAAGAATTGGTGCCGATGGTGGCCAAACCGCACAGTCCTGACAACAAGGCTACTGCCGAAGAATTGGAAGGCGTGATGCTCGACAGAGCCTATATCGGATCGTGTACAGGAGGAAAGCTCTCCGATTTTCGTGCAGCAGCCGAGATTATCCGGGGTAATAAGCTGAAAATTGACACCTATATTGTTCCTGCAACAACCGAAATTGCACGTGCACTCGAAACCGAAACCATGCTCGGCACTCCGCTGATCGAAATCTTCCGCGAAGCGGGATGCAAGATCGGCAATGCGTCGTGCGCGGCGTGCCTTGGCGGGCCCTCTGATACATTCGGCCGATTAAACCAGGAAGAGGTCTGCATATCATCCACCAACCGGAATTATCCCGGAAGGATGGGATCTAAAGCAGCCCAGGTTTACCTGGCTTCGCCATACACTGTTGCCGCTTCAGCTGTAACCGGCGTAATTACCGATCCAAGAGTATTTATTCAGGAGACGGTGATATGATTTTATGTTCAGAAACACAGCAACGAAGTGTCCCCCTTCGAAGGGGGCAATGGGGGATGACTTTCGGAGCTTTGATCTGAATCAGAAATAATTTGAGGTTACGAAGCCCTAAGAACATCCCCCCAGAGAAACCAAATTTCAATAAAAAATTAACTATGACTACCAAACCAACATCCATCAAAGGAAAAGCTTTTGTACTGGGAAAGAATATTGACACCGACCAGATTATCCCGGCGGCGCACCTGGTGTACAGCCTGGACGATCCGGAGGAGCGAAAACTCTACGGCAAATATGCCCTTTCGGGCGTTCCGGCTCCGGAATCGGGACTTCCGCAGGGAAATGTTCGCCTTACTACAGAAGATCAGACCGAAAGTGAATTCAGTTTCATTGTAGGCGGACACAACTTCGGATGCGGCTCATCGCGTGAACACGCACCGGCATGCCTGGAGATAGCCGGCATCAAAGCGATTATATCGCCATCGTATGCGCGAATTTTCTACCGTAACTCTGTGGATGGCGGCTTTCTTACTCCCTATGAGAGCGTCGAAGACCTTAGCGGTGAAATTCACACAAATGACGAAATTGAGATCGATCCCGAAAAGCATGAACTGATCAATCATACACAAAACAAAACCTATAAGCTGAAACCCCTTGGCAGCGTGGCCGATATTGTGCACGCCGGCGGGATCTTTGCCTATGCACGGGAAACGGGGATGGTTCCGGCAGCGAGGTGAAAATGTTTTAAAAAGAAGTCTCCCCTCGATGGGGAGTCCCCGATTTATCGGGGGAGGGGTGTAAACGGAGCGTTGATTTAATCTCATACTACACTAAAATTTCAAGCCCTTACCATCATCCCCCTGTCACGCTTTGCGTGCCTTTTCCCCTTCAAAGGGGGGCTTTAGGTACGACACTCAAATAATTTTTTATACAAAACCAGCAAAATGACCAAAAAAACGATCATTACCCTTCCCGGCGACGGTATTGGGCCGGAAGTAACCAAGGTAGCCGTAGATGTACTTAAAACCGCCTGCCGGGCTTTTGATGTGCAGATCGAAACCATTGAAAGAAACTTTGGGGGCACCGGTTATGAAATCGATGGAGAACCGGTAACGGAAGAGACAATTGAACTCTGTAAAAAACATAAATTTGTGCTTCTGGGCGCCGTCGGCGGCCCTAAATGGGATAACCTCACTGCCGATAAGCGCCCGGAAGCTGCCCTATTAAAACTGCGAAAAGAGCTGGGTGTGTATGCCAACCTCCGCCCTATTAACGTATACCCTGCCCTTGCAGGTTCCTCCACACTGAAGCAGGAAGTGATCTCCGGAACGGATATTCTAATCATGCGCGAACTTACCGGCGGGATCTACTTCGGTGAACCCCGGTTTACCGCCGAGGAAAACGGGGATCCCTTTTCAGTTGATACGATGAAATACAGCCGTTCGGAAGTGAGGCGAATTGCCCGAAAGGCATTTGAAGCAGCACAGCTGCGAGATAAGCGAGTCTGTTCCGTTGATAAGGCGAACGTATTGGAAAGCTCACGAATGTGGAGAAGTTCGGTTATTGAACTGGCCGAAGAGTACCCTGATGTGGAGCTTACTCATATGCTGGTAGACAACTGCGCCATGCAGCTGATCCGAAACCCCAAACAGTTTGATGTGATGGTAACCGGCAATCTCTTTGGCGACATCCTCAGTGATGAAGCTGCGATGCTGACCGGCTCAATCGGAATGCTGCCATCGGCAAGCCTGGGTGATGGAAATGGCCTTTACGAACCGGTGCACGGTTCAGCGCCCGACATTGCCGGAGAAGGTGTCGCAAATCCGCTGGCCGCTGTGGCATCGGCAGCACTGATGTGCCGGTACTCACTAAACCTGCCGGATGCGGCAAATACAATTGAAAGTGCGATAAAAAAAGTTCTGAAGGAGGGCTACAGAACAGCGGATCTTTTCAGCGATGAACCCGGAACAACCAAAGCGGGAACTGAACAGATTGCCAACAGATTGTTAGAGATATTGTAAAAAGCGCCAATAGAGAACCTTCAAGCGTCCGAAGGTCCTGAAGCATCCGTAGGTCTTAGTGCGTTCTCTATTCCTGAAACGTCTGAAAATCTTTTAAGCTTACTGAGTACCATACCGTGTAAAAGCCCATCAATTAAAGCTCAAAAACAACACTTATCCTACACTTTGTTACTTTTTTGTGATGCCTCTCTGAACACTCTTGACTATCCTGATCTCACTGGCATGTTTAACCCGCATTTCTTGGTGAGTTCCGAGCGAAGCGATTCCCGTTAAACGAAATGCGGGTTAAGCCACTGCATCTTTTTCAAAAAACCGGCCTGATTGGAATTGTTCATCTTCAGAATATGTAATTTTATCAACCCAGTATTTCTATAACTTCGTAGTGAACAATAACAGATCCTTTTAGTATATCAAGCACCATGGAAAAAACATATTACAACCCCGAAGACCTGAAAAAGTTTGGCAACGTAGGCGAATTTCAGAAAGAGCTCGCCGACAAATTTTTTGACTATTATGGAACTGTTTTTGCTGACAGCGCCCTTTCGGCCAGGGAAAAATCACTGATTGCACTTGCTGTTGCACACGCTGTTCAGTGTCCCTACTGTATTGATGCCTACACGGAAGACAGCCTCGAGAAAGGATACTCCGAAGAACAGATGATGGAAGCCGTTCATGTAGCCGTTGCCATCCGGGGTGGTGCATCACTCGTTCACGGTGTTCAAATGATGAATAAAGTTGATAAGCTGAGTATGTAGCTTGAGCCTTGAAATTAAAACTATAACTTTTCGCTTCGAATCACTTTTTACCCAAAATATGAAGTCACTCATTGCACAAAGCCATTCACTCTCCGACCCCAAGGTACAGCTGGAAGTAATTAACAATCACAGCGAAAGGGTAAGAAATTTATCGAAGTTTGAGAAAAAGATGGAGGAGGTTAATCTCTTTCCCCTTAAACCCACCGGAATTGAAATTTTTCAGATCAACGTGGGCTATATGTGCAATATGACCTGCAAACACTGCCATGTGGATGCCGGACCCGACCGGAAGGAGATTATGACCAAGGAGACACTGCAATACTGCATCGATGCTCTTAAAGGTTCAGACATTAAAACCGTGGACCTGACCGGCGGTGCTCCTGAGATGAATCCCCATTTTCGCTGGTTTGTGGATGAAGTTTCGAAAATGGGAAAACACGTCATAGTCCGATCGAATCTTACCATTTTGGATACCCGGAAATTTGAAGATCTGCCACAGTTTATGGCCGACCGCGGCGTGGAGATTACCTGCTCACTCCCCTTCTATAGCAAACGCAGAACGGATATGCAGCGGGGCGTTGGCACCTACGACAAATCGATGAAGATTTTGAAGGTTCTGAACGAGATTGGTTATGGCAAGGAGGAAACAGGACTGCTCCTCAACCTGGTTTACAATCCGGTTGGTGCATTTCTGCCGGGTGACCAAAACTCCCTTCGTGAGCAGTACAAAGAGCGGCTTTGGGATGATCACGGCATTATTTTTAATGATCTCTATACCATTACCAATCTCCCCATCAGCCGTTACCTGAACTTCCTGGTGGAGAGCGGAAACCTGGAAGATTATATGGAGAAGCTGATCACATCATTTAACCCAGGTGCCGCCCAGGGCGTAATGTGCCGTAACACTATCTCCATCGGCTGGAACGGGGCACTCTACGACTGCGACTTTAACCAGATGCTTCAACTGAAAACCAATCATGGCGCACCGGATCACATTAAAGAGTGGGATCTGGAAAAACTGAACAACCGTGAGATTATCGTAAATCAGCACTGCTTTGGCTGCACGGCCGGCGCGGGAAGCAGCTGTGGCGGGGCGGTGACCTAGAGAACCGGCAAAACCTATCTCTTCACAGAAATTGTATGCAGAGCTTTAAAAGCTCACCGTAAAACGGGTGTGAAAATCAACTATCTGGCGGGTTTGGTTCGCACCTGTAGGCCGGTAAATTTCATCTCTCAGGCGAAACCGGAACTCATAGTTTATCCAGGAAGCAATCGTATAGCGATATCTCATCTCGGCCATGGTAACATTGTTGGCAAAGCTGGATGAAATAAGCCAGTGCGGATCGGTCTGACCATAGAGTATTCCTATTCTGTGATGCATAAAGAAATTATTGATATAGGCAGAGAACTGCCATGCCACAGCCGAACGCTCTAACGGTAAACGATCTTCGTGTATCTGGAGTCCGAAGTCTGACGGCCTTGGGGCGACAGGAATATAGCCCACTTCTCCTCCCAACAGGTACTCCTCGCCCGCGAAAGTGAAACCGGCTCGATACATCCACCGGCCTGAGATCGAAACATGATCTCTCAGTTCACCATCCCTGTAAAAATTTTGTGGGGTCACTGATATACTTAGCTCACGCTGCGCCCACCTGTCATGTGTGTTGCGGTGCTGTATGTTTGCAAAACCGGTAAATCTTGCCGCACCCGACTCATCAAAGCGCAGGGGGAAACGTGCGGCGTGGGAGCTGCCCGATGGGCTGTTGTGGCTGCCAATCAGGTTCAGCCGCCAACGCTCGCTCACATCCCACTCCAGCCAAAGGCCATCCGTGTGCGAGATGCTGAGGTTGGCTCCATAATAGCGGTCAACTCCTTTTGGGATAAAACCCGCCAGCGGGAATCGACCCTGAAACCGTCCGGCGGTTAGTTTCAGTTCCGGAGAGACCTGCCAACTGAGCAGTAATTCGTCGAACGTTGCTGTACCGGCCGGATAACTGCCGCCTCCTCCGGTATGATCATCCAGCAGAAACCGGAAATCGGACTGATTACTTGAAAGGCGCATAGCAGCGCGCCCACGAAATGTAAGGTCACTCCTGATATGATAACTGATACCGAAACGGCCTCTCAAATTTATGGAATGGTCTGTGTGCTGCGCTCCATCGCGCTCCGTGCTGTTTACAAATGAGTAGACCGGACGTAGATCGAAACGATACTCAACAGACTCCGCCGGCTGACCGGATACCTGAAAGGCAATGACAAACTGAAAGTTTAGAATAGTAAGAAAAACGGTTATGAGCAATATTCTTAAACAAAAGACGATCATAGATACTTGATTCCAGTCATTCAAGACTTAATAATTATTTTAAGGTGTATTTAATTTATGCATCTATTATAAATAATGAGAGAAAAAGGTTATAAGCTCGACAAATCTTGGCAAATCACCTGAATCCGTCAACAGGAATTATATTGAGGGCAATACATGCTGATGTTTCATGCCATTCTTCCATTCATCCCTCCCGAAAATTCGGTATTTTATCTGCGAACAATAACTAAACATTTTTTTATGAAAATTTCGATACAACGGCTCAATGATGCGGTGCATATGGAAGCCTCAAATGAAGACGGCGTTACTCTTCAAATGGACGGAACGGATGCTATTGGCGGTATCAACGGCGGATTTCGCCCCATGCAGATGCTGCTTGCCGCGGCCGGCGGCTGCTCGGCCATTGATGTTGTCGGCATCCTGAAAAAACAGCGACAAAATCCCGATGACCTGAAAATTGAAGTGACCGGCGAACGGGTGGATGTTGAGGAGTATTCCGAATTTAAATCGATCCATATTCACTTTACCCTGAAGGGCAGTCATCTTGATGAGAAAAAAGTGGCTCGTGCCATCGACCTCTCGCTGACCAAGTACTGCTCCGTTTCAAAAACGCTGGAGAAAACGGCGAAGATTACGAGTAGTTTTGAGATTATTGAGTAGTGAGATGTGAGAAAGGTCCCCTTTAAAGGGAAGCAATAGTATCCCAAATAGTTGATCAAAATCATGCCAAAGAAGAGACATTTCGAAACGGATGCAATTCGAACACAAACTCCGGTTACGGGCGAGCGGGAGCACTCTACGCCGCTCTATATGACGTCCAGTTTTACGTTCGAATCGGCCGAGCACGCGCGGGCAATGTTTGCCAATGAGATTGAGGGGAATGTGTACAGCCGCTACTCCAATCCCAATACCGATGAGTTCATTGCCAAAATGTGTAAGCTTGAGGGGGCCGAAACCGGGGTTGCCACAGCCTCAGGCATGGCAGGGGTGTTTGGATGCCTTGCAGGCCTGTTGAAACAGGGTGATCATATCCTGGCATCGCGTTCGCTTTTTGGGTCTTCACACCAGATTCTAAGCCGGCTTCTGCCGCGATGGGGCATCACCTTTACCTATGGCGATACGAATAAACCCGAGAAGTGGGAAAGCCTGATCAAACCGAATACCCGGATGCTGTTCCTGGAAACTCCCTCCAATCCCGGCCTCGATGTGATCGATCTGGAGTGGGCGGGACAATTGGCAAAAGCCCATAACTTGATTTATGTGGTGGATAACTGCTTTGCCACGCCCTACCTGCAGCAGCCCATCGAGTTTGGAGCCGACCTGGTGCAGCATTCAGCCACCAAATTTATTGACGGGCAAGGTCGCGCTATCGGCGGCGTGATTGTCGGATCAAAAAAATATATGGAAGAGATTCAGTTCTTTACCCGGCACACCGGCCCGGCCCTCTCCCCATTCAACGCGTGGCTATTCAGTAAAAGCCTGGAAACTCTTCCGGTTCGGATGGACCGCCACTGTGATAATGCTGAAAAGCTGGCAGATTTTTTAGGTGAGCAAAAACAGGTCAATTTTGTTAAATATCCGTTTCATAAAGATCACCCTCAGCTGGAATTGGCCAAAAGGCAGATGAAGCGCGGAGGCGGCGTGGTCTGCTTTGAAATTTCCGGTGGCTATGAAAAGGCAAAACAGTTTATTGATAAAACCGAACTGTTATCCCGCTCTGCCAACCTGGGCGATACCCGGACCATTGTAACCCACCCTGCTTCTACCACTCATTCCAAATTATCGGAAAATGAGCGCCAGGCCGTGGGAATTACACCGGGACTGATCCGAATTGCTGTAGGTCTTGAAAATTCTAACGATATTATTGATGATGTAAAACAAGCACTGAATTAAAACCGGTGGCACCTATGGCAGCAATGATTCTTCTTGCACTTATCGGCATTGTGTGTATGCTTTCCTTTAAGCTGTATATATTTCATAGAGATGCGGAATCCGCTGAAGCTCCGGTCTTTATCTATATCCTTATAGCATTCATCATTATTCTCTTTCTTATCTGGGTAGCTTTCATGATTTTTGATGTTGGAGAATCTATGCGAATATTGTAATCCACCCATTATGTATAGAAGTGATCTGACTTCAACCTTTTTCCTAAAAACTGATTGAATTATTATGAACAGCTCAATTACAAGATTAGCATCCCTGATAATCCTCACAACCCTGCTATTTGTCTCTTGTGGTGAACCTGTTGATGAAGATCTCCTTGTCTTCAGCAACGCTGCAATCTGGGACGGGGTTTCCCAAACCATGCAGGAGAATTCGGCCCTCATCACCCGCCATGGCCGGGTAGTGGAAATCCTCGACATGAACGATCCAGACTTCCCTACAGGGGCCGAATCGATTGATCTCAACAATCGCTTTATTATCCCCGGCCTGATAAATGCACATGGCCATGTAGGTATGGCGAAGGGGCTTCAGACAGGACCTGAAGTACATTCCGAGGAGAACGTCAGGGATCAGCTCAAGCTTTATGCCCGCTACGGCATCACCACGGTAGTGAGTCTGGGCGATGAGCCTCAGCAGGCTTTTACGGTTCGCGATGAAGCCAATTTTTCTTCAGAAGGGATGTCCCGGCTCTTTATGTCAGGGCCCGTTTTAAATCCATCCACTACGGATGAAGCCCCTGAAGCTGTTGCCTCGCTGATGCAGAACAATCCCGACTGGACCAAGATACGGGTGGATGACGGACTGGGTACCCGGGAAAAAATGTCGCCGGAGGTTTACACCGCCATTATTGAGAGCTCCCACCGTCACAATACACCCCTTGCAGCCCATATTGTAACCCTTGAAGATGCCAAAGGGGTTCTGCAGAGCGGTGCTGACCTTCTCGCCCACAGTGTGCGAAATGCACCGGTAGATGACGAGTTGATTGAGCTAATGCTCGAACGGGATGTCTGCATCACTCCCACCTTCACCCGCGAGATCTCCGTTTTTATCTACGCAGAGAGACCTCCATTTTTTGACGATCCGTTCTTTTTGAAGGAGGCTGACCCGGACGTAATCGAACAGCTGCAACAGCCTGAAGTTCAACAGCGGTACACCGGCAGGGAGGCCGATTACTTCCGCGAGGCGATACACCGGGCTGAACTGAACATGATGCGGCTTCACAATGCCGGAGTGAGAATTGCAATGGGCACCGACAGCGGCCCTCCCGCCCGGTTTCAGGGATATTTCGAGCATCTTGAGATGGAGATGATGCAGGATGCGGGCATGAACCCAATTGAGGTACTTACGTCTGCTACAAGATATGCCTCCGAGTGTATGAGGATCGATGAGGAACTGGGAACTCTTGAAGAGGGCAAATGGGCTGACTT
>Ga0207421_10008766_pt1 | contig 10383 bp, 6 predicted proteins | sample SodLakKL_010_SED_4_FD_187542 | JGI IMG/M metagenome (GOLD analysis project Ga0207421, IMG submission 187542) | Alkaline sediment microbial communities from Lake Tanatar, Kulunda Steppe, Russia - 8KL_010_SED (SPAdes) (version 2) | ecosystem: Environmental > Aquatic > Non-marine Saline and...
GCCTTGAATACTTTTACATTCCCGTTTTTTTCTGCTATACTTTCCCGCCTTTTTGCCGATAACTCCAACAGAGTCACTCCCAAATACCGGCAAAATTTTAAAATATGAGTGTTTTTGCGGACAAACTACACCAGATCATTACTGTTATCCACTCAAATTTCGGCGTTCTCTATCCGTTTTGAATCATGAAGCACAAAACACGTAATAACTACGAAAAGCCGATGAATGAGCAGAATTTTGCAGAATTCATCGCAAATCGGGCGGAATTGTACCTTACCCGGACTCCCGAATCTTACGAAATCGATTATGCTCTTATTGAGCGGACATCCGGTGATGTGGTCGCCTGGCTCGAGGTAATCTGCCACTCCGGGAGCCCCGATAACGAGTTTCTGTTGGATATTAAAACCTGGGAAGATGGTATCAAGTTGACCGAATTTTCCGGAAAACCTTTTTTAATTGGATACCGGTGGAAAGAGTGGGACTTCCTCCTCCAGGTACAAAGTGGCTATATCCCGTTGGTATTGATCATGGACCACCCTTCCGATGATTGCACATACGTTCGTATTCCGAAATCCCTTTTTTTTGCATTAACTCCAGGTTAACTCATTCCTTCCCTGACAACAGTCTCCAACGTCCTTGATTTTAACCCAAATATGTTACACGTAAAAAAAAACACCAGGGAAAAGTGGACACAACAAGGCATTAATATTTTTTAATAATGCAATATTTGCTACCTTAAAGTCAGGTAGCTATTCACAGTAAATAGCGTATGACTCAATGAGAACGCATTAATATTCCTTTTTTATCGATGTAATACCAACCTTAATATTGAAGTATTATAAATCGAACAAATCATAATGCCCTCTAACCGCAGAATTCTGATCGTTGACGACAACGAATCTATACATACCGATATAGAAACGGTATTGCTGCATTCTGCAGATAATTCCCAGACGGAACTACGGGATCTTGAAAGTAAACTTTTCGGGAATGATGATGGTTCATCACATTCCAACTCGCTCGATTACGAAATTGAGCATGCCTACCAGGGTGAAGAAGCGGTAAACCTTATTGTGGAAGCACAAAAAAACGGTGAACCGTTTGCATTGGTATACATGGATGTACGCATGCCGCCCGGCATGGACGGTATTGAAGCAACCCATAAAATCTGGGATGTTTCGCCAAACACCGAAGTGGTAATATGCACTGCTTATTCTGATTACTCCTGGGATCAGATTATCTACAAACTTGGAACATCCGACAAGTTACTCTTCATGAAGAAGCCGTTTGATCCAACGGCTTTGAAGCAGACAGCACTTACACTGACTACAAAATGGCAACTTCAGCAGGAAACCATCAGGTACACGGAAAAACTGGAAAAGGAAGTTGCCCAACGAACTTCCGAATTAAATAAGCTGGTCAAGCAGTATAAAATTGTCAAGGATAAAGCGGAAAAATCTTCATACATGAAAAGCGAGTTCCTGGCCAATATGACCCATGAAATCCGCACACCCATGAACGGAATCATGGGCATGAATGAACTTCTGCTGGAGAGCGACCTTACTGATGAGCAGCGCCAGTATGCTGAAATGGCCCAGCGGAGCGCCCACTCTTTGGTCCGGATTATCAACGACATTCTCGATTTCTCAAAAATCGAGGCCGGTAAACTGGAGATTAAATCAGAACCGGTCGATTTGAACAGTGTAGTAAAAGAGACGATTGACATTATCTCCAAAATACATCAAAACAAACCCATTGAGGTCCGAAGCAGTGTTGATAACGCCATACCCGACAATGTGATTGGAGACCCCGTCAGAATCCGGCAAATACTGCTCAATTATGGAAGCAATGCCATCAAATTTACCAAGAAGGGGTTTGTGGATGTGCGCACCCATCTGGTTGAAGAGGATGATACCTCCTGCCTCATTAAACTGGAGGTTGAAGATACCGGTGTCGGAATATCCGCAGAGAAAAAGGACCTGCTATACAAGAAGTTTTCACAGCTTGATAATAGTGAGTCGGAATCACATAGTGGAACCGGACTTGGCCTGTCTATCTGCAAACAGCTTACAGATCTGATGAATGGTCAAGTCGGATTTGACAGTATCCCGGGTAAAGGTTCCACCTTCTGGTCAGAAATCCGCCTGAAAAAGAATGGAAAAAATAGTGCCGGTGAATCCACAAACGAGAACGTAACACAGAGTGCCAACCGGGATCAACCGACCACCATTGGCAATTCCGGCACGTAAACCATATTGTCGGAAAACGCTACTTCATGATATATGTGACCAAACATACTACCCATGCCGGCCTGATTTTGTTTCTTCTGATACTCCTCAACCTGCCGGTGGCAGGTCAAGAAGCCCTTTTCCAGGAAGACCTCCGTTTTCATCATCTCACCTCCCGGGAAGGACTCACCCAGGGTACCATTGAGACGATAATCCAGGATCATCAAGGGTACATGTGGTTTGGAAGCCACGACGGTCTGAACAAGTACAATAGTCAAAACATAACCGCTTACAAGTATGATCCCGACGACTCCAGCAGTATCAGTTACAATCAAATCTCCGACTTGTTGGAAGACAGTAACAATAACCTCTGGATTGGTACCAGCGGAAGGGGGTTTAACCTGTACAACCGTGAAACGGATAACTTTACCAGATACGGGGTAGTGGATGACGAAGAGTTCGATGTCGGCCTCACCGAAAATACGGCCGTAAGCCTTGCCGAAGATCATAATGGCTATATTTGGGTTGGTACCGAAAACGGGTTAAACCGATTTGATCCCGAAACGGAAGAGTTTGTCCACTTTATTGCAGATCCGGACGACCCCGGATCCATCACCAGTAATCGCATCACCAGAATTGTGGTAGATTCTGAAAAGCAAATGTGGGTCGGTACCCGAAATGGGCTTAACCGAAAGGATCCCGGCACAGAGGAATTTAAGAAGTTTAAACACGACCCCGGGGATCCTGCCACTATCGGCTCCAATCATATTTCGTCTATTTATGAGGATCGGGAGGGAACGATCTGGATTGGGACCAGAGGAGGGGGGCTCAATAAATTTGACCGGGAATCGGAGACGTTTACAAAATTCCTCCACGATGAATCCAATCCCAATAGCATCAGTGACAACGCTGTAAGCACCATTTTGGAAGATAGTCGTGGCGTGTTGTGGATTGGGGGTGAAAATATGGGGCTGAATGCCTTCGATCGGGAAAACAACCGGTTTTACCGATACACACACGATCCCAAAAACCCATCAACTATTAACTTTGACGCCATTCACGATATTTATGAAAGTGACACACAGATACTTTGGATTGGTTCCTATTCCGGTGGCCTAAGCTATATTGACTTAAAACCACCTCGATTCGAGTTTTACAAACAGGAACCGCTTCGGGAGAACTCACTGAGCAATAACAACATCCTCACATTCTGGGAGGAACCGGATGGTGATTTTTGGGTGGGGACTGACGGTGGCGGATTGAACCGGTTTAACCGTGAAACCAGGTTTTTTTTTCCTATGAGACACGACCCCAGCAACCCGAACAGTATTCCAACTGATGTTATTCTCAACATAAAGACCGGTCCGGAAGGAGATCTGTGGGTTGGAACCTATATGGGTGGTTTGACACGCATTGACCTTGATAATAAAACGTTTACCCATCATCGAAACGACCCCGACAATTCCAACACCCTCAACTTCGATGATGTGTACCGGCTCCATTTTACGGACGATGAACTCTGGATCGGTACCCATGGCGGCGGACTAAACGTCATGGATCTGGAGTCCGGCGATTTTAGGCACTACAGACGAAATGATCAGGATACCGATATACTGCGAAACGATTACATCCAGGCAATATACGAAGATCGTGAAGGTACCATGTGGATAGGAACGCACGGCGGCGGTCTGGCAAGGTACCATGAGCATAATGGCACATTCACCACTTATGCCCGTTTCAATAACACATTGAGCAGTATTGTGGTTTCAGCGATACATGAAGATTCCCGGGGACAACTCTGGGTGGGTACTAATCACGGGCTCAACCTGTTCGACCGGGACAATGAAACCTACGAGGTGTTTACCACCGAGCACGGTCTGGCCAGTAATTTTGTGAACGGAATTCTTGAGGATGATGAGGGAAATCTCTGGATGAGCACCAACAACGGGATCAGTAAATTTTATCCGGATACCGGCGATTTTGAAAACTATCGAATGGAGAGCGGGCTTCAGGGCAACGAGTTTAATATCCGCTCCTTTTTCCGGGACAGTGAGGGATATATGTATTTTGGTGGGGTCTATGGTTTTAACCGGTTCCACCCCAATAATATCGCACCCAGTGAATATGTAGCGCCGGTCGTTTTCACCAATTTTTTGATTTTCAACCAGCCGGTACCCATCGGCGGAGATTCCCCGCTTCAGAAACACATCAGTCAGACCGACCACATCACCCTTTCTCATGATCAGTCTGTCCTGACATTTGAATTTGTGACACTAAATTTTGAAATCAGGAAATACGACACCTTCGCCTATATGCTGGAAGGATTTGACCAATCCTGGAACCTGGTCGGGGACAAGCGGTCAGCAACGTACACAAACCTGAGCCCCGGAGAATACCGACTGCGTGTAGTTGCAGCAAACAGTGATATGGTCCTGGGAACCGAGGAAGCTACCATCGGCCTGACCATTACCCCTCCATTCTGGAGAACCACCTGGTTCTTTCTGCTGGCAGGTTTTTCTACGATCGGATTTTTTTTCGGAATATACCGCAGAAGGGTTTATACCATTTCCGAACAGAACCGTCTGCTCGAGCAGGAAGTCAATGCCCGGACTTCAGAACTGCACGATCGTAACGCCACACTCAAAGAAACCCTTGATAAGCTGCAGGAAACACGTAATGAGCTGGTAGAGAAGGCACATAAGGCAGGTATGGCTGACGTGGCTACCAGTGTGCTTCATGATGTCGGAAATATCCTGAACAGCGTGAATGTCTCAACAGCGGTTATCAGTGAAACCATTAACCACTCCAGGCTGCAGAAACTGCATAAAGCCAACGAGTTGCTGCGACAAAACCTCGGAACCCTGGATGACTTCATCCTCAATAACCCCAAGGGAAAAACTTTGATGGAGTACTATGTAAAACTGGATAGTACTATTGCCAAAGAGTATGCAACACTAAAAGAACAAAACAATCGGCTTTCGAAGAAAATTGATTTAATTATCGATGTCATTACGGCACAACAGAACTACTCCATGGCCGGACGAATCACTGAAGAACATTCCATAGAGGATATTATTGAAGATACCCTAAAAATAACGGCCAACAACATTTTGCATAACCAAATTTCAGTTCGAAAAAACTACAAGCCTGTAAACCCGGTTCCCGTTCAAAAAACCAAACTGGTCCATGTTCTTGTGAATCTGCTGAAAAATGCCGTTGAGTCGATTGATCTTCAAAAACCGGAGATCAGGGAAGTGACCATCTCCATTGATGATGATGAAAAAAGGGTCTATGTCTCGATTTCCGATACCGGCACCGGTTTTGACAAATCTTTGAAATCCAAAATTTTCACTCATGGTTTCACCAACAAGCCGAACGGTCATGGATACGGGTTGCACAGCTGTGCCAATTACATGAATGAAATGGATGGTGGGATTAAAGCGGAAAGTGACGGTCCCGGAAAAGGGGCAAAATTTACCATTCATCTGCCGCGAATTCCGGCCTCACAGCAGAATCCGGTCCTGGAATCATAACTGTCAGCGATCACCGGAACGCACTTTCCGATAACATGGATGTTAATGACCCGGATCCAGCAGGCGTTTGAGTTCGGCAAGAAACATCAAGGCCTCCACCGGAGTCATACGGTTGGGATCGGCCCCCTCCAGCTTATTTTTCACGGTCTCCAGATGAGGGTCCAGTTCCGACTGAAAGAGGGACATTTGTGGAATCGGGGGTTGTTTATCGACATTCTGCACCATCTTTCTTGCTGCCTTCTTTTTTGCAGAAGCCCCTTTTTCCAGGGTTCCGGACGATTGTGTGACATCCAGACTGTGCGACTCCAGGTTACCCAGGATCTCCCGCGCTCTTAGAATGAGCAGTTCGGGCAATCCGGCCATGGCCGCCACCTGGATTCCATAGCTGTGGTCGGCACCTCCACGCACCAGCTTGCGCAGAAAAATGATCTTTCCCTTGTGTTCCTTAACCTGAACGTTATAATTCACTATGCGTTCGTATAGCTGTTCCAGTTCATTCAGCTCATGATAATGGGTCGCAAACAGGGTTCGGGCCGCAACGGATGGTTGATTATGCAGATACTCAGCCAGCGACCAGGCGATACTTAATCCGTCAAAAGTGCTTGTACCACGGCCAATTTCATCAAGTAGAATGAGTGATTTCGGACTGGCGTTATTCAGGATATTGGCCGCTTCGTTCATCTCTACCAAAAACGTGCTTTCCCCGGCAGCCAGGTTGTCTGATGCGCCGACTCTCGTAAAAATTTTATCGACCACTCCAATCTCCGCTTCTTTGGCCGGTACAAACGAACCTACTTGTGCCAGCAGTACAATCAAACCGGTTTGTCGCAGTATGATACTTTTCCCGGCCATATTGGGACCTGTGATCATCAGGATCTGCTGTTTTTCGGTATCCAGGGTGATATCATTGGGAATAAACGGCTCGCCCTGCGGCAGTGACCGTTCAACAACCGGGTGACGGCCACCACGTATGGTAATAGCCGTTTCGTCATTCACGGTTGGTTTCACATAGTTGTACCGGTATGCAACTTCGGCAAGGCTTTGAACACAATCGATTCTGGCCAGGGCATCGGCATTCTGCTGGATGAACCCGGCCTGTTCCGCCACATAATCCAGAAGTTCCTGAAACAACTCCTGCTCCATGACCTGGCTCCGCTCCTCTGACGAAAGGATTTTCTCCTCGATCTCTTTCAATTCCGGTGTGATATACCGTTCGGCATTGACCAAAGTCTGTTTTCGGATAAAATCGTCCGGCACCTTCTCCTTATGTGCGTTGGTAACTTCGATATAATATCCGAATACTTTGTTATAACCCAGTTTGAGAGATGGAATCTTGGTTCGATCTACCAGCTCCTTCTGGATACGGGCGACATACTCCTTTCCATTCCGTGCGATATCCCGGACTTCATCCAGCTCACCGGAGTACCCTTCCCGGATGAAACCGCCATCCCGTAAACCGGCCGGAGGGTCATCCACCAGGGCTGCATCTATACGCTCCTGAAGCTCACCAAGAATCTCGAGATCGTCATGGATCGCGACCATCATAGGCTCTTCCAGGTCCGCCAGCGCCTCTTTAACGGCAGGAATTTTTGACAGGGAGTCGTGCAGCTGTTTGAGTTCCCTGGCATTGGCCCGTTTCACACATATGCGCGAAACCAGACGCTCCAGATCACCAATTTCTTTGAGAATATCACGAAGCAGCTGACGAAGGTCATGACGAATATGAAGTACCTCGACCGCCTTGAGCCGGTTGCGTATCTCATCCAGCTCCTTGAGCGGACGCATAAGCCATTTCCGCAGCAGCCGGCTTCCCATTGGAGTACCGGTCTGATCCAGAATGGAGATCAGCGTTCCCTCCTTGCCCCCCTGCTGCAGGCTGGTCATAAGTTCCAGATTCCGCTTTGTTGAAGGATCGAGCATCATGAAGCCCGAGTTCTCAAAGGCATACATCGACCGGAGATGCCCGAGCGAAGCCTTTTGGTTTTCACGTACGTAGTGAAGCAGAGCGCCCGCCGCGACATGCGCCGTCTCCAGCTCCTCGACACCGAACCCTTTCAGAGAGTGGGTGCGGAAATGTTCCAGAAGCAGATCATATCCATACTGACCTTCGTAGATCCACTCCTCCATCCAGGTCATATTGTGTTCAGCAAGCCATTCGGGTACAGCGACCTTCCCTTTTTTGCTCATCAATATTTCGGATGGGGAAAACGAAGACAGCACTTCCCGAAGATCTTTTGCGGCAAGCTCGGAAACGGCAAACTCCCCGGTCGAAATATCGGCAACGGCTAATCCATATCTGTTTCCCGACGAATGCAGTGAGGCGATATAGTTGTTGTGATTCCGGTCAAGTACTTTGTCGGAGAGGGTGACTCCGGGGGTGACAATTTCGGTAATTTCCCGGTTGACCAGTTTGCGGCCGGCCGCTTTGGCCTGTGCCGGATCCTCCGACTGGTCACAGACGGCTACCCGGTGTCCTTTTTTGACGAGTTTCGGCAGATAGCTGTCCAACGCGTGATACGGAAATCCGGCCAGCGGAGTCTGGTCGCCGGCATTGTTGCGACGCGTCAGAGTAATACCCAGTTCACGGCTGATGGTAACAGCATCGTCGGAAAATGTCTCGTAAAAATCCCCCACCCGGAACAAAAGAAGCGTTCCGGGATACTGCTCCTTGATCTCCTGATACTGCCGCATCAGTGGTGTGGTTTCCTTCTTTTTGTTACCAACGCCTTTTTTGACCATATGATGCTATGTTTGGCCAGGATAGCTGCCCGGACCACGACTGTTGAAAAGGGTACCCGTGTGACATTTCCAATTCTGACGCCATGACAGAACGGATCATTTGATATCGCTTTCGACTGATTTATATTTTTATCTTTTGAAAGATCAATACTGCCGGATAAGATAAACCAGCTACACGTAAAATCAGAACAAAAACTGCCTCATGTTTACCAGGCTGCCCAAATCGTTTTTTCTTGACAGGGAGGTTACCGACCTTGCCCGTCATCTTCTGGGATGCCGGTTATGGACCCATATTGGTGGCAGAACAACAGCCGGCATCATTGTCGAAACGGAGGCATATGACGGACTCACCGACCGGGCTTCACACGCCTATGGCGGCAAGCGCACACCGCGGACAGAGATTTTCTACCGGCCGGGCGGCATTGCATATACCTATTTGTGCTACGGCATCCATACCCTGTTCAATATTATCTCAGGTCCGGCCGAGGTGCCTCACGCCATATTGATACGGGCCGTTTTGCCTTGTGAGGGTGAGGAAACCATTCTCCGGCGGCGCAAACATGCAAAATTGAAGCGAAATACAGCTGGTGGGCCCGGGCTGGTGAGTCAGGCGCTTGGCATAACCCGTGACTATAACGGCACACCTGTTGACGGGGGTGTTATCTGGCTGACGGAACCGGTCCCGGGCGAGTCGCCATCACCCAAAGATATCGTCACCTCTCCGCGGGTCGGCATTGATTATGCCGGAGAAGATGCGGACTTGCCATGGCGTTTCAGGATCGCATCATCCCCATGGACAAGTCCGGCGAAATAAACCGCCATAAAAAAAGCCTGCAACTCACCGGGGAGTATACAGGCTTTTATAGATACTACATTAAACGTTAATCAGAGCACGTATGGATGATGAATCAGAACCCGCCTTGTTGCTGCTGGCCTTGTTGCATCTGGGCGTTCTGAATCATTTGCTGCATTTTTTGCTGAAGCTCGGGATCGGTCTGAATGGCAGTAAAAATCTGCTCATAGCGATCCAGGTTCATACCTTCGTCTTCAATGGCAGATATGAGCTCTCCTTCCATTTCCTGTTCGATTTCGCCAATCATTTCTGATGCTTTTTCGAATCTTTCGATCTGATCGGAACTCACCTCCAGATCTTCCGGAGACTGGCCCATTTGCATTCCCTGCATAATTTCATTGTAGGTCTCAACATCCAGGCCTTCATCTTCCACAATACCGATCATCTCCATCTGTGCTTCGGTCTGAATCTGTTGTGCTTTTATGGATGCATCAACAAATACCTGAAGTTCCTGATCTGATACTTCCGGGATATCCTGTGCTGGTTGCTGGGGTTGCTCAAACTGCGCTTGCGCCGACACGGCCATAAAAACAAAAAGAAGCGCCGCTGTACATCTGGCAATCCATGGATAATTCATATGTTCCTCTGGGATTTGGTAATTAAATATATTTACAAATGCATATAACAGATTAAACATAAAATTATTTTTTGAAAATCCCGAATTTAACCTCAAATTTTCATTTACCGAAGTAAAACCAACAATATGGGTATCTTTCAGCACTTTTCCGGTATATTTATCTTAAAATGATGCTCGAAAAATAGTTACAACAAAATCTGGAATTATTTTCGTTTTTCAATTCCCGATTATGTTGTAAAATAATACCGGCAATAGGAACCCACTATCCCTGCGAATGAACAAAAGAAAAAAGAAAAACCGGCCCTTACTGCTCCTTCTACTCTTGTTTATTGTGATTGTCGGCGGCGCATGGCTGGCGTATCACTTCTATTCGGAACGAACCGGCCCGCTAACCCATACCGGGGAAATCACTCCGGATGATGCGTTCAACTACGAAGGCCAGCCGGTCATTCA